>Ga0078972_1014014_pt1 | contig 12924 bp, 6 predicted proteins | sample YelNatPaOPGAMG01_FD_67568 | JGI IMG/M metagenome (GOLD analysis project Ga0078972, IMG submission 67568) | Hot spring thermophilic microbial communities from Obsidian Pool, Yellowstone National Park, USA - OP-RAMG-01 (SPADES assembly) (version 2) | ecosystem: Environmental > Aquatic > Thermal...
GGCAAGTCTTGAATTTCAATACTGGCTGAAATTTTTTTAGCCGGCAGAAACTGGACGAAAATGATAATTATGAGCAAAGAAGAAATAATTTTTTTGATAATTTCTTTCATACTATATATTAATATAAATGATGAAGCGAATTTAAGGGTATGCCATTTTCAAGAACATTTGGTAAACTGTCTTTTAATAAATCTTGGGTTGTTGAAGAAAGTTCTTTTGCTAATTTTTCTTGAGTTGAAGTTGATAAAAGTTTAGCAGCCTGGCTTTGATCTAAAGCTTTTAAAATGGCTTCTTGAAGTTCGTCTTCAAATTTCTTTTTTACATTATCCCAAAGATCTTCTGGATGCTCTTTAAAATAATTTACGAAGACATCATGAATGGTGCTAGTTGCCCAATTTCTTAAGTTAAAGCCAAAAAATTGATCAAGAGGACTTTTAACTGGAACGCAACAATAATATTTATCAGGCTGAGATGTAGTTGAACAAGAACTGGTTGCAATGTGAAACTGATTTAATATTGATTGGGAAATTGTAGTACAAAGTTGGTCTGGCATAACATCTCTAACTGTTGAAGAAAAAGGATAGATTTCTTTCATTTGGTCTCCAATTGATTTTTCAAACCTATCTTTTCTATTTGAATCATAATCAACAATATTATTATATAAGCTTTCATTTAAAATTTTATTAGCAATTTCAGCTAACTTGCAAAAATTCTTACAATTTTCAATATCTGTGCTTGAAGCCTGGAAATAATCTAATAAGCCACAAAGATTAGGTTGGTTGCCGAGTTTGTCGTTTTGATAACAAAGAAATTTGACTTGAGGATTGCCAGAAAGATCAGGGTTTGTGCCTAATATTACTTTTAAACTCGAAGTCGTGTTGTGAGTAAAGAAGTAAATTGGCACAAGGTTTTCGATATTAGTATTCAATAAATAATTAAAATTAGGGACATAATAAGCAGCTCCAATATCTTTGAAAACAGTATTATCGATTAAGTCAATAATAGTGCTTGTTGGAAGTTGATCAAGGGTTGAGGTTGTTAATTTTGGATGACCTTCAGTGCAATTAGTATATAAATCGCCTAAATTAGCCTTAAAAACATCATAAAGATTATGATAAGGTTCTGTAGTTGTAGTAGTAGAGTCTGGTAGAGTTGTTTGAACAGTACAATTTGGTAGCCTAAGTGGAATAGATTGAGCAATTGGTTTGCTAAGAGCGCCAATCCATGGTATAAAATCAGCAATGCTTTTAGTAGATAAAAAATTATAGTAATCATCTGCCATTTTACTTGAGGAAGCAAATCTGGTTGAAGGATTAGAAACGTTGGCATATTCTCCAAAATAAGCATCAAGAAATAGAATGTCCCAGGAAATAGATTTATCCAATAATTTAAACCAAGGGCAAGCCGAGCTAGAAATTTGGCAAGACCAGTCTATTAAAAGTTCTTTCCAGGGTTTTGAAAGCGATTTAAAAAATTGAAAAACTTGTGGAAAAACGCTTTGAGCAGTTATGTCATAGGTGTCCATCAGCTGGACCATTATTTGAAAATCTCTGGTTAATAAATTTATCAGTGGTGTTTTGCCCTTATCTGAAAAGAGATCAAAAACAGTACCATTTTTAACAGCTTCTCTAACTTGTTCGTCAGAAATGAGGTCAAATAATGGTGTGGTGAAAAAGTGAATAAACTTATTCAGGCTGTCTTGTTGCCCAGGCGTAAGATTTTCCACTAAATCTTCTTGCAATACTGTTACCAGTGGTTTTTCAAAGATTATATTAAAGAATTTAGTTGTTGTCGCATCTTTAATATTATTTTTTAAGAAGTCATATAAACTTGTATTATTTATCCAATGAACAAGGCCAGAAATGCTAACAGCTTTTGGAGTGCCATTACAAATAGTGCGAGAATCCAAAGTGTTTACTAAATCTTGTATTCTAGTGTTGAACATTATATCTAAATCGTTAACAGTTGTAGTACAGGGTTCACCATTTTCATCTTCATAAGTTATTGAAAGTGAAGGCAAAGCATCACTGACGACTCCAAGTAGAGATTTATTAAACCAGTTTTCTCTTTGAATACCTATAAGGTCAATTGGGGCTGTGGCTGTGAGATCAGAAATTTGAGCTAAAGAAGTTGAAGCCCAGCATTTGCAATCATTTATAGGGAATACAGTATCACAATTGCTATCATTGACTGAAAAATCTCTGCAAAGTGCATTACAGACATTATTTGTATTAAAAATATCACAAACCATTTGTTTGGGAACATTACTAACACTTGAAGCAAAAGCCTCATTTTCTGTCAAAATTTGATAAATTGTTTTTTGATTCCAATAGGACGTTGAACCAGGGAAGAAAATCTCAGCTAAAGTATTAGGTGTTGAAGAAACAATATTATTAATATCTTGCATAGCTTTTTCAATGGCATCGCTGACAGCTTGAGTGGTTGAAGCGGCTTGAACAAAGAAATTGATAACGTCATAGCAAGTTTGGGTGCCACATTGTTCTAAGGATTGTTTTAAGGTTTGATTTAAATAATTAACCCATTCTTGGGGCAAAATATCTTTCAATTTTAAATTCAGCATCTCACCAATCTGAATTGATATCGAATGAACTGAAATTGGCATCATTTGATCTACTAAATATACATCAACTGCTTCTATTAGCTCATTTAAGATAATTGTATCAAAAACCGTGCTAAAAGCTTGCAACAGCGAGAATAAAAATGGCGACGAAGAAGCAAAGTCTTCGCCAAACCCAGAGAAAATTATATTATTAATTTGATCAACAATATTTGAAGCAAGATAAGATTCAGCCTCATAAACCAGATTTTCGATACCATCTTGAACTTCATGAAGATAGTCGACAATAGCTTGAGGTAAAAGTTGTTCTAAGGTGCTGTTTAAGACATTATTTAATTGAGGTATTAAATCAGTCCATTTGCTATTTAAAACATCAGTAATACTATTTGATAAAGATTCCCAGGCCTGAGGATTTAAAAAAGGATAAGCTTTGCTTAATTCAGTGAGAGCCTGGGAAAGCATTGACATACCAACTAAAGTCAGAGCATCAGCCCCTTTTTCAATAAAATATTGGCTAATGGCTCTAATATATTGTTGAGCAAGATAAGTGATAAATTCGTCACCAGTACTACCAGCAGAAGCAGATTGGGCCTGAGCGGTTTCAATTAATTTTGGCAATTTTTTATTTTCAATTTGAGAAAATTGATACTTGCTGCCAGCGTTTGCACTCCCAGGGTTAAAATTAAAAAATTGCTTAAGTCGCTCTATTAATGTTTTAAGGACATTATCACTAGCACCTTTTGACCATTCATTAGCAATGACTTCAATAACTTTAGCTCTGTCTAATGTATTATTAACCTTTGAAAGAACTTCGGCCCATTCGAGATCACTAAGATCTAAGAAGTCATTGCCCAAAGCTTTTTTAACCGCTGTTTCATATTCCTTTAATACCTCATCGACGGGTAGTTGAGCGAAAACAACAAATGGGCTATATTTTACAGATTCTTTGATTAATTCTCGATTTCTTTGATTATTTGAGTCAATATAGAAAGTCAGATAATCAGAATTTCCAGCCTCTTTTCCCCAAATACCTTCTCCATAAACTGAGAGATAATAATATTGAACATAGATAATTTTGGATAAAACATTTTGAAGATTCTGAATTTGTTGAGGGTTTGGATTTGCTGGATTATATGTCCTTAAATTGTTTAAAAGATCCTCTAAATTTTTGATTCTGTTTTTATAATAACCTAAAATTAAGTTAATTTTTGAAATTTCGCTTAAAATTTCAAAATTATCAAAATCTTTTAACTTATAACTTAAATCATAAAGACCACCTGTATTATTAATATCTTTGGAAATTTCGCTTATGGTTGAAGAGGCTTCTTGTAAAAATAAAGCAGTATTTGTAGCAACTACCTGATAGAGAGATGTAGAGGTTGGATGGTCCTTTAAAAGTAATAAGCCATTAGTATTGATATTTCTCTTTTCATCAAGATCTTCGCCAGACTTTATTATCTCTTGAATAATATCCAGCATTTCTCTAACAGTGGTTGCATTTTGAGGATTAGTTGAAGAAGCCAAAAGGACTTGATTTTTAATAACATAAATAGAACCACTTGAAGTAGTATTAGCTTTAGGCCAACCTTCAAACAAAGGTTTTATTTCAGCGGTTGCTCCAGCTTCACCTAATTGATCTTCTATATAAGCAAGATAATTATAACTTAATAAATTTTCGGCTTCTGACATAAAAAGTCCGGCAACTTTTAGATCTAAATAATCAATGACTAAAGGAATTTCTAAAAGAATTATTCTTTTAGTTTGAACTCTTAATTTTTCTTTTAGGCTTTCAACTTCTTTCATTTTATCTTCAACTTTTTGTTTACAAGACAAATCTGGATTGCAAGGTTTGTTAGGATCTGGCACATATTTATCGCTTTGTTGGATACAATTGGCATTACCACAGGCGCACTCTGTTTGAGAAATCTTTTCTAAGTCATTAAGAGAGGTCTCAAGTTGATCAAGCGTTACTCCTATTTCTTGAATAGCAGCTTTAATTGAAACATATTTTGGCCCGGCTGTTGTAGTGGCTGCTCTTTCTCGAATTTCGGTTAATTTATCTATTGTCCTCTCTAAAATTTGACCAAGGGGGATATAATTCAGTTCATTACTCGCAGACAAAATACCACCACCTGGTAAAAGAATAAATTCTTCTTTAATTAAAGGTTTAAAAAAGGTGAGTTGAGGATTAATTGTATATAAAATAGCATAAGCAGCCAGAATGATTATTAAACCAGTTAAAGCAGCCTGCATCCAAGTTCTAGCTTCTTTTAAAGTTGCCGGTTTGCCAGTCGAAACTAAATAAAGGACGCCACCATAAATTAAAACAATAATGCAGATAATAATGGCTATAATAACTGTTAAATTAAAGAAATATCTTAAATAAAGTGGCAAAGCATTATCTTTAGTATAGCCACGATCTTTAAGCATTTGTTGAAATTTGTCCTTTGTAATTATTGAGCCATCAGGCAAATAAAATGGGATTGTTCCATGACCTATAGGGGGCGATAATAATTCTTTGCAAGGAGAAGAAGAGCTAGCATTTAAACTTCCATCTTGGTTGAATAAATCCCCTGGGTCTTGAGCGCAGTTAATTTTTAAAATAAACTCTTGAGGCGGCTCAATAAGATCAGAAATTTTGGGATAATTAATTTCTGGCATTTGATAAGAAAAGGGTTGAGCAGCAAAAACAAATTGATTGACAATGCCTAACAATAAGAATATGGCGAAAAACTTCTTTTTTTGTATATTCATATAGAAAAGTATTAAGGTGGGTAAGGTCTATGTTGATAATCTTTTTTTGGCTTCTTGAATGGCTTTTAATCTTTCTGGTGAAGTGTTAATAATTTGATCTTCGATATAGGAGGCAACCACCCTTAAGGCAACTCTTTTTTGGCCAGCGATAAAAATTCCTTCGCCGACATTGCACTCTAAAAGGAGATATTTTTCTTCGTCAGTGAGGTTAAAAGTTTTTTTAACTATTTCGATTGTTGCTGGTGATTGTTTCATTAAAAATTGGAGCGAGGAGTTGGTGATGATTGGTTTACCGTAATAAGATTTCATAAAATCAGAAACATCTTGGGTGATGGTGGTGATTCCGAGCCAGTATTTTCGGCCTCTTTTACACATTCCGTAGAGAAATGAGGCGCCATCTTCAGTTTGCATTATCCACCAGGCTTCATCGATGAGAAGGATTCTTTTTTTGAGTTCAGAGCGAACTACATTCCAGATGTATCTTAAAATAATGTAGAGCGCCATTGGTCTGAGGTCAGATTCCATATTTTTGATACCAAAGCAGATAAAATTGCCTTCTAATTTAAAATTGGAGTAGTTATTGAAAAATGGTGAGTAAGAGCCGGTGGTATATTTACGGAGTCTTTCAACTAACGATTCTGTACCTTCCATTCCTTCTAAGACTGCTTGAAGGTCTTGCATCCTGGGAGTGTTTTGTTTCCAGGTTTTTGGATCGGTGTAGGGAGTAATGTCTCTGGCTGCATAGACTTCAGTGAGGGCGTGATCTAAAATGGCGTCTTCTTTTGGAGTTAAACCTCCTAACATTATTCTTAATAAGCCTACAAGGTTGATGATGTTTGATCTTAAAACGTCGTCTGGGTTTTCATCGGGTCCGATTTCTGGAAGATCAAATGGATTGAGGTGAGTTTCAGAAGTTAAAGAAATATCAAAAAACGAACCGCCAACTGCTTCGGCTAACATTTTGTATTCGTTTTCTGGATCTAAGACGATGACATCAACGCCTTGCATTAGGTATCTTAGGATTTCGATTTTACAGAAATAACTTTTGCCTGAGCCTGATTTAGCGAAGACAACCATATTGGCGTTTTCTAAGGTAAATCTGTCAAAAAGAACAAGTGAGTTGTTATGGCGGTTGATACCATAAAGAATACCCTCATTAGCTGAGAGATCTGGAGAGACGAACGGGAAGATTGAAGAGAGCGGAGCGGTGTTTAATGGCGTGGTGACATCGATGAGGTCTAAGCCATAAGGGGAGGTTGAGATGAAGCCTTTGTCGTGGCGCAAGATGGCTGGTTTGATATAGATTAGCCTGGCTTCGAAAATTGCCCTGAGAACTGTTTCTATCTCTCTTAATTCGGCTTCTGAATGGGCATAGACAGTTATATAAATGCCAAGATTGAAAACTCTTTCCCTGGCGGTTTGGAGATTATCTCTTAGTTCTTCAATATCATGAAAGGCAGTTTCTAAAACAGGATCTCTAATTAATCCTTTCTCTCTCCTTTCTTCGATTTCTGCTTGGACTTCAGTTAGTTTTCTTCTTAACTGAGCCAAGACATGACCAGTATTAACAGGATGAATATGAAAGGCGATATCTAAAGGAAAGGTTAGATTGATAACCGGAGTTAGCCAACCTGTAAAAAGATATCTTGGATAGGAAAAAATAAAAAATGTTTTTGAATATCTTTCTTCAATTTGAAGATAATTTTCTTTAACAATAATTAAAGGCGGAGCAATAATATCTTTAACTGTAATTTGAGGAGATTCAAAGGTAATTTTTTTTACTCGATCCCCTGATTTTAAAAATTTGTTTAAAAATGGCAAAGCCATAATTGATTTATTTTTAGATTAAAATATTAGCGTTTACCTTTCTCTTTTTAGCAATAATCTTATCTTTGCTCTTTGCTGATAACTAATACTTATTTTATTAATTCTGGTAAAATTTCTGGATAATAACCAACCTCTGATTGAGCTGGATGATGCCAGCTCCACAATAATTCGATAATTTCTGGCGTTGAAAGGGGCATTGCCGACAACCCACACCTTCTTAACCCAATTGTTACAAATTCCATTCTTTGCCAAAGTTGGTCCCGGCAAATTTTGAAATTTTCGGAAGTCAAAGGATTACCTTTTAATACATATTTTATACCAGCTACTTCGCTTAAGTATAAAGGAACAATAACAAAAAAGTTTTTTCTCATAATTGTTCCCTTTCCAACTAAACTCTCTACAAATTTTCGATACTCTTTTGTTTGAATTTTTAAAAGTTCATTTTTTTGATTTTCTTCTAATTCTTTTAGTTTATCAAAATAGCCAGTAATATTTAAACGTCGAGAATTTACAATAATTTGGGCTGAAAAGTCTAAAGAATTCAAAAAGTTTTGAAATTGATAGATAATTGCTCTTTGCTCATCTTCTGATTTCAAATCAAAATTGATAGAAGAAACATAAATAATACCTCTTAGGCTGTTATCTTTCATTATTAAAACTCCTTCTCTGATTTCTTTAAACTCAAGAAAGTCTTGGGTTTTTAATGGCATATTTATTCTTTAATACCGAATTCAACTTTTTTGCTAATTTGATTTAAACGACTTTCGGGAGCAATTTTTAAAGGAATTGATTTTTCTTTTTTTGCGCTTTTTTTAACTTCAATAAATTTTATCCATGGTTGGCTTGAAGTTTTTTTCTCCCAAATATATTTTTTATTAGTAGAAATGAAACTAAAATATCCACTAATAAATTCAGTTAAGGGGACTCCTTGAACTTTGACAAAGGCTAAAGAAAAAGCAGCGCCCAAAACCAAAATCAAAAAGATATAAAAGAAAAATTTTGGCAGAAGATAATAAAAAACCACCAAGATTAAAATTCCGCCAGCGATAAAGAAAAACTGTTTCAAAGTTAAAGGGCCAATAATTTTTGCTTCTCTTTCTAAAAATTGGGGAACTTGAAATTGCATAGTTTTATTTTATTTTAAACAAATTTTTTTAGAATAGCAATATCAAATTAGTTTATAATTGATAGTCATTAGTAATTGTTATTCAACAATTCAAAAGAAACGAGATCAATAAAAAGCCCTTCTACTATTTTCTCAATTTAACACAAAAATGAATCATTTAAGATTGGGTCTGTTGCTTGCTTAGCAAAAGTACAGATTTGTCTTCGATATTGACTTTAGTTTCTATTTATTTTACCATTTTATATAGAAAATTTTTAAAGGTTCTTAATTTATTTATAATTTTATATCAATTTATGCCTAAAAATCCAGAAACAGGATTACCTTCAAATTCTGTCCATGAAAATATTGGAGAGAAACCAGAGGTAAGTAAGCAAGAAATATCTCGTATTGAAATTACTAAAGATGATTTAGAGTCAATAAAAGATAAATTAAAAGAATATCAAAACAACAAAGACTTTTGGAACGGCCTTAAATTAGCAGCCAATCTAAAAAAACTTAATCTTGGCGAAGAGATTCAAATAGACGAAAATTTTTTAGAAGAAGCCAAAGAAAAGTTAGAAGATTTTAAAGATACAGACCCTCAGCTTTATTGCGAATTAGTAAGAGAATTAAGAACCCTTAAACCAGAATTAGAATTTGATTTAAAAGATAGTTTAGAAAAGCTTCAGGATAAAATCGAAGACAATATTAAAGAAGAGAATATTAAAAGAGGTAAATGGCGAGACGCTCTTTATCTTAATTCGCTTCTTAAAGATTTAAACCCCGAGACTAAAAACATTTTAATTGAAAAACAAGCTGAATTAGAACCTGATATTAAAAAGGAATTTGAAGCATTAAAAAAAGGAAACTACCTTGATGTTTATCTTGAGTTAGTCTCGACAGTTAAATCTCTTAATCCTGATTTTCAAATTGATCTTTCAAAAGAAGATGCAGAAAAAATTAGAAACTACATTGCCACGGTCAAATCATCTGGAGACTGGGAAAAATATACCAGATTAGTTAACCAATATAATGAGGTTTTTGGTACAGAAATTAACCCTCAGTCAAAAGAAGAGGATAAAGAAACAGCTCAAGGAGAAACAAAAACAACCTCAGCAGGAAAAGAAACAGCGGCAAAAGCAACAACAGGAGTAGAAGCCACAGATACAAAACCAACAGCCGAATCAAAAGACACAAAAGACACAAAAGAAACAACCCAACCATTAGCTAGTACAGGAAAAGAAACCCAGGTAGAAAAATTAGATCAAAAGAATGATGAAATTGAGGAAACAGTCAAAAATCTCACTTATCCTGTATATTTACAGGACCCAGAAAAGAAATTAACTCTTGAAAAAATAGAAAAAGGATACGGTAGTGCCATATCTTCTTTAGAAGAATTCGTAAAGGTAGTTAAATCATCATCTAAAGAATACAAATATGCCTCAGAAGCTGAGATCTTAGCTGATTTCAAAGAAAGACTTCTTAATGTCGGCAAATATGAAGAAAATCCAGACGACCCACTCTATCAAGAATGCCTTAATTTTTCAAGGCACAAGAATATCCCTAGAGAAGACCTCTTATTAGCTACTGATTATCTCATAGACAAAGAAAACAAGAAAAACTATTTAAATCGAGAAAAACAAATTCAAGAAGAACTCTCAAGGATAGATAGAAGAAGTTTAGCTACCTCTGTAGAAGGAGGCGGAATTCTAAAATTAGATAGTTATGTTAAAATCTATGAAAAAGATAAAACTGGCAAAGTGGAAATTAAAGATAAAGACATCCTTAAAGATCTTAAAAAAGCTGAAGTTTCTTACCGACTCTTAAGAGATGCCTGCCTTGACCCAGAAACATATCAAAGATGGAAAGAAATGGAACAAAAAAAAGATGCTCTTATTAAAGAAAACAAAGACCTCATTAACCGAAGATTAGAAATAGAAAAAGCTCTCAATGAAACTAAAGATCCGAATGAAAAAGAAAAATTTCAAAAAGAATACTTTGAAATTTCTTCAAAACTCAAAGAAGTCGATGACCTAAGCCAACAAATCTTAAAAGAAAAATACGAGTTTAATGAACATTTCAAAAATGTCCTCGAAAATTTCAATGTTCCATCAAGAATTACAAATGATAAAGAACTCGAGATTTACGAAAGACTTCTCAAAGCTAAAAAGCTTTCCTTTGAAGAACTTTTAGATAAATCTCCTTATTTAACAGAAGAGGAATTTAAAAGAACAGAAGGACCAAAAGAAGAAGGCGGAAAAAGAGGACCAATAAAAGAAACCCTAACTGAAAAAGATAAATTAATCAATAGATTAAAAGCAGCTGGTTTTAACGTTGAGAATGAAGCTGATCTCGAAAAAATTTCATTGCCCGATATTGAAAAATATGCTTTAGAATATGTTGACCTCTTAGATAGAAGAAAGGGCCTAATGACACCATTAAAAGAGATGGATTTTTATGAATATGTTTTAGTTAAACACCCAGATGCTGCTCGGAAAATTTTAGAGCGAGGTGAAATAGCCAAATTGAAAGAACAATTAGAGCAAATAGCGTCTAAAGAAAAAGAATCTCAACCAGAAGAAGAATCTCAAACTAAAAATATTCAAGAACAAGAACCTGTAGTTCAACAACAATCAACAGAAACTAAAGTTGGCCAAGAAGAAAAAAAACCAGAAGAATCAAAGAAATTAAAAGGCAGAGGCAGATTAAGTTTTATGATTTTATGGGAAATGATAGAGGCATTTTTCAAAGGCTTTTGGAACTATTTAAAGAAACAAAAAGATAAATTCAAAAGCATTCTGAAAGGCTTCAAGTTTTAAGACTCTTCTTCATCAATTGGCTCTCGATAAATATCTGTTTTAGAAGAAATTTTTTGTTTTTCTTCTGGTTCTTCTGTTTTTGTTTTGGTTTCTTTTTCAACCTCTACAGCTCCACTTGGATAAATTTGGATATTTTGATATAAGTCTTTAAGTTCGTCTTTAACTTGATATAAAATTAGTCTAATTATTTTTTGGGCAATCTCTTGAGCTGTTTCTTTATCAACATTAAGCTCTGTTTCTATTTCTTTGTCTAAATTTGATGGCGGAAGCATTCCTAATAAAGAATAGCCAACTAAATTGGCTAATTTTTTGACTCTTTCATCATTAATGTTGTATTCTTGAGTAATTTTTAAAATAGTTTCAGCAGTATCAGGCGAAAGCAAAACTTCTTTTAAGGTAGTTGGAATAACCTTAAACATTTTTCTAGCTTCCTCTTGTGAATATTTTGCCATAAATTTTGGAATTTATATTTAGTGATTACCTTGGTTTGGGGTTTGAGTTTGTTCTTGTGCTGGAGCTTGAGCTTGCCCTTGAGTTTGTTCTTGTGTTGGAGCCTGAGCTTGCCCTTGGGTTTGTTCTTGTGTTGGAGCCTGAGCTTGCCCTTGGGTTTGTTCTTGTGTTGGAGCTTGAGCTTGCCCTTGGGTTTGTTCTTGTGTTGGAGCTTGAGTTTGCCCTTGGGTTTGTTCTTGTGTTGGAGCTTGAGTTTGCCCTTGATTTTGAGCAGTTTGAGTTTTTAATTTGTCTCGTCTATGTCGAGTTAGTCTTTCGCCCTTATATATTACCCCTGTTGGAGCTTGAGTTTGCCCTTGATTTTGAGCAGTTTGAGTTTTTAGTTGCTTTACTAGTTCGTCTAGTTTATTTCGATCTAGCACCTCACCTTTATAGGTTAACCCTTTTATCCCCCCAAGATTAGGATCAGCATTAGAAATTAAATAATAGAAAAGAGTTTGATTGTTTTTGGCAATCTCTTCAATTGTTTTATCATCCATTTGTGATATTGCTGCATTGAAAACATCAATTATTTTATCTCCATATTTTGTGGCTAATGTTGATAGAACTTTTGGTTTAAGATATATTAAGTTATTAGGATCTGCAAATAATTTTTCAGCCATATCCTCGGTGATAAAATTTACGTTTTTAGGATTTGATAATAAAGAAGTACGAATATTTTCTAAGTTCTTTTCAACGGTTTCGTTTGGTTTCAATCCCATTTTTGTTTGAGCTTTCTCGTTTGATGTGTTTATAAGATTTTCAATTACGCCTTTTGTTGTTTCCTCATCAGCTCCACTGCCTACTAAGGCTGGAATTAATTTTTTAACATTAGAGTGAAATCCATAATTCTTATTATAATTTATGGCTTTAATAAGATCATTCTGAGTAAAGATGCCGCTTTTTGGATCTATGAGTTCATTAAAATCGTCTCTGCTTAAAGCAGCAGTAATGATTCTACTTTTTCCAACAGGTGACGTTGTACTCTCATAAAAAGTTTTCAGTTCTTCTCTGCCCATCGATTTTACTTCTTTTTCTAATTTTTCATTTTCTTTTATTTGATTAACAAATGCTTTTTTTAAAACTGTTGGTCCCCAGTAAGGGGCGCCAGCAGTAGGTACTGCAATAGTAGCTCTAAGAGCTTTTGATATCCACTGCGCAGGATTAGAAGCATCTTTTGGCATTTCAGATAATCCAAGAGCCGATACAACTGTCCGGACAGCTTTTTGAGTTCCAGTTAACTCACTCCAATCTTTTTGAGGCTCAAAATACCTTTTTCCTAAATATCCAGCCAACTTTTGAGAAGCTGCTGCTCCGCCAGCTGCTACACCTAATCCAACAGATACTAAGCC
>Ga0078972_1014016_pt1 | contig 12922 bp, 12 predicted proteins | sample YelNatPaOPGAMG01_FD_67568 | JGI IMG/M metagenome (GOLD analysis project Ga0078972, IMG submission 67568) | Hot spring thermophilic microbial communities from Obsidian Pool, Yellowstone National Park, USA - OP-RAMG-01 (SPADES assembly) (version 2) | ecosystem: Environmental > Aquatic > Thermal...
AATACAGAGCTGTTATATGTATTGCGCCTTTAGATGAGTTATATGAGAAGATGGTATCAAATATACAAGAGATAAAAGCAAGAAAAGGAAAAGTTTTAAGTATAATAAATTATTCTGATAAAGAAGCAAAATCTTTAAGCGACAAAATAATTTATATCCCACAACTTAAAAATCAAGATTTATCACCTTTATTGGTTGCTGTTGTTTTACAGTTATTTGCATATTATGTTGCGAAGAATTTAAAGAGAGAGATAGACAAACCAAGAAATTTGGCAAAGTCAGTTACCGTTGAATAATGTTGTATATAGTTGCTACACCCATTGGAAATTTAGAAGATATAACTATAAGGGCAATTAAGGTATTAAAAGAGGTAGATTTAATTTTAGCAGAAGATACAAGAAAAACATCTATTTTACTTAAACATTATGATATTCAAAATAAACTGTTAAGTTTTTATGAGCACAATGAAGTAGAAAGAATTCCATATATAATTTCACAACTAAAATCAAATAAAAAAATAGCTTTGGTTTCAAATGCAGGTACTCCTACAATTTCTGATCCGGGATATAAACTTATAAGAGAATGCAAAAAAAATTCTATTAAGGTTATACCTATACCGGGTCCTTGCAGTATAAGTGCGAGTTTATCTGTCAGTTCTATACCACATGATAAATTTATTTTTTTAGGATATTTACCAAAGAAAAACAAAAGGATAAAAGTTTTTGAAGAGATAAAAGATTTTAATTTTACATTTTTGTTTTTTGAATCGCCAAAAAGGATAGTTTCTACTTTGTTTGATTTGGAAAAAATTTTTGGTAATAGAAAGATTACCATTGTAAGAGAATTGACAAAAAAATTTGAAGAAATTTTAGAATTAGATGTAAAAGAAGCTATAGAACATTTTAAAAATACAAATCCAAAAGGTGAATTTACAGTTATTGTAGGAAAATATGAGTGATATTTACGATTTAAACAATTATTATTTTTCTCTCCCAAAGGAATTAGTTGCTCAAGAACCTATAGAGCCGCCTGATACCTCAAGACTTTTAATTTTGGATAGAAAAACTTTAAAAATCAGTCAGGATATATTTAAGAATTTAATAAATTTTTTAGACAAAAATGATGTTTTGGTTTTAAATGATACAAAGGTTATAAAAGCAAAACTTTTTGCAAATAAAAATACAGGTGCAAAGATAGAAGTTTTATTGGTTAGAAAAGACAAAGACTTTTATGAAGCTTTATGCAGACCAAATAAAAGGATTAAAATTAAAGATACACTTTATTTTCAAGGTGATTTTAAGGCAAAGGTAGTAGAAAAAAAAGAAAACGGTTTGATAGTTTTGGATTTTTTTAATCAAGATATATCTAAACTTATAGAAGAATTTGGTAAAACGCCACTGCCTCATTATATTAAAAATGATGTAGAACTCTCAAAATATCAAACAGTTTATGCAAAAAATAAAGGCTCTATTGCGTGTCCAACAGCAGGGTTGCATTTTACAGAAGAACTTTTAAATAAATTAATAGAAAAAAATATTAAGATTTTATATGTTACTTTACACTGCGGTTTAGCCACATTTAGACCTATAAAGGAAAAAGATATAAGAAACCACAGGATTGAACCAGAGTTTGCAGAGATATCTAATTCTGTAGCAGAACAAATAAATGAAGCAAAAAAAGAATCAAAGAGAATAATAGCTGTTGGGACAACTACAACAAGAATATTAGAAGGTTGCAGTATAGCAGAGGACAATAAAGTTTATTTGAAGCCGTTTTGCGGAGAAATTAATTTATATATTACTCCCGGCTATAAATTTAAAATAGTAGATTCTTTAATCACAAACTTTCATACCCCATATTCCACAAATCTTGTTCTTGTTGTGTCTTTTTGCGGTTTATCTTTAATAAAAAAAGCTTATGAATATGCTATAGAAGAAAAATTTAGATTTTTTAGTTTTGGTGATGCAATGTTTATTATTTAGTTTTTAAAAAATTTTGGTATAATAATTTTTATGCCAATATACACATATTTATGTAAAGATTGCAAGAAAAAATTTGATTTATTAATTTTAAAAAAAAGCGATTCTGTGGTTTGTCCTAATTGTAATAGTTCAAATTTAGAAAGACTTATAAGTGGATTTTCAATATTAGGTTCTAAAGATGGTTCTTTAGAAGAAAGTAATTTTAGTGGTAAATGCAGTAGTTGTGGTGGAGGTAGTTGTGCAACTTGTGGTGGATAATTTGGAAAGTATATTAAATTTTTTTAAAAAACAGAGCTTTGTCATAGTATCTACCTTAGATAAAAATAAAAGAATACATTCGGTTGCAAAAGGTATAGCCAAAATAGAGGATAAAAAGATATATATAATGGATTTATATAGGGCAAATACTTATAATAATTTAAAAAGAAATCCAATTATAAGTATAACAGCGGTTGACGAAGAGGCGTTTATTGGATATACTTTAAAGGGCAAAGGCAGGATTATAGAAAAGGAGAAAATAAAAAAAGAATTTTTAGAAGAATGGGAAAAAAGAGTTATACATAGGGTGTCAAATAGATTAATAAAAAATTTAAAAAAAGACACATTCAGGCATCACCCTGAAATAAAATTGCCTTATCCTGAATATATGATTGAATTTAAAATAGAAAAGGTAATAGATTTAAAGCCAAAATATTTATCTTAAAATGAATGTAATTGTTTGTATAAAACAGGTTCCGCAGACAGGAGAAGTTAAAATCAACCCGGCTACAAATACTTTAATAAGAGAGGGCGTTGAATCTATAATTAATCCATTTGATATGTATGCAATTGAGGAGGCTGTAAGATTAAAGGAAAGATTCAACGCAAAGACAACAGTAATTACTATGGGACCACCTCAAGCAGAAAGCGCATTAAGAGAGGCTTTATCTTTGGGTATAGATGATGCAATTTTGCTTTCTGATAGAGCTTTTGCAGGTTCTGATACCTGGTCTACAAGTTTAGTTTTAGCGACAGCAATAAAAAAGATTTCCAATTTTGATTTAATAATTTGCGGGAAACAAGCCTCAGATGGCGATACGGCGCAGGTTGGACCTGGTATTGCTACGCATCTTTTACTACCGCAGGCTACATATGTAAGAAAAATAAAATCTATAGATTTAAATACAGGAACTATTGTTGTAGAAAGACTTCTTGAAGATGGTTATGAAATTTTAGAGATTAAATTGCCTTGCCTTATTACTGTAGTAAAAGAGATAAACGAACCGAGGGTTCCGTCTTTAAGAGGTAAGATGAGAGCCAAAAATTACCCAATTAAGGTCTTAACACATAAAGATTTAGAATTAAATGAAGAAGATATTGGTTTAAGAGGTTCTCCTACTCAGGTTGTTAAGATTTTTACACCTCCTCCAAGAGAAAGTGGGGTTATTTTTGATGGAGAACCAGAGGTTGCAGTTGAGAAATTAGTAAATGAACTTAAAAAATTTCTTTAATTATGTCTGAAAATATAAAAATTATATCTGAAAAATGTATAGGTTGCGGGGTTTGTATAAAGGCGTGCCCATTTGGTGCTATTACTATTTTAAATAAAAAGGCAGTGATTGATTTATCTAAATGTAATCTTTGTGGAGCATGTAAAGAGTCTTGTAAATTTGGAGCAATAGTTATATTTAAACAGGAGATTACAAGAAAAGATTTATCAAATTATAAAAATGTATGGGTTTTTGTTGAGGAAAATGATAGAAAAATTGCACCTGTTACAAAAGAACTTTTAGGAAAAGCAAAGGAGTTGGCAAGAGATTTAAACTGTAAGGTTGTAGCAATATATCTTGGATATAATATAAAAGAAAAGGCTAATGAATTGATACATAAGGGTGCTGATAAGGTAATTTTGGTTGACAAAAAAGAATTGGAGAATTTTATAGCAGAGAATTATTCAAATGTTATTGTATATTTGATTAATAAATATAAACCGGAAATATTTTTGGCAGGAGCAACTACAATAGGTAGATCCCTTGTTTCAAGGATAGCGGTATCAATACATACAGGTTTAACTGCAGACTGCACAGGTTTAGATATTGATAAAGAAAACAGACTTCTTATACAAACAAGGCCTGCTTTTGGTGGCAATATTATGGCTCAGATTATAACACCAAATTATAGACCCCAGATGGCTACTGTTAGACACAAGGTTATGAAAGAATTAGAAGCCGATAAAACAAGGAAGGGTGAGGTTATTGAAGAGATTATAGATGGAAAATTTTTTGACGAGAGGATAAAATTTATAAATTTTATAAAAGAAGAGGTTGAAAAGGTAAATCTTTCAGAGGCTGATATAATAGTTTCAGGTGGAAGAGGTTTGGGAGAGGCGAAAAACTTTTCTTTAGTAAGGGAATTGGCAGAAGCCTTAGGAGGTGCTGTTGGTGCATCAAGGGCTGCTGTTGATAGTGGTTGGATTTCTTACTCTCATCAGGTAGGCCAAACAGGAAGAACAGTCGCTCCAAAGATTTATATTGCTTGCGGCATTTCGGGACAAATCCAACATTTAGTTGGTATGCAGTCGTCCAAGATAATTATTGCAATAAATAAAGATCCAAATGCCCCAATTTTTAAAGTTGCAAATTATGGAATAGTCGGAGATTTATTTGTGGTTATACCATTACTTATAAAGAAATTAAAATGTATCTAAAAGAACTTGAACTATTTGGATTTAAATCCTTTCCGCAAAAAACAATCCTTAAATTTGAAAAAGGAATAACCGCAATAGTTGGTCCTAATGGTTGTGGTAAATCTAATATATTAGATGCAGTAAAATGGGCTTTGGGAGAGCAGAGTCCAAAGTCTTTGAGAAGTTATAAAATGGAGGATGTAATTTTTAATGGGACTGAGAATTACCCATCTTTAAATTACGCTGAAGTTATTCTTACTTTTTCAAATGAAGATAGATACCTGCCAATAGATTATAACGAGGTTTCAATATGTCGCAGACTTTACAGGTCTGGAGAGAGCGAATACTATATAAATAAAAATTTAGTTAGATTAAAAGATATAGAAGATCTTTTTATGGGAACAGGCGTTGGGGAGGCAACGTATTCTTTTATAGATCAGGGTAAAATTGAAGTTTTTTTAAATTATAAACCGGAAGAAAAGAGACTCATATTTGATGAGGCAAGCGGAATAGTAAAATATAAAGAAAAAAAGAAAGAGACATTAGATAAATTGCAAGAGACAGAGGAGAATCTTATCCGTCTTGAAGATATAATTTCTGAAGTTGCAAGACAGATAAAATATTTAGAAAGACAAGTAGAAAAAGCTAAAAAGTTTAAAGAAACACAAGAAGAATTAATTTTAGTTGAGAAAAAAATAGCCACTTTAAAATCAAAAGAACTAAACGATAAGATAAATTTTGTTTTAGAAGAACTAAATAATTTGAAAGCTAAAGAGAGTCAAAAACAAAATATCTGTTCTGCCATCAAAGAAAATTTAGAAAAATTAGAAAATTCAATTGCAGATGTTAAAAATCAATTAAAAAATATAGAACAAGATATTTTGGTTTTTAATTCTGAAATTTTAAATTTGAAAAACAGTATAAGTTTTTCTGAAAATAGATTAAAAGAAATAGAGGAAAGAAATAGTTTACTTAAAAGCGAAAAGCAATCCATTAATGATAAAATCTCTTTTTTAGAGAATAAAATAGAAGAAGAAAATGAAAATTTTAAAAAAATTGATTCAGATGTTTTAAAAATAAAAAATAATATAGAAGATTTAACAAAAGAGAAGGAAAAACTTTTAGATGAGATTAAAGATATTGAAAAAGAAATAGAAACCCAAAAATTAAATGTTCTCCAAGAAGAAGATAAAAATGTAAAAATAAATAATCTGATTGTAAAATTAGATGCAGATATTTTGTCATTTACCAATCATAAAAAGAGATTGCTTTTGGATAAAGCGAAATTAGAAGAACTTATAAATTCTGCGAAAGAGGATTTAAAAATAAAAGAAGATGAAGTTTTAAAATTTAAAGAAAGTTTAAATATTTATAAAGAAAAAAAAGAGAATTTATCATTAAAGATAAATGAAATTTTAAATAACAAAGAAAATATAAAAAATAGTATTTTAGAAAATGAAAAAAAGTTAATTGAGATAAATTCTTATCTTGAATTTCTTAAAGATTTATCTGTTAAATATGAAATTTTTTCAGAGAGAAGGAAGGTTGAAATTATTTTTTATGAGGAACCAAAGAATATAAATAAATTAGTGGCTTCCTTAGAAAATGTAGATTTTAAAAAGCAGGAAGATTTTTATAAGGCATCTGTTGAGGCTAAAGTGATTTCTCTCAAAGAGGAGGATTTAAAAAATAAGATAGATTTTTTAAATAATACTATAAATGAGTTAAAGAGTTCATTAGAAATATTAGACAAAGAATATCAGGAAGTCAACGAGAGTTTGTTAAAAGAAGATGAAAAATCAAAAGAAGACGAAAAGATAATATTAGAAAAAATTCAAGAGACCGAGAATTTAAAGAAAAATATACAAAGATTAGATGAGGAGTTTGTTTTAATAGATAAAGAATTAACAAAAACTATTGAGGATATAAATTTAAAAGAATCTGAGAAAAAAAAGTTAATAGACCAACAAAATTTATGTCAGGAAAATATTTTAAAAATCAAAGAAAGTTTAAACAATTTACAGAAAAATTTGTCAAAAGATTTAGAACTAATAAAAGATATAGATATAGATATAGCAAAAAAAGATACAGAAATAAAATCTCTTTTAAGAGAGAAAGAAACTTTAAATTCAAAAATATCCATTTTAATTGATGAAAAAAAATCACTTACAAAGACCTTAAGTTCGTTAATAGAAGAGGAGAATAAAAATTCTTCAAATAAAGAATTGATTTTAAAAAATATAGAAGATGCCGGATTAAAAATAAAGGATTTAGAAAATAATATTTCTATCAATTTAGAAAAGAAACAAAATTTGTCAAAAGATGAGAATGCATTATTTGAAAGTATAAATAGTAAAAAAAGTGATTTAGAAAAGGAAGAGAAAGAAAGGCAAGAGATAAATAATTTAATTTATAATAAGAAATTAGAAATACAATCTTATGAGCATGAATTGGAAAATATAAAAAATTATATAAAACAGGTATATAGTACAGATTTTTCTTTAATTGAAGATGATAAGTTGGATAAAAGTTTAGATGAATATTTAGAAAGCAGGGATAATTTAAAAAAGAAATTGGAATCATTAGGCGAAGTTAACCTTATCGCTATAGAAGAATTTGAAGAGCTTAAAAAACGTTATGATTTTTTAGAAAAACAAAAACAAGATCTTATTGTATCAAAAGAAAATCTTAAAAAAGCTATTCAAAAAATAAATAAAACTTCAAAAGATATATTTTTGGAGACTTTTAAGAAAATAGAAGAAGAATTTAATAAAAATTTTAGGTTTCTTTTTGGGGGCGGAAAGTCAAGATTATTACTTTTAGATTATGAAAATGTTTTAGAGTCGGGTATTGAAATTGAGGTTCAGCCTCCCGGAAAAAAATTGCAAAATATTCTATTACTATCCGGTGGAGAAAAGGCTTTAACTACGATAGCGCTTATTTTTGCAATATTTAAAGTTAAGCCTTCGCCTATTTGTATTTTAGATGAAATTGATGCGCCATTAGATGAGGCAAATATTTCAAGATTTAATCATCTTTTAAGCCAATTCTCAAAAAACTCTCAATTTTTAGTTATTACACACAATAAAAAAACTATGAGTACAGCAAACGTATTATATGGTGTTACTATGCAGGAAAAGGGCGTATCAAAATTAGTTTCTGTAAAGTTTTTAGAGAATGAAAATATTGCAGATAAAACAAATAATGAAGAAGAAAAAATAAAAGAAACCCCAAATATATTGGATTCAACATAAATTAATGCACCCAACTTTTACAAAAGCAAAATTATCTTTAAAGATAATTTTGAGTCCATCCAATGGATATTATGGAATTGATATGTAAAATAAAATTTATAATAATTTTTTAAAAAGTTTTGTAATTTTTTATCATATTTGGGAATATAAAGTAATGATTTGGATAGTTTTCAAAATAACCTAAAGGATAAATAAGATGCGATTTAAACTCAAAGTTTTTATTTTTTTAATCTTGTTTATATTATCTTTTATTATCATAAGCAAGCCTTTAATTTTGTTTTTTGTTAAAAATAATTTAAGTAATTTCTTTAAAACAAATAAAATTTTTATAGGTGATTTAAAAATAAAGTTACCAAATTCTATTTATTTCTACGATATAGAGATAAGAAATAAAGAATATTTATTTAAAATCAAAGAAGTTTCCCTTTTTTTTGATTTAAACTCTATAATAAAGAAGAGATTTAAAAAAATAGGTTTAAAAAATGCTTCTATTAAAATAAATTCTAAAAATCCGGATTTATTTAAAAGAACAGATTACAAAACCAAAGATGGTATATTTTTTGATTTTTTAAGTTTATCCAATATATATTTTGATATTAAAACCAATAACTTTTCAGGCGTGGGTTCTTTTTCTTTGGAATTAAATTCTTCTGGATTAGTTAGTCTTTTAAGAGCAGAGATTGACAGTTTTAAAATTTTTGATTTTTCATTATATAAGTGTTTTATTAATATAAATGATTCTTGTGGTAATTTTTTAATTAAACAGGCTAATTATAGAGATGTTAAGTTAAAAGAACTAAATAGTAATTTAGTTTTTAAAGAAAATAAACTTGTATTTAACAATCTTGGGGGTTTTCTTTTTGATGGAAGAATTTCGGGAGAGTTTAATATTGATTTTTATAAAAGATTTTTAGATTTAAATTTAAACTTTTTAAATCTAAATATTGAAAGATTAATTAGTGATTTTAAATTGGACAAAGATTTATGTGTTTCAGGAATATGGAAGGGGAGTTTAAATATAATTGTTAATAATTCAGAACTTAAAAAATTTGAGGGCAATTTTAAAAGCATAAATTATGGCGGAGTGCTTAGTATAAATAATAAAAAATTTTTAGAAAATCTTTCAAGAAGCACAAATTTAACTTATGAAATTTTAGTGGAAAGATTTAGAGATTATAGGTATAATATAGGAAATATAGAGATCTATTTTAAAGATAAAGATTTGATTTTTAAGTTATATCTTTTCGGTGATAAAGGAAAAAGTGATTTATTAATTAATATATATAATTTTCAAGATATGTTATTTAAAAATATAACAGGAGGTAAAAATGGATAGGTTATTTTTTATTTTGTTTTTTATATTTATCAATTCCTGCGCTAAAGTATCTATCCAGCCATCAAAAGAGCCAATTAAGATTGATATTACAATGAGACTCGATGTGTATCAACATATAATGAAAGATATAGAAGATATTGATAATATAGTATATCAAAATAAAACAAAAGAAGAAAGCAGTCTTGTTAATTTTTTTGTAGATATTGCATACGCTCAAAGTATGCCTAAGGAGGTAGAAGAAGCCGCTTTAAGAAGGAGAGATAGATTAGACAAGTTATTGCAGTTACAAAAGGCAGGGATTGTCGGAGAAAATAAAGATGGTTTGCTTGAGATCTTAAAAGAAACAGATGAGTTTAGTAAATCCTTAGTTAAGGATGAGAATACTGATAGAATGATAATATATAGGTTTTTGGCGAAGAAAAACTCTGTTTCAGTAGAAGAAATTCAAAAGTTATATTCAAAAAATAATCAAGAAAAAGCCCCTTCAGGTACTCCTATAGAGGTTTTGGATGCGACCTCTGGTGAATATAGTTGGAAAATAAAATAGTTGAAGAATAAAAATAATAGAATATAATATCCTTATGCAAATACTTTTTATTGGAGATATAGTTGGAAAGCCTGCAAGAAATTATCTTAAAGAGATATTACCAAAATTAAAAAATGATTTAAAATTGGATTTTATTGTAGGAAATGGGGAAAATGCAGCAGGTGGTTCAAGTATTACCCCTGATACAGCCAAAGAACTTTTTAATTCAGGAATAAATGTTATTACCTCAGGAGATCATATATTTAAAAAAAGGGAATCAAAGGAAGCTTTAGAAACAATGGATGTTATAAGACCATTAAATTATGGAGAGTTTGCTTCTGGAAGGGGTTATATAATAAAAAGGGTCAATAACAATCCTGTTGCTGTTATTAATTTAATAGGCAGAGTTTTTATGCAACCCTTGGATTGCCCTTTTAAATCCATAAGTAGTGTTTTGGATAATATAAGAAGTCAAAGTAAAATTATTATAGTTGATGTCCATGCTGAGGCCACTTCTGAAAAATTAGCATTGGGATATTTTTTATCTGGAAAGGTAAGTGCAGTAATTGGAACACACACCCATATACCAACATCTGACGAAAGGATTATTGATAATTTTACAGCTTATATAACAGATGTTGGCATGACAGGAAGTTTTGATTCTATATTAGGTAGAGAAAAGCATCAGGTGATAGAGCGTTTTATAACTAATATGCCTACAAGATTCAATTTAGCACAAAATGATGTTAGGATGCAGGCTGTTTTAATTAATATAGATGATTTAAGTGGTAGAGCTTTATCTATAAAGAGATTAGAATATAGAAAAAATCAAAATGGCTTTTGAAGGCAGAGAACAGAGGCGATTTGTAAGGGCAAATTTTCCCTGTAAGATAATAATATATACTCCGACACAACATACAATTTTTACCCACACAGAAAATATAGGTGGCGGAGGGGTAAGGGTTGTTATTGAGGAAAAATTATCTATTTCAGATAAAGTTGGTTTGGAGATTTATATTTATGAAGATAAAGAACCAATAATCTGTAAAGGCAGGGTTGTTTGGGTGTTAGAGAAGGAATGTAGTTATAGAAAAAATCTTTTATTTTATGATACTGGTATTGAGTTTTATGATATTAAAGAGGAAGATAGAAATAAATTGAAAGAAGTTGTTGAAAGGATTGTTTTTGGCAAAAAATGATTTTAGAAAAGATTAACTCACCTATAGATTTAAGGAAATTAAATTTAGAGGAACTTAAAAAATTGTCAGAAGAGATAAGGTCTTTGATTATAGAAGTTATATCAAAAAAAGGCGGGCATTTAGCTTCTTCTCTGGGCGCTGTTGAGGTGTGTATAGCTATACATTATTGTCTTGATACACCGAAGGATACAGTTATTTTTGATGTTGGTCACCAAACCTATGCCCACAAGATTATTACAGAAAGAAAAAATAGATTTTTTACTTTAAGAGAATTTAGAGGGATAAGTGGTTTTCCTAATACAGATGAATCTATTTATGATGTTTATATATCAGGTCATGCTTCAACCGCTATTAGTTGGGCTGCTGGTATAGCTGAGGCAAAAAAAATAAAAAATGATAATTCTAAAACTGTAGCTATAATAGGGGATGGTTCATTAACCGGCGGAATGTGTTTTGAGGCTTTAAATAATTGTGGCCATAAGAAGACTGATTTGCTTGTTATTTTAAATCATAATGATTTAAGCATTTCCCCATCTGTAGGCGCATTAAGTAATTATCTTAATAAGATTATCTCATCTAAAACTTATAACTATATTAGAAAAGAATTAGAAAGGTTTTTAAGGCATTTTTCTACTATAAAAAGATTTTCTTTTAGAATAAGAAAACTCGAGGAACTTATAAAAGGTGTTATTGTGCCTGGAGTATTTTTTGAAGAACTTGGTTTTAGATATTTTGGTCCTATTGATGGTCATAATTTGAATATATTAATTCCTACATTAAAAAATGTTTTATCACTCTCCGGTCCAAGAATTTTGCATGTAATTACAAAAAAAGGCAAAGGTTATAAATTTGCAGAAAATAATCCGGAAGATTTTCATAGTATTTCACCTTTTGATATTAAAACCGGCAAAGTTTTAAATTCATCCAAAGAATCATTTACAGATGTATTTTCCAAAAAGTTAGTTTCTTTAGCAAGAATAGATAAAGATATAGTTGCTATTACTGCTGCTATGGAGAAGGGGACAGGACTTTGTTTATTTAAAAAAGAATTTCCAGATAGATTTTTTGATGTTGGGATTGCAGAAGAGCATGCTGTTGGTTTTGCTTCTGGTTTGGCAAAGAAAGGTTTAAAACCAATTGTTGCAATATATTCTACTTTTCTGCAGAGATCTTTTGATCAGATTTTACACGATGTTGCTTTACAAAATCTGCATGTTATATTTATTTTGGATAGAGCCGGAATAGTTGGAGAAGATGGTCCAACACACCATGGTTTATTTGATATAGGTTATTTAAGATTAATACCAAATATGGTATGTATGGCTCCAAAGGATAAAGAAGAATTGGAGGATATGTTAGAATTTGCTTTACATGTAGATTGTCCGGTAAGTATTCGTTTTCCTAAAGCAGGGGTTTTTTCTTTAGGTAAAAAAGAAGAGATAAAGTTAGGTAAGTTTGAAGTTATAAATGAAGGAAAAGACATATGTATATTAGCATTAGGTTCAATGGTAAGTATAGCAAATGATGTTGTTTTTAAATTAAAAAATACGGGTATAGAACCTTTCTTAGTCAATGCAAGATTTATAAAACCACTTGATAACAGATATTTAAAATTTATTGCAGATAATTTTGATATTTTAATTACTTTAGAAGAGGCAAATTTAGATTGTGGTTTTGGTTCAGCTGTTCTTGAGTTTTATGAGAAAGAAAGATTATTAGATAAGATAAAGATTATAAGGTTGGGCTTTCCATCTGAGTTTATACCTTTTGGCAGAAGAGAAGAGTTGTTTAAGATTTATGAATTAGACAGCAATGGTATTGCAGAAAAAATAAAAAAGATATTTTTTGCAAAAGAATTATTATGGCAGAGGTTTTAATTAATAAAGATAAATGCAAAGGCTGTAAAATCTGCATAAATTTCTGTCCCACAAAACATTTAACTTTATCAAAAAATTTAAAT
>Ga0078972_1014017_pt1 | contig 12920 bp, 10 predicted proteins | sample YelNatPaOPGAMG01_FD_67568 | JGI IMG/M metagenome (GOLD analysis project Ga0078972, IMG submission 67568) | Hot spring thermophilic microbial communities from Obsidian Pool, Yellowstone National Park, USA - OP-RAMG-01 (SPADES assembly) (version 2) | ecosystem: Environmental > Aquatic > Thermal...
ACGGGGTCAAAGAGCGGAGATGCCGGCGAAGCTTGACCCAGGCGGAGCTAGCGCGGTTGCTCGGCTCCAGTCAATCGAGGGTTGCAAAAATGGAGGCGGCCGATCCATCCGTCAGCATCGATTTGATGGTCCGCTCACTGCTCCGAATGGGCGCCACGCGAAAGGAGGTTGCCTCCTGTATCGCCGCCGCAGAACGAAAGCCCGCTGCCTGATCGCCGTTAGCCGGGCTCATCTGGTTTGGATCTTGATTTTCTCGGTCAAATCGAGATCGGCCAGGGCTTGTTGAATCTCGCGTATAAGATTTGGCGCCTGCGCTGAGTCAAGCTCCAAGGCAAAGTTGATCCCCAACGTCGGTTGCGCGTTGGATCGCAGTTTCGGAATCAGCCGTATGCCGACCTTGGTCCACAGCTCTGGCGGGATCACGCCGGTGAGAACGATGCTCCTGGCGCCCGCCGCAGCGGTGACCGGCTGCGTTGTTTCCGAAGGCCTCTCAGGTTCTTCGGCGATCGATGCCGGCGGTTGAGACGGAGCTTCTTCCACCGGTAGACCGGGACGAAGCAGCTTCGCCTTTTCCTTCTTCAGTAAATAAACGTCGGCATCGAAGGATACCTCCTCCGGCGATATTGACTCGTTGAACCAGATGCGCTGGTAGCCGCCCGCGGGTTGCTCTCCGGAAGCGAGCCCAAAATCGCCTCGCGCAACGAACTCCGGGATCTTGCGCTTGAGGTATTCGTCCGGGTTGATCAGCCGCTCCAATGAACCATCCAAAAAGGCCTGGCGCAGACTCTTGATCGGCCAGGCGCCGCTGGCCTTGAACGCTTCAGGCCATCGCCGCTCCAGATACGCGGCGCCCGGCGACTCGTTCAGCAGGGCATTGGATTTGAGCGCGCCCAGCACCCTGTCACACAGCGACCTCGCGCCGCTGGAATGGCCCGCACCCAAATCCACGCATCTGAGGCCGTCGGGAGACTTTGGATCGGCAAAGGCGATGAATCGATAGCTCGCCCAGACCTCGTCGCGCGCCTCCTCGTCGGCGTCGCGAACCTTTCCAGCGACTGCTCTTAACTCCGATACCTCGAATTCGCCGCCGAGCGTGCCCTCGCTGATCTCCTTTTGAACCCGCTGCCAGGCAAGCCATTGCTCAACACGCTCGCGCAATTCGCGGCCGGGTTTACGCAGACACCAGATGATCGACGCTGGATACAATCGCGCCGACTTGCCGCGATTCCTTGTCCACTCGACAAGCTTGTCACGAATATCGGCTTCCCCGGTCCACGGCTCATCCGCATCGAAGACTACAAGATTGAGCTGCGGGATATCCTCCACATCCGTGCTGTCCTTGGGAAATGGACGCTGTACATAGAGCGTTGCCCCCGTACGAAACTGGCCTTCAACCAGCTTCTCGGTCGCCTTCCTGACCTCGGCGTCGTCGAGCGAGGCGCGCCTGTCATACACGACCTTCTCGAGTTTCGGCTTGAGCCCGAACCGGTAACCGTCCGTCCCAACCTTGCGGATGTAGAACGACCTTGCCTCCAACGCCGCGGCCGCATTGTCGATACTGGTCGTATCGATTTCGGGCTCGCCCAGGGCAAACCGCAGCTCGGGCAGGTGGGCAGCCTGATCGCTCTGGCCTCCGGACGATTCGAATAAAATCGCCACGCCGACCCGCCGATGGATATCCTTCAGCGGTCCTTTCCCAACATCCGCATCAAGAGCCGCAGCCTTGTTCTGCGCCCCGGCGATATCGCTGTCCAGCGCCGGGTCGAGCAGCATCTCGCCAAGCTGGCCAAGTACGACCGATCGGAATTCACGAACATGAAGCGGCGCCGACCCCAACGTGATGAGAGGCTCGCGGCGAGCCTCGCGATGATCCCTGCTGAACGCGATCGAGACCCACTGGGCGAACATCGCCAGAGTTCCGCGCGTCTGCTGGAACTGGCTCAGCGACCGCCACTTGCGCTGAAACACGGTGAGCGTCGAGGGATGGAACGGGTAGCACTGTTCAAAACGCGTGCGCAGGAAGTCCCGCGCTTTTGCCTCCGTCGCAGCGCTGTCCACCGCCGTCCATTCGATAGGCAGCTCTGCCCGATGCTCGAAGCACCAGTTCGCGTAGCTCAAGGCTACAGCCTTGCGTACCGACTCCCTGCCGAGATCGTCGAACAAGCGGCGGCGGACGACTTCGCCAATTTCGGCTTCATCGTTGACCAGCAGGTCCTTGGCTACCCGCTTGACCACCTTCGTGATTCGCTCCTGCCACGCCAGGTCTGATTCGCTCATCTCGACCTGGCTGCGCGGCAGGCTGATCACGCACGCGCTGCCCCGCGCCCCGGTCATCGCCACCGTCAGGTTCTGGATGAACGCATAGAAGCTTTCTGCGAGGTCCCGATGACGGTTCAGGAAGTTCAACACCTCGTCGAACAGGACCAGCACCGAGCCGCCGGCCTTTTCGATCACCCGCCCGATCGCTTCCGTGCCCGGTGGTGTCGTCCGCGCGGCGCTTCCCAGCGCGGCCACGCCGGCGTCGCCGGCAAGCTGCCGTGCGATATCGATCCACGGAGTCTCGCGCGTGTCGCTCGGATCCCAGGCGTTGCCGACGAAGACCGCGACTCGCGACTTGGGAAGCCTTGGCACACCCAGCTCGCGCAGGAGCTCGTCCTGGATCGAACTGTCCAGCGAAGGAACGTTCTTCACTGCGTGGTAGAGCGCGGTCAGCGTGTGCGTCTTGCCGCCGCCGAACTGGGTGATCAGCGTCAGCACCGGCGCGGCGTTGACGGTCTCGCCGACCAGCCGTCGCGCGACCATCCCCATATGCTCCCGCAGCGCCTTCGTGAAGCACGTGCGGGCGAAGAACTTCACCGGATCTGTGTAGTCCTCCGGTGCGGTGCCCGAGACCACCTGCTCCAGCGCGATCGCAAATTCGTCGGGATTGAAGGAGCGTCCTTCCCGCACCTCCGCGCGCGGCTGAACTACTTTATACCAGGGTTCCAACGATGCTCACCCCTGAGTCAATCATTCCGGCGTCCCCTCCTGGTGGATCCCAATCCGGCCCAGTTCCACGATCCAGAGCCTGCGGTCGAGGCTCTCTCTCGCGAGGCCTCCGATCAGCGTCAGGCAGAGCTCTTGCAGCTCGTTGATCGATACCGGACTTCGCGGACGCAGGACGGCGATCCCGTGATACTCGGAAGGCTTGAACAGGAGAGGATTGCCAAAGTCCAGGTCCAGAGTGACAATCGCCCGCGATTCGTCCCGGCATCGGGCAATTACTTCCGCGTCGCTCGCGCCGCAAAGGTTTTGGGTAACAACCGTTGCCGTGTCATGCCCGGCCGCCTCGAACAGAGCTGCGCAACGCTTGCCAAGGTTTTCGTCGAGTTTGATCTTCAAGGCTTGGCTTCAATCGGTATTTCAACGAACCGCTCGCGCGCCATCTCGGCGCCGTACGCGATACACGCCATCACGTCGGCCTCTTCGATACCGGGATAGCTCTCGAGAATTTCAGCGACCGTGGCGCCGCTCGCCAGGAGGTCGAGGATCAAGGACACCCAGACGCGGTGCCCGCGGATGCACGGCTTGCCGAAACAGACTTTCGGGTCGATTGAAATCCGCCTGAGTAGTTCTTCGTTGGTCATCACGGCACTCCTCAGATCATTCCAAAATAGCGCACGGCGTCTTCGATAGCTGCTCTCTCGCCGACTCTCGGCAGTCTTTCGAATCGCGACCCCCTCCGTGACCTTGATGATTCGCCCTCGCCGGCTACGACCTGCTCCAGCGCGATCGCAAATTCGTCGGGATTGAAGGAGCGTCCTTCCCGCACCTCCGCGCGCGGCTGAACTACCTTATACCAGGGTTCCATTAACTTTCGGCTTTCCCGCTGGATCGAATCCCCAATCGGTCAGAGACCGCCGGTACGTGTCCCCGTTCCGATCGCTCGAGTCCGGACGAACTCCCGGACCGTTGCAAAATGAGCAGTCCAAGCGATGAATGATCGCTTTCTTGAATGTCCAATTTTCGTAAACCCACTAATTCATCGCCACAGCGAGCCTTAGTACTCTGTCTACGGTCCGAAGATCACCTTCTTCGCCGCCTCGCTCAGAAGATCGCGAAACACGTCCTGTAGCGTAGATTTCTGTAGCGTAGATTTGGCCCAGCCGCCCAGCTTAGCCAGCAGCCTTTTGAGCCTCGTTGTGGCGGCCTGAGTTTTCGGGGTGTCGCTGACCAAGTCAGGCAGATCCGCGGTCAAGGTAGCCTTCTCCGCATCATTCAGTTCATCCGCTAGCCGGATGAGTTCCTTAGCCGCCTCAATCTTGGATTTAGTCCAGGGATATGCGCTGCCGCATGCTCGGCAAAACCGCGGAACGTCGTAAGACGTGAACACGTCCGGCACCATCGGGGAGACCATCGGTCTTCCCCTGATCTCTGACCGGCATTCCGGACACTCGGCGATGGTTCGGCTACCGCATTGCTGGCAAAGCGGGTCGCCAACCTGCCGCAGCCCGGGACGGCCTGGCCCCTTCAACTCGAAGCCGATCAGATGGCCGTTTAGACATATGCGCGCCACGTCGCAATGCGTGCTCATCGGTGACAATCACCTCGGTACCGCCAATAGCATCGCATCCAGCAGGCGTTTTTCCTCGCTGTCCCTGGGATACAGCGCTGACAGCGCGTTGGCGAGGCGCAGGAAGTCGGGGCCGCGCTCCTGCTCGGCCTTCAGCATCGCCCGCAGCGCGTTGGCTTTGCCGCTCGCCTGGAGCAGCATCGCGATATGCACCCGATCGAGCGTCGTGGTTCCCGGCGCGACGGTCGGGGCTTCATCAGGCGTGGATTTGCCTCGCTTGCGCCCTTTGCCGTTGGTTTTCGCGGGGCGCTCCTCTGCCTTGTTCATGAAACCGAACTGATAGTTCATCGGGCCGCCGCGGCTGCGTTCGATCACGTCGGCGACCCCGGATGCGCCGTCTTCACCGAGCAGACGCTCTGCGCGCTCCTTGACCGGCAGCAGCCGCACGATTCCCTTCCTGGTCTCGATGATGCGGCCGTTCCATGTATCGAGATGGATCCCGAGCGGCTGCGAAAAGCGGCGGACGACATCATAGATTAGCGTAAGGCCCTTCCTGCCCGTACCGCTTGGCGCTTCGTCGTCGTCTTCATCGGTAGCTTCGGCGTCCTCGTCTTCGGCGGATTCGACTGCTGCGCCATTCGAGGCTCCATTTGAAGAAGTGGACTGATGGGTCCACAGAAACAGCGCGGTGAGCCGGGCGTCCTCTTCGAGCGCGCCGGCGGCGCCGTTGCGGGCGCGCGCCTCGGCGGTGCCGAGGACCTGTTGTAGTGCAGTGCGGCCGACGATCTCCCAAACGTAGGCGAGAAAGCCGCGCTTGTGCGGTTCCGACGCTTCAGGATCGCCGCCGAGCGGGATTTCCCGGCCTTCGGCGTCCTCGACTTTCGAGTAGCGGCTGTAGATCTCCATCGCGGGGCCGATACAGGCGAAGACGAGATCGGCGCCGCGTACGCCTTCAGAGGATAGCCGCTCCATCCAGTCCCCGATTCGGTTCGGCAGCTCACGGAGTACGTCGCTCCAATCGCCAACACCCGCATCTTCGGGTCGCGGCCGACAGACGAGATGAACGCTCGTCGCAAGCGCGGCAGCCTGTTTGGCGTTTAGTCGCGCTGTGCGCTCAGTTGCCACCGGCCACGAGGCAACGATGACCCAACCCGCTTCCAGAATGCCCGACAATAGCGCTTCCCAGCCCTCGGTGGACTTGTGAGCGAAAACGACGCAGCCAATTCCGCTATCTACCAGGGTCGCGCGACCCACGGCGAAGGCTCCGGCCAAACTGCGTTCGAAGAACTGGCGATCTTTCGGCTTCCCATCGACCCTGTGCGCCTCGTCCCAAGTGGATTCAGGCGTCTTTGGAGTCAGCCAACCGTCGGATTCGTCCGCAAAGCGATTAAGGGAACGAGGTTGCAGGATTCGCTTGAGCCAGACGTAAAACAAGTCGGACAGATCAGCATACGGGACCGAATCATAGTATGGAGGATCGGTAAACCACACTTGCGCCGATTCCTTTGGCAGCTGTGGTTCGTTCGCAACTGCTTGCTCGACTTGCCCACCACGCGGACAGCAACTGGCGATCTGTGCGGCCACTTCAACCATCGCATCGATAAGTTCTGAAAATTCCTCATCTCCGACGATGGGAACCAATTCGATGAAATCCCAAGCTATGGTGAGAGCCTGACGCGCAAAGGTACCGCGAGGCGCCTCGGTAGAGTTGATCCAAGTCACGAAGCAAGTGCTTCGCTCTGCTAGCTTCGAAACGGCCAAACTAACCGCCCGCTTGGCTGCCGACTCGACGTCACGAGCTATCGTAGAAAGCACGTGTAGCGCCAACTTCTGACGCATGGTGAAGACGCGTCCGAAGTCAGTGATTCCGATGCGGGTTGCTCCGGATACACCACGCGAGTTTGGTGAAGGGCGAAGCGGACTGAGGCTCTCAAAGGGCAGTTGATCAGAAAGAGCCGTCGTTCTGGATTGGGCCGAACGCACCGCCAAATAGTCTCGACGCGTGGGCAGGCGGTATGCCAGTCCGTCGGCTGCCCGGTGCGCGACTGCCATGAGTCGCGCGCCCGAAATCCGGTTGCCGCTTTCGTCAATGACGACGTCGGCGCCGCCCTTTTGTCGGATGAGCTGGGACCGCACTCGCGCCGCGCTAAGGACCCCCGGGCAGCAGCGACAGGTTGCGATTCCGTTCGCTATCGTTGGGGACGGGATTTCTGGCAGTGTGGCGGTGGGCACATCGTGGCGGTCGATACTCAAGGTAACAGCCTTGGTCTTGGTATTGCCGCGAACCCCCAACGATATAAGCTTCGTGTATCGCTTTTTTATTTTGTTGTGGCGCTTAGCCAGCCATGTCGTGCGGAGTAAAGGAATCTCGGCACCGCACCTCTCGCACAATACGGTTCGAGCCCAAAGGTACGCTATTGGTCGCGCGCCATCGGGATCAGGCGGGTAGTACTGCGATAGCTCCTTCTCGGCTTGCTTCTTTATCTCCGCGCCAACCTTGCGCAGCTCATCGGCAAGCTCGGGTCCGTGGCGCGGAATATCTTCGAGCATAACTTTGAGGATCAGGCAGGCGACCGGGTTCAAGTCGCTTGCGAATGCATCGCAACCGAGACGGAGCGCTTCGAGCGGAATCGAGCCGCCGCCGGCGAACGGATCGACCACCAGCGGCGGTTCCGCGCCGTGCGCCGCTTTCACCAGCCCGCGCCCGACTTCGAGATACGCAGGCTTCGCGGAGTTGTCCCAGTTGGCAAAATCTCCGATGAATCGCAGCAGGCTATGGCGCAGCGCCTTGTCTCCAGCTTCGGTCGCCTGCCTGTAAACTCGGCCCAGGAGTCCGCGCGCCGCCTCTTTGAATTCCGCAGGGCAATTCGCATCGCACGGGTCGGGCAGCAGCAGCGCAAGCAGCATCGCGCGGCACGCGGCGAGCGGCCGGCGCGCCCACCAGAGATGGAGCGTGCTTGGATGCCCGTGGCGGATGGACTTCTCGCGCGCCGAATGCGCGCTCACCACCGCAATCGGAAAATCCACCTCCGCCAGCCGCTTGCAGGATTTGGGTATCATGGGGCGCCCGGTAAACGTTATTGCCTTGGCCGCAGGCTCTCAGCGAGCTCTTTCGCAGCAGCCGAGTAGGCAAGGTCACGCCGCTGCTCTGCGACCAAACCGCGCCACGTCGGAACAGCGCCGTCCTTTGGTGGGTTCCTTGCTAGCCTGAGCAATTCGTCGAACGCGGCGATCCCGCAAAGGTCGTCGTCACTAAGCTTGTACGCTCCTTCCTGATGCAGGAGAACCCGAACAAGAAGCGGAAATGCGATAATGGCGAGCTGCAGATGCCCGGCGCCGTAGTCGCCGGTCGATGGAGGTTTCAGCACACCGTGTGCGTAGAATCTACCGCGCAGCGTTTGGAAATCTTCGTGCCATTCGCGGAGACGATCAGTGTCGATCCGCAGCGGGTAATTGGCTGGAACGAAGCTCGCGGTGAACTTCTTTGCTACCTCCTTGCTCGATCTGCCCGCGTCAAGCAGACGTTGGAAGGCGCTACATAGGAGCACCCAGTCAGCCTGCCACAGTACGTAATCCATCTTGTCGGTGTTGGCACGATTGAAACACACGATTGCGTCACGCCACCTCGCCCAACGTCCTTCTTGCCCTTTACATTGCGTGTCCCGGAACTGGGCGAGAGCCGCTAGCAGGGGTTCGTCGAGAGTGACGAGTCCGACCTGAGACACGTGAGGCGGCTCGAAGAATGATACGTCCTTGAGCAAATGGTAAGAGGGAACACGTTGCCCGTACCGAACTCTGGGTAGACTCGTACCTTCCAGGTAGTCAACCCCCTCCGGAAATCGCTGGCCATGAATGAGAAAGCAGTCCGCATTGCAATACGGTTCGTCGTCGCTTAGGTACTCACGGGCGGCAAGCCCTGATAAGCACGCAAGGGAAACCGAGTCCAACATATACTCGTATTGCTTCTGATCGACCTCAGCGAACAACTTGTGTCCGGCGAATCGAACAACGGTGAAATGGCGGACTGGTTCTCCGTTCGGCGATTTGCAAGTCGACAGCATCAAATGGACCTTCTGTATTTCGTCTGGCCCAAACTCACAAGGTGGGTTGTCCCTGTGCCAAGGGATCAATTCGATTTCCCCGACTGTGTAAGTCTTCTTAAGACGCAGCCACGGCATGAAATGGAAGCTCGGCATTCGCGTGTCCTCAGCCATTGGGGCCGTCATTCGTTGCTAGCCAACGCCGCAACCTCGAGCGCGCAATGGTCGATCTTGCGGACTTCGCTCCACTCCAGTTCGGCCGGGTTTACGCCTCGACGTATTCGCATACTGCCGAAGGCGGCGGGATTGGCGCGCCGTCCTCACGCAAACCATCGAGATGGAAGCGTATCGCCTCTTTGATTTCGCGTTCGACTTCTTCGACCGTTGCGCCCGTCGCGACGCACCCGGGCAGGTCGGGCACGTAGGCGGAGTAATTACCGTCGGCTTTTTCGATCACAACTGCGTAGCGCATATCTACTGTCCTCGCTTGATCTGGGCCTGCTTGAAGATGCTGTTCAACGTCCCCGGCGCAAGGTCATCCGATGGCTTACCAGCCACTGTAACACGGCCGGCTTTGGTTGGATGTTTGAATTGCCGATGGCTGCCGCGCATTGCAACGAGATGCCATCCGTCGTCTTCGAGCATCTGAATAACCTTGCGAACCTTCACGCTGTTGCCTCAAGGCTGGCGACGCGCAGCGCATAATGGTCAATTTTCCGGACTTCGTCCCATTCCAGTTGCGCGGGGTCCTTGATCGTCATCAGCTTCGGCCCCTCCGGCTGTTTGCATCGCGTTACCACGTATAGCCAGTAGCAGTCGCGTCTGTCCTCGGCGGTCCGCTTTTCATTCGGCGTGAGCGCGACGAGGCCCTCGTCGGAGGCAAGCCCCTTGACCTCGATCAGCCGCAGCTCGCCGGAATCGGCGTCGAACGTGGTTAGGTCGTAGCCGAGATTCTTCTCGTGAACATCCGCCACAACCCGACCCTGCGACCGCTCGTACTCCATCACCACGCGCATCGCAATCGCTTCGGTCTCCGGGTCGGGCCGGAGATTGCGGACTTCGGGCTTCTCCCGCTCGGGATGCGGAAGGACCAGCACCGAGGTCATCCGCTCGACGCCCTGGAGCGTCAGCGAGCACTGGCGTTCGAGTTCTTCGCGGCGGCGCCTGCGCCGCTCCATCAGTTCGGCCTGCCGCATCTCGGCCTGGCGCAGGTTGCCGGCCGCGCCCTCGACCCCGCGCTCGACATCTTCATGGAGCCGGGCGATCCGCTGGTCTTCGCGGAAGATGAGTTCGGTCAGGGAGGTTTCGACGTGCTGGCGGATTCGCTCGACTTCCGCAGTGCGATCGGCGCGGACCTCTTCGAGAAACGGTACCAGCACCCTTTCATTGAGCCATGCGCGCGGCTCCGCAAGCGTCGCCACCGCGGGCAGTCGGTCCGGGGCGGGCGCAGGGTTGAGGTTTCCGAGCACCCCGGGATCGCGCAGCGCGGCTGACCCGTCGCTTGCGACTTCGACGGCGAACATCCGCTCATGGATCACGTCCGCCAGGCCGTCAACGACCTTTGCCCGATAAAAGTCGATTCGCACGGGCTCGCTAACGTCGAGCGAGTAAAAGCAGGCGCCCTGGGCCATCGGCTCGCGCGATCGGTCAACGGTGTATCGGCGCATCGCCTCGAACAGCGGATGGCCCGGCGTTACCCATTCGAGGTTGTTCGTCTCGGCGATCTTTCTATCGGTCGAAAAGCGCGGGTAGCGGTTGGAAAGCCGCGCAAGCCGCCATTCGGAATCGCTCTCGTAACGCTTCAGGGCAGGCGGGGTCGCAGCCGGATCGAAAGTATGCGGGAGGCTCGCATGCGGTTTCAGCGCAAAGGGGATGTGCGGCGCGGCCTGCGCAATGAAGCGGGCGATTGTTTCGGGGACGACACGGCGCTCCTGGGCACGCGCGCGCCGTTCAACGAGCATCCCAAGGTTGAGCTGCCTGCTCGCGAGGCCTTCAAGCGCGTTCTGGCAGATCGCCCGGAATCGCTCTTCGCTGACCGGGCTCAGCAGGCGGTCTTCCAGGTCGGCCTCGCCCAGGTTGCCCGCATAGTAGTCGCGCAGCACGCGCTCGATATGGGCAGCGGGCAGGACTTCGCCGACCACGTTGAAGACCGCATCGTCGTCGAGCGCGTTGCGGATCTCGTTGAGGCGCTCATGGAGCCGCTCGAGAATCCGGCCCTCGACGGTGTTGGTCGCGACGAAGTTGAAGATCAGGCAGTCGTGGAGCTGGCCGTAGCGATGGATGCGCCCCATCCGTTGTTCGAGCCGGTTCGGATTCCAGGGAATGTCGTAATTGAACATGACGTGGCAGCACTGCAGGTTGATGCCCTCGCCGGCAGCCTCGGTCGCAACCAGCACCTGGATCGCTCCTTCGCGGAATTGCTGCTCGACGTAGAGCCGCGAACCCTTTTCGTCGCGCGAGCCGATCGGCATTCCACCATGGATGAACCCCACGTTGAAGCCCCACTTCCCGAGCTTCTCGACCAGGTAATCGAGCGTGTCCTTGAATTCCGTGAAAATCAGCAGGCGCTCGTCGGGCTTGTCGAAGAAACCCTGCTCGCCAAGCACCGCGCGAAGCTTTGCGAGTTTCGCTTCCCCCTCGGCCTCCTCCAGCTTCCTGGCCTGCCGGGCGAGCTGTTCGAGCCTGACAACCTCCTCGCGGACCTGGGCCGGGTTCTGGGCGAGGGTGAGCGCGGCGAGGACGCCTTCCAGGCGCTCGCGCTCGGATTCCTCCATTTCTTCGAGCTCTTCCTCGGTCGGCAGCTCGCGCGGCGCGCTTAGAGCGAGCTCCTGGGCGCGTTTCAGATTTTCGGCAAGCCGGCGCGCACGGTTCTCCAGCGAATGGCGCATCGCGTAGGCGCTCGACGCGAGCCGGCGCTGATAAAGGGCCATCAGGAAGCCCACCGCGCGGGCGCGCGGGTCATCCCCACGCTCGGCGGCCTTGCGCGACTGATCTTTGACGAACGAGGTTACGTCGCGGTACAGGCGCAATTCGTCGTTGTCGATCGTGAAGTCGGCAGTCCGCGTGGTTCGCTTGGTAAACAGCTTGCGCGCTTTCCATGAGCCGTCCGGCTGCCGCTCTGGAAAATAGACCATCGCCTCTTTCGTCCGGCGCAAATAGAAGGGCGCGGAGCGCTGCTCGATCGCCTGCCGGATCGACTTCACGTCGGCATAGGCGTCCTCGTCGAGAAGCTGAAGGAAACGGCTGAAGTGTTCAGGGTCGCCCTTATGGGGCGTGGCGGTCAGCAGGAGAATGTGGTCGGAATGATCGCGAAGGAGCTCGCCGAGAGCATAGCGTGCGGTCTTTCTCGCCGGTGGCGACCATGACATCCGATGCGCCTCGTCGACGATAACGAGGTCCCAGTGGACCTGCTGAAGCCCGGGCAGGATCGTCTCGCGCTTGGCGAGATCCAGCGACGTGATAACCTGCTGGTTCTGCAGCCACTGGTTGATCCCGAACTGTTCACGGATGGCGTCGCCCTTCAGGACTGTGAACTGTTCGTCGAATTTTTCGCGCAGCTCGCGCTGCCATTGGAAAGTCAGATTCGCAGGGCAGACAATCAAGGTGCGCTGACCCAGCCCGCGCAGCTTCAGCTCGCGCAGAAGCAGGCCCGCCATAATGGTCTTGCCTGCCCCGGCGTCGTCGGCGAGCAGGAAGCGGACCCGGGCCAGCTTCAACAGGTAGTCGTAAACCGCCTCAAGCTGATGCGGCAGTGGATCAACCCGGGAGATCGAAAGGCCAAAGTAGGGATCGAACTCGTAGGCGATTCCAAGCGCGTAGGCCTGAAGACCAAGCCGGAGCAGCTCGCAATCGCCGGCGTAGGAATAGGCCGCGCGTTCCACTTTCAGCCGGTCAAGCTCGGTCTTGCTCAGTGCAACATTCCTGAAAATGTTGGTGTGAATTCCAACGAGCCCGAGCTCCCAGGTCTCGGCGTTGACCGCAGTGACGGTGACGACCCGCATAGGCTCGCTGAAAAGCGCGCCTGAAAGAACTTCTCCTGCGGCTATCGGTTGGTTATCGCCCGACAAGGCCCCTGCCTCGTTCAGCTAATCCAGCACAATTATTCATTTACGTCTTTTCTCTAAAGAGATCAGGCCTCTACGCGTGTATTGCGCATCTCTCCTTACTGGATTCACGCTTCTACGCTGCGCGGCGGCGACGCGGTGCGCGAACCGATCGAATCAGCACCTCGGCCGGGATCCCGAACCGCTGGTTGAGCCGGCGGATCATCTCAAGCGAGAGTCCCCGCTTGCGGTGCATCACCTCGTACACGCGGCTGCGTCCGCCAA
>Ga0078972_1014019_pt1 | contig 12920 bp, 7 predicted proteins | sample YelNatPaOPGAMG01_FD_67568 | JGI IMG/M metagenome (GOLD analysis project Ga0078972, IMG submission 67568) | Hot spring thermophilic microbial communities from Obsidian Pool, Yellowstone National Park, USA - OP-RAMG-01 (SPADES assembly) (version 2) | ecosystem: Environmental > Aquatic > Thermal...
GGGAGTGATCAATGAGCTGTCGAGTGCTGAAAATGGGGTAGTCGTGTTTGCATCATCTACGGGGAAGCAGTATTCCCTTGAAGACCCTCAATGGGGGAATGGTGCATTCACCAAGGCTCTGATAGAAGGGCTGAAAGGCGGGGCAGACTTCCTTCGCAAGGGCAAGATTACCATCAACATGCTGGATGCTTTCATTGCAGAGAAGGTCAAGGAACTCACGAATGGCAAGCAAACCCCGGTGACCGTAAAGCCACAGACAGTGCCAGATTTCCCTATTGCGGTGAAGTAACCAAAATGCCAAGGGCGGTTTCAATGTTTTGGCTTTGGATCTGAATGAGGAGACGAAAATTATAAGTAATTGAGCCGCTTTCAAAACCCCGCGGTTCGAAGTTCAAAAGTAGAGAAATTTCGGTCCTTGGGCTGAAAAATTCTGAACACTGACATTTTTCTGAGATACGAACACTTGATTTCCATGGTACTATAGATATTGAGGCAGACTGCCCCTATAAAAGCTCTCCTTGAGCAGTAACGTTATGCGCTTTTTAGAAGCGCAGGGGCAACAATATGCTGCGGAATCTTGATCGCCACAAGAAACAACAAACAGCAGGTAAGTATGAAGAGCATTTTCTCGATTCTCTTGAAGTGGATATAAGAGGAAACCAACCAGTCTTTCAGATGTGAATTCGCTCGTTCTACTGTGCTCCTTACGTTGTCGTGCTGCACAGTCGCTAGGGAACAAGTAAAGGTAAGAGAACTGCTTGATGGACGCATCAAGCTTCTCTACCAAAATATGGGACTCGAGTATATCGAGCTCGAAAAAATATCACGCAAGGAGGAACTGGCCACTCGCTCAGCTTGAGTGAAAGAGGACATTTTAATCGAGCTAAGAATGGGGGCATTTTTATTGAGTTTGACATAAAATAAAATATTCATTGACAGCATAATTTATTAGTTATACAATTTTTATAGAGGAATTTTATGAGAAAAATAATTGCAATATTTACACTTCTAATTGGCTTAGCTTCTGGAGGAATTTTTATTTATAGCGGAAGTTTTTTTGTAAAAATTGGACTTGAGCTTTCTTTTTTGCAATCAGTAGCTGGTAATTCTCTTGCTGAAGCTTATTATCAAAATATTGGTAAATTTATTGGTGTTTTAAGATATTTTGCATATGGCTGTGGAGGAAGCATAATTGCTCTTTCAATAGGAATTTTTGGTTTACTATTTTTTTATCCAAGAAAAGAGCAGGTTCATTCAAAAACCACTTCTAATAATTAAATATTATGAATATATTTTGGGGAGCAAATTATTATGAATATAGATAATAAAAAAATGAAAATATTTATCTCAAGCGCAATAATTGTATTATTGATTATTAGTATTTCTTCATTTATTGCTATAAAGAATAACATTGAGGAAAATAGAATAAAAAAATCTAACGAAATTTTTAATCAATTGCAAATGCTTATTAAAAATCAAGATAATTCACTGGATTCAACAAAAGAAAATTATGCATCGTTATTAAGCAAATATCAAAGCGCAAGAGAATTATATTTATTGTTAGCTGACAAATATGAAAACACAAATGCTTTCAATAAAGCCCATGAGTTAATGTATAAAGAAGCAGAATCAATTTATCTTAAATTTTCGAAAGCTATCTCTCTAAAAATACCTGATATGCAGCTTGCTTTATATTACTATAATATTTTAGAAAAATATTTTCCTGGTATGAATGCATATTCAGGCACTGGTGGTGCAAAAGATACTCTTGAAAAATATGCAAGAATTCAATACGATAAATTATATAAATTAGTAATCAACTCAAATATTGTAACCAAAGAACAAAATGATATATATTCAAATCTAGTAACATATTTTAGCAATACAGATTCCAAAAAAAAGGCTGATGAATTGATGAGTGACCCAGAGAAATATAGAAAAATGGTTAGAGATAAAAAATTAGCCGAAGAAGCTGCAGAAAGAAATAGCATAGCAAAGGAAAGATTGAAAAGAGAACGGAATGAGATTCATATTGGTGATCCTGAATCAGATATTTATTATCTTCAAGGCAATTATGAACGGACTACTTCTGAAACTAGCTTTTCTAAAACGAATCATTATTTTGGAGGAGAAGGGGCAAGATACAAATATATAATTGCAGAAAATGGAATAGTTACATACATTAGTTATTAAATATGAAAAGCGCTATATAAATATGCTGAAATTTAATTGTTAATAAATTTGCAACTTTGAAAGCAAAGATGTAAACTTTTCGCTTAGGACTTTATTGCTTTATTCGAAAAATTTATCCTGCAATAGCTTAACTTCTTTCATTTCATCAGGATGATAATAATTTAACCTCATTTCATCACTCTGATGGCCAATTAAGCTCTGAGCTTTGAACTTGCTAATATTGCTGTTTATCAGCAATGAGTTGAAAAAATGGCGCCAGCTATGAAAACAAAGTTGCCATTTATATCTTTCTTTTGCATTGATGCCTATTATATTATAAGAGTAAATTTGACCCCGTAATGCAAAAAATTAGTAAGACCCCGGCGCAAGCCGGTACGGCAGCAGCGCACACTTTTCTTCCAGAATCTTAGCCTTGGCAAGTTCATTGAAGAGATAGCAAAGATAATGGTACGGCTCATGCCCATCGGCCTTGGAGATTTCTATGAGACTGTAGATTCCCGAAGAGGCAGACGCACCCAGCGGCGTATTCAAAAAGGGTTAATTATTGGGTTTATGCTGAGATCTGTATAAACGCAATAACCGTTTTATTCCCGGTTTTGCTTGGACCGAAAACGGCTAAATTAAAAAAAGCTATGGAAACCTTATCCTGGCAAAATAGCAAAGAAGAACTGATGAAAAGTAGTAATAAAATAGAGCTAAATAGTTTTCTATTCAAAATTGCTATATCCTTCACTTTGAGATACATGAAAATTCTACAACAGAATATTCTCTAAAGATCTTCTGCTTGAACTGCAGACAATACTGAATACAATTGCTCCCCCTGTTTTTTGATGATCCATGCTATACACCCTTTGTATCTATTGATAGAAATCTAATTTGGGCTAAAAGCTAAAAGTTTATCACCGACTATAACACTTCTTTTAAGAAACAAGAGCGTTTATCCTGCTATCAAAACTGCTTCCATAAATGAGCTTATTAAAACTTGCGATAAATGCTGCAATATTGGACAACAACAAAATCTTATGCAATACTATAAACTAATGGACGCGTTAAACCAATTAATGAAAGGCTTTTCGATTTTTCCTAAAACTTGCCTAAAGATTGCATTATTTGATTGCTTTGCCTTATTGCAATTGACTTGACTCAGATGATATGCAGGCTATTCTTTATACCTGAATAATCCCAAAGGATGTAATTATGAATGATAATCAGCTTAAATTTCAAAACTTGCTGCGCGAGCTATTCCAGTTTGACTGCGCTGATCTAGATTTCGGCATATATCGCATCATGAATCATAAGCGGGCAGTAATAGAAAAATTCATTTCTGAGGATTTGCCCCAAGGCATTAGAGAAGAACTAGAGAAAGGAGCCTTGGCTGAGCAAGAGCAAGCTATGCAGGCCCTGCAGAAAGCCCGCAAAAAAATACTTGAAGCTCTAGGCGATAATGCCCTAGATGCCAATGGCCAATTAAGCGAAGCATATCGCAACACCAACGCTGGCAAGGATTATCTAGCGGCTCAGCAGCAAGCAGCAAAATCTCGGAGCCGCGAAGCTTTGGAAAGCGCTATATATAATCATCTCTACACCTTCTTCAGCCGCTACTGGCAAGAGGGCGACTTCATATCTAAGCGCCGCTACTCAAAAAAAGAGCGCTATGCCATCCCCTACAACGGCGAGGAAGTCTATCTCTACTGGGCAAATCAAGACCAATACTACGTCAAGACCGGCGAATATTTCACAGATTATACATACAAAGGCCCAAATGGCATAACCGTAGATTTCAAACTGCAGCAGGCGAATGTAGAGCAGAACAACATAAAGGGAGAAAAGCGCTTTTTCCTCCCGCGCATAGATGAAATCGTCTGGGATGAGGAAGGGCGTCAGCTGCTTATTCCATTCGAGTACCGGCCGCTAAGCGCGCAAGAAGCCATAACTTACGGCCAAAAGAATCAGCAAGAAGCCATAATCGCCAAAGCAGTTATAGAGATCCCTAAGAGAATAAAAGCACCAGATGCGCTAATCGCGCTCACCGCTGAGCGAAAAGAAACTTCAAGCGAGACATCTATTTCTTACCTGGAACACCACCTTCGCCAGTACACTCGAAGGAACAGCAGCGACTTTTTCATCCACAAAGACCTGAAAGGTTTTCTCTCGCGCGAACTGGATTTTTACCTAAAGAACGAAGTGCTCAATCTAGAGGAGCTAGAAGCCGCTGGAGAAGACTTATCCGAGGCCTGGTTCCAGCTGCTGCGCCTGATTAAGCGTATTGGCCTACGTATCATCGAATTCCTGGCGCAGATCGAAGACTTCCAGAAAATGCTCTGGGAGAAGAGAAAATTTATCACCGAAAGCTTTTACTTAGTCACAATTGGCAATATTCCTGAAATATTTTACAAAGAAATCGCTGAATGCAAGGCGCAATGGGACGAGTGGCAATCGATCTTTGCCATAGATGGGCTATCCAAAAACTTGCTTTCCAGCGATATAAGCACGCTGGAAGGTCGCATTGCTTACATGAAAGAGAGCCCCACCCTGGTGCTGGACACACGCCACTTTCCGCCGGACTTCACCGATCGGCTGCTGGCATCATTCGAGAACCTGGACGAGATGACCGACGGCCTGCTGGTGCATAGTGAGAATTGGCAGGCGCTGAATCTGTTGCAGGAGAAGTACCGCGAGCGGGTGAAGTGCATTCACATTGACCCGCCATACAACACGCAGACAAGCGGCTTTTTGTACAAAAACGACTACCAGCATTCAAGCTGGCTGGCAATGATGGAGAATCGCGTTCGTATCTCACAGACTCTTTTGTCTCATGATGGTCATTTTCTAAGTCACATTGACGAGAATGAGTATGAACGTCTCAAGATTCTATTTGATACCATGGGTATTCCTGATGCAGGTACAGTTATTTGGGACAAGCGCAACCCTATGACTGCCAGGCAAGGCGTAGCCACGCAGCACGAATACATTGCTTGGCGCTCGACGATTAATGATTCAATCTATCAGAATAATACGAACATTGTAGAAATGCTGAGAACCGCCAAAGCAATTATCGCAAAGCATGGTGGAGTGACTGAAGATGCTCGACATCAATATGCCGAGTGGGTTCGGAAAAATCTCAAACTTTCTGGCGGTGAGAAAGCCTATTGCTATCTGGATGAACAAGGTCGTATCTATAGCTCAGTTAGTCTGAGAGCGCCAGAACCACGGGCAGACCCAAAGTTCTTTCAACCGCTTATCCATCCCGTGGCAAACAAACCTTGTGCTGTCCCTCCAAATGGGTTTTCAAGGACACCTGAAACATTAAAGGCAATGGTCGAGCGTGGCGAAATACTGTTCGGCCCAGACGAAACGACTCAACCAAGACAGAAACGCTTTCTTACTGAAGAATCACAAATGCAGGTGCGTTCTGTCATTCAAGATGCCAAGAAAGGCAAGGATTATCTGGATGTCATGGGCCTGGATTTCCCGTATTGCCATCCCGTGTCTCTTTACCAAGAATTGATCGCAGCAGCGATACCAAATAGCGGTATTGTTCTCGACTTCTTCGCCGGCTCCGGAACCACGGGCCATGCGGTCATCGCCCTCAGCCGCGAAGGCGGTGGACGACGCAAGTTCATCCTGGTCGAAATGGCCGGTTATTTTGACACAGTGCTGCTGCCGCGTATTAAAAAAGTGACCTTCACACCGGAATGGAAAGATGGAAAGCCCAAACGTATAGCCACGCCCGAAGAAGCAGAACGATCTCCGCGCATAATCAAGGTCATCCGTCTAGAATCCTACGAGGACGCGCTCAACAACCTGACCTTCGATGAGCAGGGAGGAAAGCAAGAACTAGAGCTCTTCAAAGATGACTACTTGCTATCCTACATGCTCAAATGGGAAACTCGCCATAGCGAAACGCTGCTCAATGTGGAGCAGCTACAATCGCCTTTCTCATACAAACTGCACCTCTACCGCGATGGAGAAATCCGTGAGAGCACCGTTGATCTTCCAGAAACCTTTAACTATTTACTAGGCCTAGATGCGCAGACTAGGCGCATATACAACAATGAGGGACAGCGTTACCTGGTATACCACGGAACGCTGCGCAACGGCCGATCCATCGCTGTGATCTGGCGTGATACCAAAGACTGGAAGGCGGAAGACTACGAACGCGATGCGGCCTTTGTCACCAATCAAAAATTAACTGAAGGCACGGACGAAATATACGTCAACGGCGATTCGCGTATTCCCGGCGCGCGATCGCTGGATCCGATTTTTAAAGGACGCATGTTTGCAACGGTAGAGGCGTGACTATGGAGAATGGCATCCAGCAATACACAAAACTTGAAAACCGCCTTGTCCTGCTGGCATACATGAATAGCCTCCTAGGCTATGAAAGCAACAGTGCCCTGCTAGAAGATACCAAAGGCGCTGATGAAGGCTTCGACGCAGACGGGCGCAGTCATATTTACAAGCATTTGATTGCCCGCGGCAGTAAAATCAAAATACCTGGCAATGATTTAGCGCGCTACGATGAGAACATTCATCAGCACCTAGAGAAAATCAATAGAGGTCGTTCCGAGCGTATAACCTTGCGCTATTTCCAATATTTGGCAGCGCTATACACTGAGATATTCCTCGACCGCCTATTCAACCACAAAGAGCAACTGCTGATTGAGCTAAATGCCCTGGTAAAAGAGCGCAATGTCCGGCGTATGCCGCTTGAAATAAAAGATGAATTATTCACCGAAGAAGACCTCACCAAACTGGCATTCTGGATGGCAACTGGAAGCGGGAAAACGCTTATTCTCCACCTCAACTACTATCAATTCTTGCATTACAATACTGAGCCGCTAGATAATATCCTACTCATAACGCCATACGAGGGCTTAAGCGAACAGCACTTAGACAAGCTATATGCTTCCGGCATTCCTGCGCGGAGATTCGACTTGAATGAAGGCAGCTTCTGGAGCAGCAGCAGAGACGTTATCAAGGTCATCGAAATCACCAAACTGGTGGAAGAAAAGCGCGGTGGTGGAGTGAGCGTACCGGTAGAAGCGTTTGAAGGCCGCAATCTTATCTTCGTTGACGAAGGCCATAAAGGATCAGGTGGTGAAGCCTGGCGTAAATACCGCGACGCTCTAAGCGCGACCGGTTTCACTTTCGAGTACTCCGCAACTTTCGGGCAGGCACTCTCAGCGGCGCGAAACGACCCTCTCACTGCTGAGTATGGCAAGGCCATTCTCTTTGATTATTCATACCGTTACTTTTACAGCGATGGATTTGGAAAAGACTACCGCATTCTCAATCTGAAAGAAGAAACCCAAGCCGATAAAACAGATATCTTGCTCTTGGGAAGCCTGCTTGGCTTCTATGAGCAAATGCATATTTACGAGGAAAATGCTAATGCCCTGCGAGAATACAACCTGGAAAAACCACTGTGGGTATTCGTTGGCAGCACAGTCAATGCAGTCTATACCGAAAATAAACAGCCCCGAAGCGATGTTTTGACAGTAGCGCGTTTTCTGCACCATTTCCTAAGCGATAAATCCTGGGCAGTTAAGACAATCCAGAGCATACTTGAGAGAAAAACAGGTCTAGTATCACCAGATGGGCAAGACATTTTTGCAGAGTACTTTTCTTTCTTGCACGAAGAGAATTTCGATGATAAGCCTTCTAATCTTTACGACGAAATTCTGAAGCGTATTTTTCATACATCAGCCCCTGGCGGCCTGCACATGTGCGATATAAAAAATAGTTTAAACGAACTGGGCTTGAAAGCCAGCGGAGGCGATGACTACTTCGGTCTAATTTACATTGGCGATACAACCGCATTCAGGCAACTCATAGAAGCAAATGCCCGAGAAATTGTGCTAGAACAAGACGCCATCAGCAGTTCACTTTTTGAGCGCATAAAGCAACCTGATTCTGTCATTCATGTTCTCATAGGCGCTAAAAAATTCATAGAAGGCTGGGACTCAAGCCGAGTAGCAAGTATGGGACTTCTCAACATTGGCCGAAAAGAAGGATCGCAGATTATTCAGCTTTTTGGACGAGGCGTGCGACTAAAAGGAAAGGACTTGAGCTTGAAGCGCAGCGCCGCCCTTGTTGGCAAGCACCCAAAAAACCTAAAGCTTCTGGAGACGCTTAACATTTTTGCCGTGCGCGCTAATTACATGGCGCAATTCCGCGACTATCTGGAACGTGAGGGCGTAGAAATTGAGCCGGCTATAGAATTACCCTTACCTATTAGAACCAATGAGAAATTCTTGGAACGGGGTTTAGTTGTACCGCGAGCGCCAGAAGGGCGCAATTTTGACGCTGAAGTAACATTGTTACTGAAGGCTGACCCAAAACTTGATGTACAAGTTGATTTATCCATGCATGTGCAATATTTGAAAAGCGAAAAAGATAGGTTATATGTGTCTATGATGCAATCTTTCCAATCTGCGCGGCCAATTCCAAAGGAAAGCTTAGCTTTCATTGACTGGCAGAAAGCCTATCTCGACCTATTGGCATACAAGGAGAGAAAAGGGTTGATGAACATGCTTATCTTTCCTGAAACGCCGCGACAGATTGCTGAACAGGAATCCTGTAAAATTATAGCGGAAGATCAAATCCTCTATCCCCAAACATTGCATGATCGCGCTCGTCTACAGGAAGCAGTGACCCATCTTATTTATCGTTATTTTGATAAATTTTACCAGAATCGCCGCGAGCAATGGGACGAGCAAACAATGATATACCAAATACTGAGTAAAGATGATCCAAATCTAAATTTAAAATCGCAGAGCGCAAGTGAAGATAAAGCAGGATATGTGATTCGTGTGCCGCATTCTGAACAACAGTTGATTAATTCAATTGAGAAATTGATTGAAGAGCAAGAAAAGCTTTATAAACAAGAAAATTCTGGCCTACCGCGTATTTACTTCGATCGTCATCTATATCAACCGCTTTTAATAAAAATGCCGAACAAAATACAGATTATTCCGCCTGGACTGCGAGATAGTGAAGTCCAATTCGTTCAAGATCTGCGTGACTACTGGAGCATTGAAAAAAACAAATCTCTAGAAGATAAGGAAATTTTCTTACTGCGTAATCAAAGTCGAGGGCAGGGAATTGGTTTCTTTGAAGAGTCAGGTTTTTATCCTGATTTTATCCTATGGCTAATAGACAAAAACAGTCAACGAATTGCCTTTATAGAACCACACGGAATGCTGCATGAAAAATCCTACATCCATGATGAAAAAGCCCGCCTGCATGAACGGCTTCAAGAATTGGCACAGAAAATAGCCCAACGTAGCAACCGAAAGGATATTATATTAGATGCTTTCCTTATCTCTGCAACGGCTTATGACGAACTCTATCAGCACTATGAGGATGGAACGTGGGACCGAGCCAAGTTTGCAGAAAAGCATATCCTTTTCATGGAGCGAAATAGGGAATACGACTACATGAAAATTCTTATGAGTCATCTAGCTAGCGCTTAATTTGACGATGTTCCTATTGACTTAGCAGAGCATTTGAAGCTGAATTGTCGGGTATCATTTCATTGCTCGCCATAAGACCATGGTAATTCGCGCAAAAGATATTTGCATAATTTAAAATTCTCAAAAAAATATCAAAAAGCTGAATGCGAGATTTGAATTCTAAGTGCTGCTCCCTTTTGAAAAAACGAGAAAAACTGAAAATATGTTTAAATTTTGCCAGACGCTTAAAAAAGAGGAAATAATAGAGCGACTGAACTGACCCCATTTTCCCCGACCAGATTGTTGGCGGCGCTATCATGGATCGGCTTGTGTCCGGAGCGGTAGGCTTTGAATGATGGTCAGAGACCGGAAAGTTGAAACCGACTAAAGCCGGAAATTTGAAACCGACCTTGACAATCCAGCTGCTTGACAGCTGCTTCTGAAGGTGGTGTAACTATGCTGGTACCCCGGGGAATTACCATGACCCTGGACTGGGTGTAGATAAAGCCCGAACTCCGCGCAGAATCCCACCGTATGCTGCACGCTTTGTTAGCCCGCGTTCTTTTCTTCATTCATCATGTTCAAAAACAATTCTACTGCCTTTGGGTCAAAGTGTGTTCCAGAAAGCGATTGGATGTGTTCGATTACTTTCTCTTTCGACCAACTTTGGCGATACGGACGGTCAGAGCGGAGAGCGTCCCAAACATCTACAATCGCGAAGAGACGCGCCGCCAGTGGAATTTGTTCGCCTTTCAAACCGCGTGGATAACCGCTCCCGTCCCATTTTTCGTGATGGCAATATGGAATATCCAGCGCGGGGTGTAAATATACAATTGGCGAGAGCAATTCAAAAGCAAATATGGGATGTTTACGCATTACAACCCATTCTTCGTCTGTGAGTTTGTCTGGCTTGAGAAGAATATGGTCAGGTACGCCCATTTTCCCAATATCATGCAAGAGCGCGCCGCGCCGTATGTGTACTAATTCTTCTTCGGTAATTCCAGCCGCGCGGGCAAGTCTCATAGTCATTTCCGTCACGCGCAAAGTATGACCTTCGGTTTCCTTGTCGCGCAAGTCGAGCGCGCGCGACCAGCCCTCAATAGTGGCATTATAGGCTTCTAATACATCACGCTCGCGCTGCTTAAGGGATTCAGCCATCTGGTTGAAAGAATCTCCTAGGTAATTAATTTCGGAACTACCATAAGAAAGATTTTGATAGCGTGCTTCCAAGTCTCCGTTTTTCAAATGTTGTGTAGTGTGAAGGAGAGATCGAACCTGCCGCATGAAACTGAGATCGAAGACATACCAGGTGCAGACGAGCAGGAATATCCCTACAACAGTCATAATCAGAAGGTTGCGATTGAATACATGGTTGGCATTCGCAAAAAGGATTTCTTGCGATTGACCTAGGATTAGATGAAGATCATCTTGGTAGGTATTGCTCTTGATTTTAACAAATGCATAAACCCAAGGGAGACCGTCTGCCCCTATGGCTTCAACAACACCTTCATTTGCCTTGAGCGCTTCTGCAACTACTGAGGTCTCTGGAGCTTGACTCCCAATCAGGCTCTCCCCGCCTGGAACACGGACTAACACAATCCCGTTTCTATCTACCTTTGTTAAAATCGCCTTTTCTGGGATTTTGGATGCGAGCCTTCCCTCACGTTGAGAAAACCGATTCAGGTTTATCGTTGCAAAAATTACGCCTGTAGGTTTGCCATCATCACTACAAATGGGGTATGCGAGGTTGATACCAGGAAGATGTGTAATACGCTCTACTTGAAATCTTCCAATAACAAACTCCTTGGTATCGAGTGCTTTTATGAAATATTGACGGTCTGCTATGTTCACGTTTGCGGTCAAGGGCAGGGCACTGCAAACCACATCACCTTTGGCGTTAGCGATTCCAAAATTGATATATTGATCATCGTGAGCAAGTAGATTTGAGAGAATTTTGTTACATTTCCCAGAATCATAATTTTTAACTTCCGCTATTAGTGAGGTCGCTAATAGGAGTTGATGCGTACCATCCAAATAATCCGCCTCTTGTAAAGAGATTATCTCTGCTAGTTCGAGTGTTTCCTGTTTTAAATGATTGATTTCGGTATTGCGTTCTTCCTGGTTTGCAAATTGGAAAAGCGCAAGGGCGGGCAAAATTGCAAATAAAATTATCAGTAATACCCGAATACGGATGCTTGAAATAAACTTGAACATTATCTCTCTCCAATACCAATTCGGTTTTTCGTCTATGGGTAAAGTAAGCGAGCTAACAATTATGTTAACCTGCGAGGCGTATATGGCGCCATTCTTGCCGAGCGAAGCGATTGCAAGAATTGTGACATAGCCGAGTCAGGTTGAACACGTTGTTCGATGTCTCTTATTTCAATACATTTGCATGTTTAAAGTCAACTGCTTTTCCCTGGAAGGGGGTTCGAACAAAATGCTGGATATACATCATCGTCAGGAGGTTGCTCGTGTATGCAAGGGAAGATCGGAACAGGGCGATTGAGCTTTGGCTGAAGTATGATAAAAGTTCGACAGCCGTTACCAAGGGACTCGGTTATCAAAGTCCCAAGATGCTTGCGAAGTGGTACAAGGAATTCCTGGAAGAAAAGGAGACTGATGTCATCCAGGATCAGCATCGACGATTGCGTCGGTATACCGCAGAGCAGAAAAAGGCAGCAGTCGAATATTCTCTGGAGCACGGTCGGTGTCTCGCTCGGACCATGCGGGCCTTGGGGTACCCCTGCCAAGAACTTCTTTCCAATTGGTGCAAAGAATTAGCCCCGGGTCAGCGCAAAAACTCAAGCGTTGCGGTAACCCATAGGTACGCTCTAAGCCTCGTATGCCATCGTTCCCTTCGAAATAATCCTTGAGTACCTTCTGCTTGAGTTCCAGAGGATATTTCATACTCCCTCTCTCAGTTTTTCGGTACTTCATCCTACACCCTCTTTGTATCCACTCATAGGGGGTCAGTTCAGACTAAAACCGGAAAATTGAAACCGACCTTGACATAGTCCACCTTATTCTCTTTCTGTAGTGGTCCTAGCCGATGGGCTCAGCATAGGCACCTCTCGGAATGAATCGGAATCCTTTAATCTTGACGCCTTGTGCCCGTCCAGCTGAATCTCCTCGGCCTTCTCGAAGGGCGGCGATTTCAGCAAGATCCTTTATAAAAGCTTTTCGGTAGTCTTCGCGCATAGCGATTAGCGCGCCACTTTCATAGATTACAATAATGGTTTTAGCTCTGATAATTCTTTTAATCGCTCA
>Ga0078972_1014021_pt1 | contig 12917 bp, 10 predicted proteins | sample YelNatPaOPGAMG01_FD_67568 | JGI IMG/M metagenome (GOLD analysis project Ga0078972, IMG submission 67568) | Hot spring thermophilic microbial communities from Obsidian Pool, Yellowstone National Park, USA - OP-RAMG-01 (SPADES assembly) (version 2) | ecosystem: Environmental > Aquatic > Thermal...
GTAGAGCCGACTTTAAACATATTCTGTACAGGGTTTTTAAAAACGCTGTAGGCATAAACACTTCCCAGGCAAATGTTTATTATAAAACCAAATACAACAAATAACCATCGACCGCCCTCAGCCTTCATGCCAAATAGTCTTGTATCATCAACCATTATCGTCGTTCTCCTCTAAATATTTCATGCCAATCGATGAGAATAAAAAGGGAGGTCCCGTTCAAAAATGGCACCTCCCTCTTCTTCTAAATTAGAGTCTGTTTTTGACAAGTTCATCTACAACCGATGGATCAGCCAGTGTGCTGGTATCGCCCAGATTGGATACGTCATTTGCGGCAATCTTCGTCAAAATCCTGCGCATAATCTTACCACTGCGCGTCTTGGGAAGTGCATCAGCAAACTGTATCTTATCCGGTGTCGCAATCGGCCCGATTTCCTTGCGTACATGGGCGATAAGTTCCTTTTTGAGATCTTCAGATTTCTGCTGGCCAGTTTTCAATGTGACGTAGGCGTAGATGCCCTGTCCCTTGATATCATGCGGCATTCCTACAACAGCCGCTTCAGCCACTGCCGGATGGGAAACAAGCGCACTTTCTACCTCGGCAGTGCCAATTCTGTGGCCGGATACATTGATAACGTCGTCAATGCGTCCCATCAGCCAGAAATATCCGTCCTCATCAACTCTAGCACCATCACCGGTTGTATAAAAACCGGGGTTTTGTACAAAATAGGTGTTCTTAAATCTCTCAGGGTCTCCGTAAACCCTACGCATCAGTCCGGGCCATGGTTTTTCGATGACCAGAATACCACCTTCATTGACAGCAGCCGGCGTGCGATCCTCCCTGATAACCTTAGCCGCGATACCGAAGAACGGCAGTGTGGCCGATCCCGGTTTCAGTGGAAATGCGCCGGGAAGAGGTGTAATCAGTATTCCTCCCGTCTCGGTCTGCCACCACGTATCCACAATAGGACACCTGCTGCCACCGACAACGGTGTAATACCACATCCAGGCTTCGGGGTTAATCGGTTCACCGACCGTGCCCAGCAGGCGCAGGGAGCTGAGATCATGTTTCTTTACCCAGTCGTCGCCGTCCTTCATGATAGCACGGATAGCGGTAGGAGCAGTGTACAGTATGTTGACCTTGTATTTTTCCACGATATCCCAGAATCTATCAGGCTTGGGATAGTTGGGCACGCCTTCAAACATCAGACTGGTGGCTCCCTGAGCCAGCGGACCGTAGACTATATAACTATGTCCGGTGACCCAACCGATGTCAGCCGTGCACCAGAATGTATCTTCATCCTTGTAATCGAAGATATATTTGAAGGTCGTCATCACATAAAGTAGATAACCCGCGGTAGTGTGCAGCACACCCTTGGGCTTGCCAGTGCTGCCGCTGGTGTAAAGGATGAACAGCGGGTCTTCTGCATCCATTACCTCAGGCTCGCATGGTTTCTTCACATCATCTGCAGCCATTTCTTCAGACCAGAGTACGTCGCGCCCGGCAACTAATGGTGCATTGTTGTTTGCCCTGCTTACAACGATGACTTTTTTCACACTTGGTGTCGACTGTAGCGCCTGATCGGCATTTGATTTGCTGTTGACAACTTTGCCACCGCGATAGTAACCATCGGTGCAGATAAGCATCGATGCTTCGCTATCTAGGATCCTGTCCTTAAGCGCATCCGCGCTGAAACCTCCGAATACCACACAATGAATTGCACCGATTCTGGTACATGCCAGCATGGCAATGGGCAACTCGGGAATCATGGGCAGGTAAATCGCCACCCGGTCACCCTTCTTTATGCCGTGCTTTTTCAAAACATTGGCAAATTTGTTTACCTCGTACCATAGCTGTTCATAAGTATAAGTCTTAGAATCCCCAATATCTCCCTCCCAAATGATGGCCGCTTTGTTCTTGCGCCATGTCTTGAGGTGACGATCGAGACAATTATAGGAAACGTTTAGTTTCCCTCCCACAAACCACTCATGTTTGGCGTTCTTGAAATCTTCGACCAGTACCTTGTTCCACTTTTTATACCAGTCGATCTGTTCGGCCTGCTCCGCCCAGAACCCCTCCATATCTTCTATCGAGCGCTTGTACATTTTCTTGTACTCCGCCATGCTTTTGATATAAGCATTTTTGGAGAACTCTTTGGATGGAGGGAATTTCCTGGTTTCAACCGCCATAGAGGTGATGGTTGCTTTCTTTTCTTCCGGTTTGTCTGCCATATTTTGCCTATTAATCCTCCTTATTAGATTTTTCTTTTATTTTTACTGGCATAGGCCATGGTTATTCTGTTAATCAATCCGTTGAGACTCTAACCGGCAAATCGTTAAGCTATCAATAATAAAAAATGCCTGCTACAGGCACACTACAACCAAACGGAAATGATACAGTAACCATCAATCACTGTCAAGCTTGATCTGATTTTGAAATCGATTCTCCCTGTCTTTCGGAGCGTACGTACTTAAGTACTTCCCATGCAGTAGCACAAACAGGCAGCGCCAGTATCATACCCCAGAAACCAGCTATATAACCACCCACCACTAACAGCACCATCACAACCGCCGGATGTATCTGCATGTACCTTCCCTGCACCCAGTTTAAAAACACGGTATTCAATATAATCTGGGCAATAAAAAATACTATCAACGCACCGATAACTTTTTCGGGTTGTACCGCCAGGGTAATGGTCATAATAATCAGACCTGATACAACCGGCCCGATAATAGGTATAAATTGCGTAAGCGCTGTAACCATACCCAGTGCGGGAGCATAGTCAACTTGCAAAAGCAACAACCCCAGGAAAACCATCACTCCTACTATCAGACCGAGGATTATTTGGGACCGGATATATCTTCCCATCACATTACCGATGATAGCGGTAATATTTTCTGTATGCTGCGCCGCTCTGCCAGGCAATACCTCATGTATATATTTACCGAACTTCTCATAATCGTAAAGTACAAAGAAAAGGAAAAACGGTAATGTTAGAAAGCCGATAATAGTTGGCATAGATGACGGGATCACGGCCATACTGCCAATCACAAAATCCTGAACAAATTTGCCTGCAGATGGACCGAACTTATTAAGCGCTTCTTCGATGCGCATCTCAATTACACGCGGGATATTACTTTTAAATAAGTCCATCCATCTCGTTGCTTCATCGATTCCTCTGGTAATATACTCCGGTGCTTTATTAAGCAATACTGACGAAGCCGAGATAATAGCTGTCCCCATATATATCATAAATGCAATTATCAGGCCGCCGAGAATTATGAAGATAATTATGATGGATATTATCCGTTTCGCTTTATACCACCTGGCTTTTAAGGGCAATATACTTTCAAGCCAGTTGATTAACGGCATAAGCAAATAAGCCAGTAATATACCCACAAGAAATGGAATAAGAACAGCCATGGAGGCAATAAATATCCATATCAGAATGGCTGAAATAGCCAGTGTGATTAAGATATATAAAACTCTCTGGAACTGGGTATTAGTAACTGACAATGGTATTACACCTTAGTAGCATACCGGCTATTATTGGGTAGATTGATCAAATCTCAAAAATAAGTTCTCTTTCAGAGTTTAAGTCTCCTGCTCCCCCGATTGAACTTTCTGTTTTATTCTCTCTCCAGCTTTTCTTGCGGCCTGTGCCGCAGTATCTCTAAGACCCGTTACTTTTTCTTTAACAACGCGGCGGGTCTCCTCACCTTTGTGAGGAGCATATAAGAGGCCAACTGCCAACCCGATAACGGCACCCACTATAAGACCAGTGAAAAATCCAGCACCTGAATCCTTATTCATCCTTTTCCTCCTTCCTCTTGAATAAATTTGCGAAAAAGCTGGCACCGCTTACGAAACCCTTTACTATGGTACCAAGCTGAATCACCGGTTTAAGCACTTCCTGCTCGGCATAGTCGATGATATCACTGGTTTTAGCCATAACATAATCCATCGAATCCATAAGTGTACTTATTTTTCTATATAGAAGAAACATAACTATAGCAACTACAACTACTGCTATAGTAGCTACTATACCCCAGATCACTATTACCAGATCACGCCACCATGATATATCCATTATTCATACCTCCTGAAATTTTATTACGATAAATTCAATTTAAGGTAGTAAACCCCTCCACCACTGCTTGTTATTTTAAATCCCGCCTTATCGAAAATCGATAACATGGGTCTATTCTCATACAGTACTTCAGCTGTAAAAGCCAATAATCCATTTCTTTTACCAAGGTAAATCAAATAGTTTAAAAGCTCGGTACCTATTCCGTTGTTCTGATACTTATCGCGCACCGCAAATGCTACTTCGGCGCTGTGGGTATCCTGGCCTATTCCATATTGTCCTATACCCACTACTTCTTCTCTTTCTTCGCTTCCAGCAGTTGCCAGTATTACCATTTCCTGAGTATAGTCTATGACGACAAACTCCTGCAATCTTTCATGCGGCATATCGCGTCTGGTTGAGATAAACCTCCGATACATGCTTTGATCTGAGAGTGAATAAAAAAAGTCTTTAATCAAAGGCTCGTCGCTAATTTTGACCGGTCGTAAAGTTATCTGTAAACCGCTTCTGGTGATTCTATTTGTCTCTAACTGCTCTGGATATTCTCCCCGCTTGCCAGGTACGAAAGCTTGATCTTTATAAATCAGATTCAATTTTTTAGCTTCTTCAATCAGCCATGGACGGAATTTGGGATGGGCTATTGCTATAAGCTCCATAGCGCGCTCCCGTATATTTTTACCATGGAGATAGGCGATCCCGTATTCCGAGACCACATATTGAATATCTCCCCTGATCATGGTCACGCCACAACCCTCGCTGAGGAAAGGCACTATTCTGGATACGGAATCTTCTCGTGCGGTAGACTGTATGGTCAGTATTGTTTTACCTCTGGATGACAGTATGGCCCCGCGCATAAAATCCGCCTGACCCCCGACGCCGCTATAGAAAGTTTTCCCGATCGATTCGGCCGTTGCCTGACCGGTCAGGTCGATTTCCAGCGCGCTGTTTATAGCTATGATTTTATCCTGCCGTGATATAACGACCGGATCGTTGGTATATTCGATAGTACGAAATTCAATGGATGGATTATCATCGATGTAATCGTAAGTTTCCCTCTTTCCCATACAAAAGGTAGCCACAGTTTTACCGCGATCCTGTTTCTTTTTCGAATTATCTATAACGCCCAGCTTCATCAGCTCAACAATGCCATCGGACAATAGCTCGGTATGTACACCCAGATTTTTCTTATTTTTCAGACTTCTCAATATCGCATTCAAGCGGCTACCATAACCGACCTGAATTGTATCGCCATCTTCCACCAGTTTGGCTACATAGGTTCCTATCCTCTGAGCAATTTCATCATCTACAGGTATATTAAATTCCAGCAACGGTTCATCATAAGGCACAATATAATCAAGCCTATCAACATGAATGAACCCATCACCGTGAACCCTAGGCATATAAGAATTCATCTGGGCGATTACCAGCCGTGCTCTCTCTACAGCCTCCTTAACAATATCTACACTTACGCCCAGATTAACATATCCCTGGCGGTCGGGAACCGAAGTCTGAATAAGCGCCACATCAACAGGAATAATCCCATTGCGAAAAAGAGAAGGAACCTGTGAAAGAAAAATGGGTGTATAGTCGGCCATGCCTTCATTTACAGCATCGCGTGTATTATCGCCGATAAAGAATGAGTTATGTCTGAAATTAGACTTGAATTTTTCCTGCGTATATGCCGCCACACCCAGCGTCCATACATGCAATACTTCGGCATCAAAAAACGCCTTCGGATTGGATTCGACATAATTGACCAGTGCATTAACCAGATATTGCGGTTCAGCGCACGCCGTGCTTATAAATATCCGGCTTCCCGGATGGATATTCTTGAATATCTGTGTTTCCGGCACAAATTTAGCAGGATATTTTTCCTTCAGCTTTATAAGATATGCATTTTCTGTCTTTTCTGCCATAAAACCCCAAAACCTCCCCGATACATTTAGAAATCTACCCTAAATCACATAATAACATAATAAATCGAGCCCTGCAGACTGCAGGGCTCGATTTTGCTATCATAACAAATCTATTTAATCGTCAGCGTCTTGGCAATTTCTTGAAGAAGCTCTTTATTTTTACTGCTGCTTTCTACCGTATTGCCGATAACCAGAATGGTCTTACCACCTGCATTTACACCCACGCAATATAGATAAACATCATATATTACTATTTTGGCCGAAAGTATTACTTCCTGAGCAGTGGTTTTACCATCAGCCAGCATAACGTTTTTCTGACTCTCAATTTTAGACTTGACGTTAAATTGTTTAAAAGCATCGCTGTTATCAATTGCATTTTTAGCAGCGGCGGCTATATCATTTACCTCGCTAATTACACTCACATTTACCGAATCAGCTGTCTGATCCTGACTGGAAGCGATTGATAATACGACATCACCAGTGGCCTCTTTTTTAACCCAATTTTTGGGATATTTTAAAGAAAAGCCGTACTTATCACTGGTATACGTAATGGCTTCAAAAGAGGTTTTAATTTCCTGAGCACCCGGCGTTGTGGTAATTGGTGGCGGGGGAGGCGGTAAATTGGGTGTCTGAGTCTGCGGTTGACTACTGCTTTTTGGCTGTTCGCTGGGAGTTGCGGGTGCTGGTGTTACCGGTTTTGGCTCAGCCGGCGCTGCAGCGGGTGCACATGACCACATAAATAAGGAAATTGTCAGCATAATTCCAACGATTGGCACAAGCCCTTTTCTTCTAAACAACTCTATTACCTCCGCTAATTTTTTATTATCATATCTGAAGTTGTTATCCAATTGATACACAGGAGAAGAATCTCAGCCAACCTTCATCACAGTATATCAAAATAATAAATCATTCCTGAAATAAATACAATATCAATAGAATAACATAATCAACATTTTACATTCTGCTATTATTACCTTGAATTTAACCCATTCTTAAAGGTAAAATAGCAATTGTAGCTGATGCTGACCGATTTCTTTTTATATTAATACAGGCTGATTTAATAATGGGATTTAAAATATTAATCGCGGACAGCAATGCCAATTTCATGAGTATGCTGGGGCGCGCACTCCTTGATGCTGATTATGCGCTGTATCCGGCAGAATCAAAAGAAATAGCTCTGAAACAGCTTTCTCAATCGGATATTGATGCCTGCATTATAGATGTTGATTTACCCGGAGGTATTGAAGAGATCTTGCAAGCATGTATAAAGAAAGCAAAACCTATTGTTGCTATGGGTGCAGGAACCCTCAAGGAAACAGATAAATTAATAGAAATCATGTACTATGGCATTCCCTATGTAAAAAAATTCACTGCGGAGGGTGAGGCCAAACTGGATCATATCATTGCCAGAATGAACGTGCTTTTACGTACTTTACTGATCTTTAGCAAAGATGGTGAATATCAGCGCGGAGTGATTGGGGGTCTTGAAAGCAAGGGATATAAGGTATTTACAACAGAAAATGCCGAAGATCTCATGCATACATTTCTGGTTAGTGAGCCCAAAGCCGTGCTGGTTTATTTCCCCAGTAGAGAAGACCTCAAGGAACTCGCCAAAATAAGAAAGCTGGATACCTCGTTGCCCATTGCCATTGTGTTAAATAATCTACCGGACGAGATCGACACTGTGCTAAATGATAGATCTACCAGAATTCTGGCTCAAGATGAAGTGGCGGATTATTTGAATGGCCTCTAAGGGCGTCTAAGCAATCATATCTTTAAAGGTACAATAACGCGGACAATCGTTCCTTTCCCGGGTTCCGATTTAATTTCAAGTTTCCCGTTCAGCAGCGTTACGCGCTCCTGCATCCCGACAAGACCGAGCTTGCCGGCGTGTGATAAGTCGCCGACCGTCTCAGGTAGTTTAAATCCCTTTCCATTATCCCTGATGGTAACTACAATGTTATCTTGCATGAACTCAATAACAACTTCGGCTGAATCGGCCTGTGAGTGTTTGGCGACATTATTAAGTGCTTCCTGAGTGATCCTGAATAGTATCAGCTCCATTTCGGGTAATAAACGCTGCTCTTTACCGATAACATTTAAAGTTATAGACATACCTGTATCTTCAGATTTCTGTTTTACCAGCCATTTCAATGCGGGTAATAATCCGAGATCGTCAATTATTGAAGGCCTTAAATCTTGACTGAACCTTCTTATTCCCTGAAGGGTTATGCCGATTCTTTGTCTGATTTCCCGCAGTGCAGTTACCTGTTCGGACGAAAGTTGTGAATTGTCTCTGATGAAATTATCCATCTGCCGTGAAATAGCAAATAACGCCTGGGCAGTATCGTCATGCAATTCACGTGCAATTCGCTTTCGCTCTTCTTCCTGCGCACGTGTAATCTGATTTAGATAATAGCGCAGATTGTTTTGCATCCTGCGCTCTTCTGTTACATCACGCGCAATATGCTGAAAACCAACTGGTTTATCGTCGATGATCATTAAGCTGGATGTAACCATTATAGTTTTTCTGATACCATCCTTGGTAATCGTATGCTGTTCGTAAGGCTGAGTAAATGGCTCACCGCTTAATAATTTCCTCCTTACCTCCCGGGCCAGAGTCAGCATCTCTTCGTCCATAAACTCTTTTACATTACGACCGATAAACTCTTCGGTAGGGTAACCGGTTAATTCCTGAGACGCTTTATTAGCCGCCAGTATTTTACCGTCGATATCATGAAACCAGATAGCATCGTGAGCATTTTCAAAGAGATTACGGTAATCTCTGGCAGATTTATATAATTGATCTGCAATTTCCTTCGCTTCTTCATACAAGCGAGCATTTGTCAAAGCAGAGGCAATTTGTCCGGCAATCGTGCTTAAAAGATCGATCTCATCGGGTAAAAATGTGCGGGGCCTTCTCATACCCACACATAATGTACCTATTACCTCACCTTTAGATTTCATAGGTACAATTAACATCGGATGTATCTTATTCCTGATAACCGCCGGCCTAGTTAACCGTGGATCATTAGAAGCATCCGGCACCAGCATCACCTCGCCGGTTGCCGCTACCTGCCCGTTAAATCCTTCTCCTAGCTTAACATGATCTAACTCTGCCGCCGAATCTGCTGATATGCCTTCGTAAGCTGTTAAAATCAGTTCACCCGCGTTGGGGTCAATTGTATATACTAGAATTACTTCTACCTCCATCACCTCTCCCACCATTTCAACGGCTGTCTCAATTACTTTTGCTGGATCGAGGTACTGGCTCAATGCATTTGAGATCGTATTCAGAGTAGCCAGCCTTCTGGCATTGGCACGTGCCTCACGTATTCTGGTCTGCAACTGCCCCTGTGTATTTTCCAGTGCGGCAACCGCCCTCCTATAACGTCTGTCATCAGATTCCTTTATCCTCATCCAGTAGAAGAAAACAAGTCCGGCAGTGGTTACCAGAAATACTTCGAGTATGGCATCACTAATATTATTTGAGTAGAAAATAGCCTGTGGTATCATTACCACCAGCGAGGCCGCAATCATAATAAGAACCGGTAATAGACCAAATACAAAACCTGTATAAAGCGTTATAAGCAGAAACAGATTCCGCTCAATGGTATGACGACTGAGATTGAAAAGGAAAAAACCTGACTGGAAGCCCGGCCATATGATATCGCGATAAAGAAAAATAGTTACCGCTATAAATAAAGTCAGAATTACCCAGAAATGAATCCGCGTCCAGAACCTGTACGGAATCCGCATTGTGTCGATAGCGGACTGATCGGATGGAGATTTTTTTAAATTCATTAAGGCAACTCTTCCAGTGTTAACCAGCCCTTTTTTAATCCATACACTATGGCTTCCGATCGAGACCCTACACCCAATTTGTTAAATATGCTCCGCAAATGTGTTTGTACAGTTCTAACGCTGAGAGTAAGGCTCTCAGCTATTTCCATATTACTCATACCCTTCGCAGCCAATCTTAAAACTTCCATCTCCCTATCACTTAAAACTTCTCCAACCGATTGCGCTGGCTGCTCTTCTGTCGGTGTTCTCAGTCTGTTCAGTACTTTTTTCATTATTTTAGGATGTAAAACCGGCTCCCCGGTCATAACCTGTCTGATTGCATCGATCAATTCCTCGCCGCTGGCTTCCTTAAGCAGATAGCCTGCAGCGCCTGCCTCAAGCAATGCAAACACATATTCATCATCGTCATAACCGGTTAATACCAAAACAGCTATATTCGGATAAAGAGCTTTTATCTGCTTGGTTGCTTCAATACCGTTTAATCTGGGCATGGATACATCCATAATTATCAGTTCCGGCTTTAGTTTTTTCGCCAGATCTACGGCTTCTATACCATCACTTGCTTCGCCGATAACCTCAAAATCATTCTGGGATTCAAGCAGTTTTCTGGTTCCTTCCCGTACAACCTTATGATCTTCAGCTAAAAGTATTTTTATCTTATCCATTTCTCCATCTCCCTGCGCTGTGATTATATATAGATTAGATATACTATTCAAGCATTTTTAATAGTAGTGTAGGCTTAAATGCTTAAGTATTTCAAATTAAATTGATATTATGATTGTTAATAATACTGTCATCATCCATGGCATAATGCAATATACAGTAAACACAACGATTAAGCTTTGAGGCGGATGAAATTTAATCCGTTTTTATTTACATTTTAACTTAACAATCTTGCAAAGATAAGATAATACCGAACAAAAACAGCGGGGTGATACCATCTCACAGGATATCGTTGATAAACTGAATCAAATAGCATCTCTAACAGAAGCTGAGCGCGTAAATTTCTGGTCGGGAAAATCACCGTGCTGGGAGATGTGTCATTGTCCGGCGATAATACGCGAGGAATGCCCGGCATCAAAATACCAGTTTCTTCCATGCTGGCAGATAGAGGGAACATACTGCAAACTCGATGATTACGGCGGCACCGGCTATGATACTTCTATATGCGAGGTATGCCGGGTTTACAAAAAATACGGGAATAATGAACCTGTAAAACTGAAACTTTTTGGAAGAGGTCTGGATATTTCATTAAAATCCCTTGAAAAAACCGCAAAACGTTGACATCTGAATATAAAGAGAATAGAATGCAAACCCGGTTAGGAGAGCAAAAATGTGGCAAATTCAGGGGAATGAAGTCAACGGACTTTATTCCCTTTTTTACTATATATGTTGAGCAGTCAGGAGGGTAATTTATGGCAAAACAAAAAGCAGCTCCAACATCCACCAGCGATATAGGGAGGGGATTTGCTGGCAGAGCCTTCCAGCGTATACAGGGTATCATCGATGACACTGGAGGCCAGGCCGGTGCGCCCATCCGCGTCTTACAACAGGCTCAGGGTATTATCGGTTATCTCCCCCCAACCGTTCTCAAAACAATTTCAAGAGATCTTAAAATTCCACTGGCTGAATTACATGGCGTAGTTACTTTCTACAGCTTTTTCACCATGCAACCCAAAGGTAGACATGTAATACAGGTCTGCCTCGGAACAGCTTGCTATGTAAAGGGTGGTCAGGATATCCTCGACACACTTAAGAAAGAATACGGGCTCGAACCGGAAGGCATCACGCCCGATGGCAAATTCTCTCTCGAGACCGTGCGGTGTCTGGGGTGTTGTGGACTCGCACCGGTAATTGCAATTGGCGATGACATTCACCGAAAAGTTAAGCCCAACCAGTTAAAAGATATCCTGAATATGTACCATTAATTAGGAGGTAAAAAGAAGTGCCTAAAATAACCTCTATGGAAGATTTAGTTAGGCTGAAAAAAGCAGTCGAACCAAGATTAAAAATTCGCGATGATAAAAACTTTGCCAACTTTAAGCCTTCGCATGAAATTTGTATCCAGCAATGCAGGGGAATGGGTTGTACCGCAGCCGGCGGTGATAAGGTTACCGAGCTGTTTGAGGAATTATTGAAAAAACATAATATGGGAAACAGGGTAAGTCTGGTCAGAACCGGCTGTCTGGGACCCTGTGAAATGGGCCCAACCGTTATCGTAAATCCGGGTGACATCCTTTATGTCAGAGTTAAGCCTGATGATGTAATGGAGATATTTGAAAAACATATCATGAATGGCCAGATCGTGGAGAGGCTTGTCTACCATGATCCAACCACCGGCGAGGCTGTTCCCGAACGGCTCAAAATCAAATTTTTGGCGGATCAAGAATTTCGTATCCTCCACAACAACGGCATAATCGACCCCTGGAATATCGAAGAATATATCGCCCGGGGCGGATATGAAGCACTTGCCAGGGCCCTATTTAAGATGAAGCCCGAGGATGTTCTCGAAGAAGTAAGAAAGGCAGGATTGAGAGGAAGAGGAGGTGCGGGTTTTCCCACTGCAACCAAGTGGACCTTCCTCAAGAATTCACCCGGAACTGTGAAATATCTTGTTTGCAACGGGGATGAAGGAGATCCCGGCGCCTATATGAATCGTGCTGTACTTGAAGGAAACCCGCATTCAATTATTGAAGGTATGGCTTTGGGCGCATACGCTGTAGGTAATGTAAAACAGGGCTTTGCTTATATTCGTGCTGAATATCCTCTGGCAATTGAAACCCTCAGCGCTGCCATTGCTCAGGCACGTGAATATGGTTTGCTCGGCAAAAATATCATGGGTACAGACTTTGAATTTAACCTTGATATATTCCCCGGAGCAGGCGCTTTTGTTTGCGGTGAAGAGACAGCTCTACTAATATCCATCGAAGGCAAACGTGGAATGCCCCGTCAGAGACCTCCTTTTCCGTCTGACAAAGGCCTCTTCGGCAAACCAACTGCCATCAACAATGTAGAAACATGGTCAATTGTGCCGCGAATAATAAGAGAAGGCGCCGATTGGTTTGCTTCTGTCGGAAGTGAGAAAAGCAAGGGCACAAAGTCATTCAGTCTG
>Ga0078972_1014022_pt1 | contig 12917 bp, 5 predicted proteins | sample YelNatPaOPGAMG01_FD_67568 | JGI IMG/M metagenome (GOLD analysis project Ga0078972, IMG submission 67568) | Hot spring thermophilic microbial communities from Obsidian Pool, Yellowstone National Park, USA - OP-RAMG-01 (SPADES assembly) (version 2) | ecosystem: Environmental > Aquatic > Thermal...
TCACTAACAAGGCATTTACAGTAGTTGGATTGTTTCCAAAAATATAGTATGCATTTGAAAAAGCATCAAGCGTCTGATAAGGAGAGATACCCATGTTCCCATTTTCACCAATTGATGCACGAATTTTTAAAAAATCAATAAATTTGAGTGATTCTAAATTACTCATAAATTTCTCTTTAGTAGGAACCCAGCCTATTGCAGCTGACGGGAAAAAACCATATTTATTGTTAGCACCAAAACCAGAATATCCATCTATACGACCAGTAAGAGTTAAGAAGTACTTGCTATTAAAGTTATAATTAAGTCTTGCCATATATGATACCAATTCTTTCTGTGTCAATCCTGAAGAAATATCCTTATTCATAGCGGCTGACTGTATGTAATTATATAAAAGCTCATCATTTATAAAGCCATTACCAGTTTGCTTGTACGTTTTTTCGTTAAAACTTTCTCGACTGAACAAACCTGTAAAATCTATATGATGGTTGCTGATGTCTTTAGTATATTTCAGTATATTTTCCCAGGTCCAATGTTTCTGATTTATATTATTTGTTTCGGCACTTCCATGAGTCGGTTTTCCATTTAAAGTATATGATGGCCAATAACTGCCAATCTCCTGATAACTATAATCAATACCATAATTTACCCGATATGACAAACCTTTTATAAATGGAAATTCAATTTCTCCAAAAACATTAATAACTGCCCCTTTTGTTATATTATCAGCAGTAGTTCCATCATTAGCGAATGGATTTGTATAATTGTAGAATGTCTGAGGAAATATAGGATAGTGTGTATAATGTCCGTTTGGGTCTTTTAACTGCCCAAAAGGACTGAGTCTCAAAGCATCCGCGAAATCTGGTAATTTACCCATAAACGCATCATTGCCACTATATATAAATCCACCTAAATCTTTATTTGATAACTGAATATTAGCACCTGTTTTTAACCAGTTGGTAATTTTTTGTTCAATATTCGAACGAATTGTTAAGCGTTTCATCCCACTATACACCATAATTGCCTTTTCATCAAAATAGCCAACTGATGTATAATAATTCGTATTGTCAGATCCACCAGAAACACTTATATTATGTTCTTGTTTGTATCCGGTTCTAAGACACAAATCTTGCCAGTCAGTTGTAATACCAGCATAATAATTGGGTAGTTCAGCACTGTTTAAAAGTGCTTCAGGAGAAAAATCAGTTATATTTCCTTGATTTTTGGCAGCATCAACAACTTTTTGAAAATATTCAGCACCATTCATCATATCTAGCTTTTTCTCGGCACTTTGCATTCCAAAATACCCATTATAATTTATGCGGATTTTGCCTTTTTCTCCTCTTTTTGTTGTAATAATGATCACCCCGTTAGCAGCACGCGTTCCATAAATAGCTGATGCTGAAGCATCTTTAAGAATGTTAGCAGACTCAATATCGTCAGTACTAATGTCATTTATGTTGCCATTATATGGAGTACCATCTAAAATTATCATCGGGTCGTTTGACGCGATTAAGGAACTTATACCCCTAATACGAATCTGAGGGGTTGATCCAGGAACTGAGGAATTATTCGTAATAACCATTCCAGGAACAATACCCTGAAGAGATTGTACTATATTCGTATTAGGTAAATCTTTGATATCTTGATTCTTTACAGCAAAGACAGCTCCTGTTAAATCACTTTTTTTCTGAGTGCCATACCCTACAACCACAACTTCTTCCAGCCCAATTGCCGTCTCAACCATAGTCACATCTATCTTAGCTGATGCCCCTATTGGGATTTCCTGAGGCACCATCCCCACAAATGAGAATGTAAGGCTTTTTGCCCCCTGTGGAACATTAATGCTGTATTTGCCATTAGCATCAGTCAAGGTGCCAACGGTTGTACCTGTAACTACAACATTTACTCCGGCAAGAGGTTCACCTTTACTGTCAGTAACTGTGCCGGTTATAATTTTCTGCTGTTGCTCAGACTTCAATGCTAAAACAGGTGAATTATTTTTAATCGGATCAGTAGTTAGAAGTATCTTACGGTCAAAAACCGCATAATTTACATTGGTGTCTTTGAACAGTTGCGGTAAAATATCTGTAATAAGCTTATTATCCACCTGTATATCAACAATCCTGTTGACATCAATCTGCTTCTGGTTAAAGACAAAATAGAATTCACTTTGCTTCTCTATTTCATCCATCACCTGCTCAAGGGTCTTGTTTTTCATATCAAGCGACACTTTTGCAATCTGAGAATAAGATTTCCCTGCAAAGACACTTGATACACTTAAAAGAATAATCAGGATTGAAATTTTGAGTTCCATGATTAGTTTTCTTAAGGTTAAATTAAGTTTAATATTTTCCATAAATTTGTAATGTTTTAGTTAGGTTATTATTTTTATAGTAACTTGACTTTTTTGCAGGAGAGTGGCGCAATCACTTTCCTGCTTTCTTTTTTTAAAAGATTAAGGGTAATGTTCCATAGGCAAGTAATTTTAAGGTTAATAATAAGATTATTAAATACTTTTTGAAATTATAATTTTCTTTTTGGTATAAATTCCACCCGAAGTAATTTTTTGTTCCTCAATTCTATAGTTAATATGCATTACACGTTTTAGAACCTTCATAACCTCTTCCAGACTTTCATCAATGAAAGTAGCACGTAAACGTAAGTCATCCCCAAATTCTCCTTTTATCTCCACATTAATGTTATACCACCTCTCAAGCCGGTTTTTAACTACATCAATGGGATCATTTCTGAATACCAGCTTCCCATCCTTCCATGAAGAGTATTTTTCAGTTTCATCATTTTTAATATTATAATCTTTATTTGTTTTGTTATATAATAAAAAATCATTTGGCTTCATTAAACAGGTTTTCTTCATATCCCTGTCACTGAATACCAGACTCCCCTCCTCAAGGGCAATCTCTATTGCCTTTTCATTATGGTATGAGGCAATATTAAATTTCGTACCCAATACCGTTACCATTATTTCATCAGTTATAACCTTAAAAGGCTTTTTAAGATTTCTGGTTACATCAAAAAAGGCTTCTCCTGTCAGCACAACCTCACGGTTATTATTGAACCTTGTATTGTACTTTATGCTTGATCTGTTATTCAGCCATACTTTTGTACTGTCAGGCAGGATAAATTCTGCACGAGTCCATGCAGGTGCTTTAACCTCTACTATAGAACTCTCTCTAATTTTTAGTGTGTTAAAAAAATTTATTCCCGAATAAATTGCAAGCGGGATAAACATTATTGCAGCAATTCTCATACACCATTTAACCATGCCTGCCAGTTTACTCTTTCTTTCAAAGAACTCTTTATCTGTATTTATCCGGTAATGAATCTTATATAAAATATGATCAAGGCTTTTTTCTTCCCCTATCTCTTCCTGAAACAGTTCATACCATTTTCTTCTTAAAACTTTTTTAAGTTCTTCTTCCCTGCTTTTATCACAGAAGATTTCCTTTATATATTCAAAATCACCATCTTTACCCCTGAAAAAATTTTCTATTTTTTTAACATCAATTCTGCTTTCTGCCATACAATAACTTATATATCTTGACTTTAAATGTTTTTCTCAAAAAGCAGCCCCCTTACCTGAGGGAACTGCTTATAACCTTAAAAACTAACCTAACCCTGATCCTGAAACAAACCCTGAATAACTTAAAATAATTGTCAACTCTCAAAACTTAATATTCAATTTATATGGTAATATCCACAAATGATAAAATACACCTATTCAGAAGAGAAAAAATTACATGATGAATAAGAAGAAAAACAAAAAAGCAGATAAATTTTCCCGTTTGAGATTATCTCTGATAAACCGTAGTGCCTCCGTTAATTGATTCTCAACAGTTTTATGACTTATACCCAGTTCTTCTGCAATTTCTTTAATGCTTAAACCCTCAAAACGGCTTTTAGTAAATATCAGTTTTCTCCGGTCAGGCAGTTTCTCAACAAGTTCAGCAATAAACTTATACAAAGAATTATAATCAATTTTTTCGGTTGTTCCTACATCAAAATCTGACAAAAATTCTGATTGTAAATATCCTGACAGATAGGATTTACTTCTGAAATGTTTTTTAATAATGTTAAAGGCAATAGTGAACAAATAAGATTTTAATGAGAGCTCATCTTTTAAATCTGCCCGTTTTTCCCACAGTACTGTAAAAACTTCCTGAACAATTTCTTCCGATTCAGCCTCTGATCTAAGGTATCCGTTTGCAAAACGGTATAAACGGCTACTGTATTCTCTGAACAGAGTGTTAAATGCCAGAATATTGCCTTCTGACAGACTTCTGACCAGCGCCGGTTCATTTTCTATTCTTTTATATTTCAATCCACTGAAGTTTCCTCAAAAATAAGGAATTTTTTAATCAGTGAATAAGATTCCGTGGGCTTAACTTAATTGCGATAAATGAAGTGGCAGAAAGAAAATTTTTTATTAACAAAAAGATATTCTTTATAAAAAGAGTCCATCTGGATGCTTCCGGATTGAAGATTACAGTTCAGAATTTACTTCTGCCGTCAAAAATATTTTCAATATTTTAAAGAACTGTGAAACCTAAGTTAATTATTTATTGTATTTGGTTGTTGAAGTGGACTCTTATCGTAGAGTTTACGAATAGCAATTTTTTGTTCATTATTATTAAAGAATAGAGGCTCAGGACAAGTCATATTCCACATTCCAAGCTTTTCGATTAGTTTATTAACCATTTCTTTCCTTTTCTCCGCAATGTCATTTTGTTCAGAAACATCTTTTCGTAAATTATAAAGTTCCGGCAATTTATCAGGCAGGTTGATCAATTTCATGTCTCCATATCTGATTGCTGAAATCCCCTCATAATTCCAAAACAGATATTCATGTGGCTTTGTGCTTTTTTTACCGTTTATAAACGGAGTAAGATCAACACCATGGATATTATCATTTTCTTTAATCTCTCCTCCTGCCATTTTAACAAACGTCGGAAGGATATCTAACGAAATAACCGGCTCTTCATAAAGCGTACCTGCCTTAAATTTTTCAGGATAGGATATAATGAATGGAACATGAATACCACCCTCCAGCAAAGTCTGCTTTTCTCCCCTGAATGGTGCATTAATGGAAACATTATCGTTGATATACCCCCCATTATCACTAAGGAAAACAACAACAGTATTCTCGTATATACCCTGTTTTTTTAATTCATTAATAATCCTGCCCACATTAACATCTAACCGATGCACCATTGCACAATATGTACGGCGTCTCTCATCATTTACAAAAGAATAAAGTTCTTTGTCTGCATCAGGTGCCTGTAATGGGATATGAGGGGCATTAAAGGAAGCAAAAAGAAAAAAAGGTTCATTCTTATGCCTTCTGATAAAATCAATGCACTCATTCCCTATATCGTCTGTCAAATAGGTTAATTTGCCCTGGGTTTTATAATTGCATTCGATAGGCCATCTGTACCTGATTTGTGTTTCTGATCTGGGAACTGTAATAAAATAATCATGTCCCCCGTTCACAAATCCCCAAAACTCATGAAAGCCTCTTTTAAGCGGATGGAATTGTGTAAGGTGTCCTAAGTGCCATTTCCCAATCAAACCGTTTATGTATCCTAAATCGCCAAGCCGGTTGGCAAGTGTAATTTCATTGACCGGTAAACCAATATATTCCCTGTCAATCTGCGGTTGTTGATCGGGTGGCAAATCAGGATTCGTGTAAAAACCAAATTTACAGTTATACCTGCCGGTCATTAGCCCCGCCCTGGAGGGACCGGATACTGGAGCAGTAACATAACCGTTTGTAAAAACCACGCCGCTTGAAGCAAGCTGATCAATATTTGGTGTTTTTATTTGCGTACTGCCCGTGTATCCAAGGTCACCATATCCCAAATCATCGGCCAGGATGACAATGAAATTTGGTTTACTGACCGCTGCATAAGAATATGAATTTAACAGTATCGCTGGTGCTATAATTTTAATCAAAGTTTTCATATTTTTCATTTTTTTAGTTATAGATGATTAAATCATTATATTCCAACGCCATGAGGCACTATTGAAACACCCTCATCACCGCTTAAAGTCAATTCCAACTTCCCGTTTTCTATCTTTTTACCCGATTCAATTTGTTCAAGCCCATTGATAGTAATCTTATATATGTCAACGCTTTTTACTCCTTTCCAGTCTTCAGGCATAGCCCATTGCTTATTTGAATACCCTTCTTTACTGTAGGCAATTATTTCTTTCTCTCTCCACTTGGCCTCAACAAAAACATCATCATTCTCTACAAGCACGTAATCTCCTTGTTTGATGGTTCTCTTACCATCGATCTCACCGGCTATAAGGCCATCAGAATAATATAAAATGCCGTCAATGAGAGAAATCCTATCATGTTGACTGAGATAGTACCAAGGCAAGGTCATGGTACAAAATTTTCCCAGGAAACCGGTAAGGTTTTCTTTATCCCTCAACCATGTTTGTTCACCATGCATGCTTGAACCAACCCGGTAATCTCCCATTTTAGTACCTCCGTCTTCAGTTCTTACTGTTGCGCCGCGGGCTGACAACCTTTCCGGAACCTGCATTGAGTGTTCTGTCCCTCTTGCCCACCATGAATAACCCTGAAGGCCGTAAAATCCCTCTCCAGGTGGATGGGCCCAGAGTATTCCTTCACCAGTTACATCAAAGCCTCTATCCCTCCAGTATTTAAATATCTTCCTTATTGTTTCTGTCTCTTTATACATATCAATACCTCCATTTTCCTTCCTGGCATGCCATGGACTCAAAGGACGATTTTCAGGTTTCCAGTATGTTATCAGATTATCTACATGGATGGTGTGCCCATCTTTTAACTCAGGAACCATCTCAATTAACTGGTCTATTCGCTTTTGAGCCAATCCCTCTTCCCATTCCCTCGTATAACTAATATGATTAATCCTGCCGTCTATTAATATAATTTTACCATTTGCATCCCTGCCTACAATATCTTTTTTCACATACTCATCCCATAAGGGACTGTCAGGATAGGCCTGAACCATATCGATATGTAAGCTAACTATTGTATGGTACTGCCTCGCTTCCCTTATAAGCCACCGAAGACTCTCCAGGGCTGTACTATCCTCTTCTCTCTTCAATCTGGGATCAACTTCATTCCATGCAGGAAATAATCTGTCGAAGCCTCCTTTTTGCCAGCCTTCCAAATAAAGTATCTTCGGAATCCCCCGGGTAATGTTATCAACTTTTCTGATACCCTCAAGCGTTTCCTTAAATGTGCAAATCGGATGCAGGTCTGTTCTCGGATGTATATTAAATATCTTAAGCACAAGTGTCTGATGGTAATCATGGTAAAAAGGCCTTACAACGATATCCTTTTCATCTTTAAATGTTTTGCCGTCTTTAATAACAACCGCCTCAATGGTCCCGATCCCTCCTTCTTCAGGAATTATCCGGTTCCCATCGAGCCTGATAACTTTTACATCTCCACTGGCAAGCTTAGTCCTGGCATGTAAGACAATTTTCCCATCGGTGATTTTTTGATTTGACCCAGTAGAATAAATACCCAGTATCGAAATATTCCCTGTTACATTTGGCTCCAATAAAGGATTAAAAGTATCTTTGTCAACTAATATCTTTATCCCGATTAACTCCCGTGACTTCTGCTCACATCCAATAGTCAGCAACAAAACAGTAATAAAATAAAATAGTTTTTTCATCCGCAAATATTTTAATTTTTAACAGTCACTTAGCCTATATGAAACTGTCCAAAAAGCCTTCTTTTTATGTTCACCCCTAAATCCCCTGACAGGGGACTTTACAGTGTATTTATGATAAAGTCCCCTGCAAGAGGGTTGGGGGTATGTTTTTAAAATTATTTTCATTCTTGTTTGTCCCGCCAAGGCGGGATTTGTGTTTCATAATATATAATATCGTATTCAGGAAAAATCATAATCCTATTTGTTGGTTAAAAATTAATCTGTATAGTTTTACCGTCATATAAAATTTGCCGGTCAGGTTTATCAACAGGTTGGAAACCTTTTACTTTTCCATTTTCTATCAAAACAATTCTAAATACACGTTTTTCCAGCATACCGGGGAATTGACCTTTTCGTTCTCCTATTGTCAGTTTCCGTGTGGCATTTTCCCATTTAAAATTGATTGTAGTAAAAATTCCTTGTTCATAATTATAATTATCGTTTTCGTCCTCATAAAGGGTAAATTGTCCATCAGCTCCAGTAACTATCCGTATTTCCAGAGTATCATCAGGTTTATCTGTCGCATATTGTATGTAAGGCCCCATTGGAACAATTGCACCAGCTCTTAAGAATAAAGGAAGCATATCAATTTCTGCTTTGACGGTAATTTCTCTGCCGCCTTTCACTACCTCTCCTGTCCAGATATTGGTCCAGTCAGCTCCCTTCGGCAAATAAACGGTTCGTGTACTCACACTTCCAGCCCGGGTGAGGTCTTGGATTACAGGAGTAGTGACTGGCGCTACAAGGAAATCGTTCCCAAAAAGAAATTCATCATTTATATTCCATGTTTTCTTATCCTCTGTAAAATCCATCGGCAGAGCTCTCAGAAGTGTAGCGTTTTCACTGGTAACTTTCCATGCCCATGAATAAATATAAGGCATGAGCCGGTAACGTATGTTCATATACTTGAGAATGGCATCATAGTAAGGATCTCCCGGCTTCCCAAATTGCCATGGTTCACGGGGCCGGTGGTCACCATGAGAACGGAAAATGGGCAGAAATGTGCCAAATTCAAACCAGCGGGTGTACAGTTCACCATAATCTCCATTGAAACCATCAAATAATCCATACGGTGCGTCGTCAATCAAAAAGCCGCCGATATCAAATGTCCAGTAAGGCAGTCCCGAAAGTGAAAAATTCAACCCGGCCGCTATTTGACTATGCATGACCTCCCATGTAGAATAAATATCTCCCGACCATGTCGCTGAAGCAGTCTTCTGTTGTCCTGCAAAAGATGAACGGGTTAAAATAAACACTCTTTTATTCTTTATATCATTTCTCCAACCTTCGTATACCCCTTCGCATGTTACCAGGGAATAAGCATTCAGATAACGTGATCTGCTCCCTAGTGAGGTTGGCCCCCATTTAATTATTTCTGACTCAGTAGCTTCTCTGTCATCGGTAAAAACACGCTCCGGTTCAGTGGCATCCATCCATAAGGCGTCAACCCCATATTTCATCAGACCATCTCTGATATAGTCCCAATATAGCTTCCTTGCATCTTCATTAAATGCGTCATATAATTTACCACCATTGAACCAGCCTATTTCACCCTTGGACAACCAACCGTTTTTATCCATTTCTTTATATATTTCAGTTTTATTCCCGAGCACAGGCCAAATTGAAATCATATAATGCATATTTAAATCCTTGTGAAGCTGTTCCATCGTTTTTTGCGGATCGGGGTACTTATCCGGATGAAATTTCATCGAGCTCCACAAACCCCTGTCATCTCCCCAATATTGCCAATCCTGTACGATTACATCAACCGGTATTTTCATCTCACGGAATTTCCGTGCGACTGAAAGAAGATCTTCTGAATTCATGTACCTCTGTTTGCTTTGAAAATACCCATAAGCCCATTTGGGGAACATGGGAGCTTTGCCGGTCAGATTGCGGTAAGCCGAAATGATTTCATCCATGTTTCCGCCCAGAAACACGTAGAAATCAATTTGATCTCCGACCAATGAGGATAAACTCATTCCATCCTTCCCGTCCCGGAAAATGGTCCTGGAATAATTATCCCAGTAAAGCCCCCAACCACCGGTAGAAATTATAACAGGATTGATGGCATGGTGGTTGCCCTGCACCAGCACCCTTGTCTGACCGCGCCAGTTCATCCGGTCGTCACGATAAAACTGCCCCAGCCCGTACAATGCTTCTTCACCAAGAATAAACCGCTGCTGAACCTTCATGGTTTTTTCACCCTCAACCAACACCGAATCGAACCTAAAAGGGTGAGATTCTGGCGTCATCAAAACCCTTTTCCCCATTGCATTGTAAAATTTCAGGCTGCCATTCATGGTATTTATTTCCACAGACCCGCTTCTGGTTTGAAGCCGCTGACTAACATTAGTGGCGATCAGTTCAGCATCAATATTTGGAGGAGCTTGTAAAACAACAAGGCTTGGATGACCTGTTTCATGATTGATAGGTTTAACTATTATCCGGAAAATATTCTCCCCGTAAGGAATCACTTCAATATATGAGGTGATCCTTCTTTCTTCGGTGGTGGCAAGTCCCGTCCCGATGTTATCAGGCACTTGGTAAACAGTTGATTGAATCCATGTTGAAATCCTGGTTTGGCCTTGACCTGTAAATCCGGATATAAAATTCAGCAGGATCAATATCGAAAGATTTATTTTGATTTTCATAAATTGAGATTTTACTGGGATCATTTTCTTATCCATATTTGAATTCTTACTGCAACCCAATTTTAATATCTTTTGTATTACCTGAAAACCAAACTTTCCCATTGGCAAAATCTTTTTTAACTACTTTTCCTGTCTTTGATTTTACTGAAGAGATATTATTTACGCACATGGGAATATCAACTAGAATATCTCCCTCTGCCTCATCGCCCCTGATCGAAATATTGATTTCTTTACCTGTTTTCTGAATGCTGAAGCTTATTTTCTTATTGTTGTTTATCCGGACATTTTCCCATGCAATAGCTTTCCCGGAGTTCAGCCATTCATTGGTTATTCCCCGGCCAAGAATAACTGTGCCATCCACATGTACAGAAACACAAAGCTGAAGCATGGTTTGTCTTATAAAAGATAACCCCCATGTTTCAAGTCCAATAGTAGGGCGGGTCCAGTCTCCTTCTTTGAACATCCTGAAACTTTCACCCCAGTTGTAAGGTACTGATTGAGTAGTAAGGAGCCATTCAATACTTTTCACCGGATAGGTCCTGTATTTATCAGAAAACAACAGGGGCATTGCCATCCCGGCATTGTAAACGCTGCCTGCCGGGAATGCCCACCACGCGCCAAATGCTCCATCTGGTAACCCTAACTCCCTTCCCTTGCTAATCCATTTCTCAACCGATCTATCAAAATGTTCTTTCCATGTACCACCAAGATTAAAACCTTTCAAATAAGCATTCCACGGGAAGGATGCCATCATCAGACTGGTCCCCAGCCAGTTACCCGGTCCTTTAACCGACAGTTCATTGATATCGAAAGCAAAATAGGCAAAGTACCAATCTACCCCCATTTGTTTCATTGAGAGATCGAGCACTTCGTTCAGGCAATTATTTAAACTCTCCGCCTGTTCAGAAGCCCATCTTTTTTCGTCTTCTAATCCTAATTGGTCACACAGATAGTGGTATGCCTGAAAACCATGTAAGGCTGCAAAATTATCCACCAGTAAGAAGTTATTATGGTTGTCAAGTGTCCCTCCTTTTTCAATAATACCATAGGGACCTACTCCTTTAAGCGACTCATCCATCTGGCTGTTCCTCATTGCACTAACGGTATGTGCGCATGTTTTCAGGGAAGACAGCAAATCTTCCGTAAAATATTCCCTGTCGCCTGTAAATTGTAAATATTGTGCCATAGATGTCAGGAATTTAGGGCCGGCATCGTTGTATTTGTTTCCAACCGGCACACCTTTGCTTAGTATTTGGTAAGATTCTCCCGTCATGATTTCCCTGGCAAGTTTCAGGTTCCCTTCCATAATGTATTGAATGACCATATCGGGGATATCATGGTTAAATGTATGGTCATACTGGGGAAATCCGGCCACATTTCCGCCATCAGCCCGTTGCTGCAAATCGAATGGCGTTTTGACCGTGGCATTCCACATGTAGGACATGGATGATTTCCAGAGGCTGATAAATCTTTCATCGGGAAGCGATACAGGCATTGTCATTTCAGACATTTTTTTGTCTGTTTCACTTTTCATAATATGATAATTCCTGTCATACCCCCCTTCTTTCAGGATTTCTTCTTTACCGGCAGTACCATTGGCCGGGAAAACAAAATCAAAAACCTTTGTCCCGTTGGCCTCAATTTCATAATCGGCATAAAGTAGGTGATTATTTTCTTTCTGCAAATTAAAACTTCCCAGATTGAAAGTCCTGTCTGCAACATTGTTCCCATTAACCATCAGTTTTACCCTATGGGCTTTGTTATCCCTGTTTTTCAGTTCCACCCGTGTATATACCACATTGGCTTTATCGTGCATCAACCTCCTTCCGAAATGCTGTATCTTGACCTCCACACTATCTTTCTCCCAAACCGAAACCGGAGCGGGCAGGTAATCTTCCGCCAGGCTCCATTTTATGGATTCCCTCCGGTTCGCGGCATTTTCATCCGGATAATACGGTTGTCCTCCGTCGACAGCTAACAAAAACAACACCACGTCCATGCTGTTTTTATGCCAGGCCGGCTGGCTGTATTCCCATATCTGGAGGTCATCCTCCCCTTTAACCATCCGAGGCCGTCTCGGATACAGTGCACCACCCATTAATGAAATAGCTTTGGGATGCACTTCATCCCAGCCAAAATAGATATAATGCCTTTTATCCAGCAGGTTTTCATCAATAAGTAAATGATAAGGCTCTACGATGAATTTTATCTCTTCCTCATCCGGGTTTGATTTAATGCAGGTAAGTGTGTAATCATGGATTCCTTTTTCGAGGTTTACTATTTTAAATACAGGCATACGATCAAAATCATAAAGTTTTTCTCCGTCAATAGCAATATCGCCTGATGAGCGGATATGGGTGGTGGTAGCCAGTATTTTGTATTTGCCTGTTCCGGGAACCTCAAATTTACCCTTGTACCTTACTGCGTATTTTTCCTTATAAGGCGAAATGGCGAGTGTAAGGGAACTGATTACCCCTTTCAGGTCGGGAGCTTTTGCGAAATCAGGGGCATTACCTGCTACATTACT
>Ga0078972_1014023_pt1 | contig 12917 bp, 7 predicted proteins | sample YelNatPaOPGAMG01_FD_67568 | JGI IMG/M metagenome (GOLD analysis project Ga0078972, IMG submission 67568) | Hot spring thermophilic microbial communities from Obsidian Pool, Yellowstone National Park, USA - OP-RAMG-01 (SPADES assembly) (version 2) | ecosystem: Environmental > Aquatic > Thermal...
ATATTTTATCTTTTATGATCTTCACCTTTGATCTTTATGGAACACTTGTTGATTGGAATTCATCAATTGGAAATTTTCTTGATTTAATAGGGAAGGATCTCAGGGAAGATTTTTTTAAAGAGGAATTTAAAATTGTAAAAAATATTAAGAATTTCATCCCATATTCATCAATTTTAAAAGAGGCACTTAAAAATGTCCTTAAAAGAAGATCTATTGAATATAGGGATGTATATGGGGATTCTCTGGTTTTAGCATTTGCGAAATCAACATTCTTCCCTGATTCATTGTTAGGTCTGAATATTTTAAAAAATAAATATAAGATAGGGATAATATCGAACACCGAGAGATCATTGGTGAATATCACTATGTGTGGTCTCCAGTATTTATTTGATTTTGTAATTACAGCTGAGGATACTGGATTTTATAAACCTAATGAAATGGCCTTTATCAAAGCATGGGAAATAATGAAAATAGAAAAGAATGAGATTGTACATGTCTCAGCCTATCTTGAATATGATTTAAATACATCAGACAAACTTGGTGTAAGGACAATACTCATTGATAGATATGGGTATAGTTGGAAAGAAAAGGTAAAAAATATTGTTGATCTTGTACAAATGTTCTAATTATTTGAATTTTCAATTTTTTTCTTGAAAAAATTCAAACTAATTAAAACAAATATACCTGCAATTATGAAATCAACCCAGAAACCAAGATAGTAGGAAATATATCCAGAGATTGTTGCACCAATAAGTACACCTATTTGAATAAGGGAAGTGTATAGACCAAGCATCCTGCCCCTTGCCCTATTTCCAATTGCCTCAAATACCATTACATTTGAAACAGTATAGAAGATTGAGAATGCAATTCCAGCAGCAAGTGGATAAATTATAAGGTTTGAGTAAAGTATTGCAAAGGGTGCAATAAAGAATATTATTCCAATTGCTATGTAGGAAACTCCCCTTAGAATTAGGGATTTCATGAAGTTTTCATTTGTTGATATTATCTTTTTATTGTTGCCTATGTAGAAATATGTAGCAGTCTGTACAAGCATCCCTATGAATATAACAAGAAAGACCAGAGATTCTGAAAGACCCTCTTTTTTCAAACCTGCAGGATAAACAGTATTGAATAGGCCAGACCCTATATAAAAAAGGAAAATTGCCATATATAAATTAAAAATGTTTGTCCTCATGAATTTTTTTAGACTAAAATTCTTAATGCTCTTTATTATGCTTTCATTTGTCAACCTTACCCAAACAAAGGGTGTAAGGAATATCCTGGAGAGAAATGCATGGAGGTTCAACGCAAAGACCTTCCTCTCCTTCTTTTCAAATGTTTCTGGTATAAGAATGTATGATAAATTTATCGATATTAACGAGATGTAGAACAAGATTATTATTAGTAGCTTGATTGGTATTGCATATGTTACTAGAAATGAAAGACCTAGACCTATTGTCCCACCTAGGCTTCCTGCAAGCTGCAGATTTGAGAATGCTCTCTTCCATAGATCCTCTGGTACTGTTTCCATGATTAGAAGATTTAAGGGTGAAGCTGAGGCAGCAACTATGAATGAATTAAATGTATAGATTGCAATTATTTCGAGGGAATTTTTTGCAAAATACAAAAGGATCATTGATGCGGATAGTCCAATGTATGATATGAGTATCTGAAATCTTCTCCTCGGGAACATATCAGAGAATTTACCCCATATGTATGATGCAGGTATTGAAATTAGCGTTCCGGAAGTGATTGCCAGGGAGGCCTCAATTACCGTACCCCCATTTTCAAGTATGTATAGAACAACAAGCGTTGATAAAGGCCCCTGTGCAATGTTTGCAAATATAGTCGAATATACCCAACGCATGTTCTTTTTCTGCATAGAATGAATTTTCCTGAAATATGTAAGTATTTATTTATTTTACTATAAAAAAGAAAAATTAGGATATATACCAGAAATAGTTGACTGGAACGGATGATGCAATTGATTCACCTATTACGGCTACATCATCTATGAATACTGCCTTCGGATAATTTGCAGAAGCATAGGTTTGAATATTTGTGCTATTTGTAACAACCCTGAATCTGAGTATTATTGATTTGCCATCGAAACCTGAAAGATCCACTATAAGCCTTGAAAGTGTATTTGCAGCAACCCATCCATATCCTGGCTGACCTGTGGATAATATCCCTGTATAGCTTGTTCCAGGTAGTGCACCTGGTGGTGTTGTAGTATTACCTCCTGAATATCCCCAACCTATTCTTACGCCATATGTCAAGGAATTCCAGGTATTTCCATTGTCAGTTGATACCTCAACTCTTAAAATCTCAGGTGGCAAACCGGCAGAAGCATTAAGATTAAATTTGAAATATGCAGAAAGAATTGCACTTTTCGCATTTGAAAGATCTATGGGAACGGTCATTAAAGAAGAGTCAACACCAAGTGGCAATTGATCGCTGCCAGATATATTGAACATCCAGAAATAACTTGTGGGGGAATTATCTACAGCATAATAATTTGAATTACCGCCTTCCCCAATCATATTTGCATTTACAAGTTTCCAATACTGTGCATTTCCACCATTAACCTGTACCTGTATATTATCTATATACCATCCTCTGTAAATATCAAAAGAGGTAATTTGTAAAGGTAAAGCAAATTGATAGAAGGTAAAATTTACTGCAACTAATGAATTACCAATAAATGGTGATAGATCAACTTTTACAAACTCCCATCCAAATGTTCCACCTGCGCTTGCTCCGTTGAAGCACCAATACATTGTATTTCCATAACTATCTTTAGGGGCAAGATTATAATTCAAATTACCTGAATAACCTGTCACAGGCATCACATACTTCCATTTCCAAGTTTTTCCATTATCACTAGATGTACCTACTGTAATTACTCCACCATTCTCTCCTGGAAGTGCCCAATATTTTTGCCAGAATGTTAATGTGGCCGATGTTACACCTACTAAACTAAATGGCTGTGTAACCAATGTTCTATATTTGGCATAATTATATGAGACTATGGTACCTGGGGATGGGCCAATGGGCATGGATGGTTTCCCATATCCTGGAAAGTTACTTAGTGTGCCATAAACTGAAAAATAATCAATATATACAGAGTATCCTTGATCACTATTGCTATTTAGTGAGATTTTTATCCATATTACACCATTATCAGCTGAATTTGGAAGGGATCCTGAAGGTAAAGAGGATGGTGAATTTAGATTAAAAGTAAAATTTACTAAATACCATTGTTTTGATGGAATACTATTAAGATTAATAACTTTATATGATTGATTTGAAATAATATTTCCATTGTTATCAAAATTCCATGGGGAAATTGCAGATATTGTTAAAGTTGCAGTTGTAGCAGATGAACTTAGGTATATGTAAAAAGATACGTTCATAGATGTAAAACCTGAAGCCAATATTCTCGGTGACCACACTGAATATTTCGTATTTGTATTTGAAAGATATACACCTAATGAATATTGTGAATTTCCATAGGCTTTAGTTGAGGTACCGTGCCAACTTGAGTAGCTATTTGTAGATGCAACATTATTAACAGTAGGCCACCATCCCTTAGCATAAATATAATTATTGGCATTAATACCATCTTGATTGTCCAGTGCAGGTGAGGAGGGACCATTACCATAATAATAACCCCCACCTATTGCCTCAAAGCCATCATAGAATATTAGATATTCTCCCTTTGAGTTTGAAACAGCATCAGTTTTAGCATAATATGTAATACCATCTAAAGATGGTTTTTTAATTAAGACACTTCCTCCAGGAGATGTGGATATAATATTTACAATGGTACTGAATATCTGCGGAAGATCTGATCCTGTGTATGTATAGAAGTATCTTGCTCCTGTGGTCCAAGCCATATTCCATAGATCCCCTCCTGCACTCATATAATAACTTTGTCCATCTGTAGAGGATATTTGTTGTTCGGTCCAATTTAATGGGCTATTGTAACCAACTGTGTTATTATAAAGCGGATTTGCAGGTGAAATCGCTATACCTATGGTGAATACTGGAACAGGTGCAAATAATAAACCATAAAATGAAGGATAGGCTCCTGCTGCCCAATCGGTGAACCAGTATGTATTTCCGTTGTAATCGTTAGTATACCAATCCGCAAATTGATTATTACCAGTTCCCTGGTTATATAGTGTATATGGTGTTTGATCATTTAATTCATATTTTGTCCATCCACCGGTGAATGTATTACCATTGAAATAGATTTCATGGTTCCAAACCCCAAGTGGAGAGTAGGTTAATACAGGCGTGTTTTGTGATGGATTCCCATAATATACCCCATTGTCATCGCCATCAGTAAGAGCTATTATTGCTCTCACTACCTGCGATTGAGGCCTAGAATTTGAAATTACGTAATTTATAGCTAATCCTACAGTACTCCAGAATGGTGTGCCACCATTAGGAGTGGAACTATTTAAAGCATCAGTTAAAATTTTTTTATTGGCATCGGTCATATACATAAATCCTTGCATATTCTGATAAATTTTTGAATAGTCTGCCAATGTGGCTTTTAAAGAGAATTCGTTAGTGGGAACTCCGCCATAATCAAATATGAAGACCGTTACCCTATCCTGTGAGGTAAGATTTTTTAATAGGCTATAAAAAGCTATCTGAACTAATTGATATTTAGGTAGTTTGGCTGGACGGATTGTGTCCCACATTGAACCAGAGAAATCAATTACAAATGCAAGATCCAGAGGTGGTCTGAATGAAATCGTTCCGGTACTCACCACCTCCCTCAGATAATATGAGTTAGGTGGCGAATATGAAAAGTTCTGTGTTAATTCATAATTCTTTGAAAGTGTGCTATTTATTTTATAAATTACATTGGTATTTATATTTGGACCTGACATAAAGCTGAAGGGACCCTCTCCATTGATGTTAACAATGGTTGTTTCAGTATTCCAATTTCCAGGGCCATAATTCATATTATCCCAGAAATAATAAACTGTGTAAGTTCTAATACCTTCATTCAAGAAATTAAACAATTTTCCCCATGCCCTATATGTACCATTTGTGTTAATCTGTTGAACCTGATTATTTGGATCTATATAGATTATTATATTTCTTGCACTGCCAGCAAAAAGTGGGGTCCAGAGCATTTGGACGGTTACATTTGAATTACCTGGTATATATACTGTCTGTGAACCTATTATATCATTGTCTTGATAGAACTGTATAAGGACGGATTGACCCTGATAGCCTATATTTGAAATGTTTGCAGATATTACATATGAATGTTGCACAACAGGTATATTCCCATAATTTCCCGTTACTTGAACATCTACACTATTAACGGTAAATTGTGTTCTATTGTCCTTAAACCCATACCACTTAAGAAGCATATATGTTAACCAAGATTGTGCCTGAAGTTGTGGTGACCAAGGAGCATAATTGCTTGACATCTCCCTCAAAATGCCCTTAATTCCAGAAAAATCAATTGGAAGTATTGAAAACTGTGATGATCCATAATACCCCCTTACACCGATACCTGCTTTCTGTGGAGTGCTATAAACTTTGTAATAATATGGATAAAGGGATGTAATTGGAGTATTACTTGCCAGGACATTTCTATCAAAAATTGCATATCCAGAGGAAATTGAAATATTCTGAGTTGCACCGGAATAAATTAAATCCATTCCCCTGGTTATTTGATCCCCATTGTTCTTATAATTTATACCAAAAAGTATCCATGATCCTGCAGAGTATGATGTTTTTAAAGACACACCTAACTGAGACGCAAGATTATTACCATTATAATAAGAGTTTGAAAGTGCATTTCCTATGGCGGATCCAAGAAATAATACACTTCCATTATAATTTGTCATATAATTCATTATGGCTTTGGCATCCACAGAATTGCTTCCTCCCAGTGAATTTTGGTTTCCACCTCCTTCCCATATAACAAGATTAAACTGTGAGAAAAATCCACCATTTGAATAAGTATTATTAGACCTGATTATTGATTCATTGTAAAATGTGTATGGATAATTAAGAGCTTGGAAAGAATTTAAGATTGATTTGATATTTCCAAAGTTAGTATCATTTCCAACTATAAGTGTTGAAAATTGAACATTTATAAAGCCTGGGAAAAGATAACTTTCTGTGACTATGTTATTATTCATATTTGGTTCGTTAAAAATGTTATTCTGGTCAACAACAACATATAGGGTATGAACTCCTGGGGTATTGGCAATCCATGTATAGTTCATAAGGAGGGTGTAATTACCCCCTCCATTTAATGACCAGGAAATAATTGAATTATCTTTAGCTTCAATTAAAAGCTGGTTATCTATATATACAGATACAGGAATGCCACTCAATGAACCTGGTCCATTGTTCCTTACTGCTACAGTTATATTCACTGGTTTATGATAAAGTGGATGATAATTTGAAACTATAATATCAGCAATAGCAAGGTCGTTTACATTGAGGCTATTGATCCCTACGAGCCAAGTAATTAGATGATATGTTAGAAAATCTTGGAGATATATTGGCCTTATTGAAGAAAGTTCAAATGAGAAATAAATGAGTTTCCCATTTCCATAATTTCCAAATACTGCAACAGTTTGAACATTAGAATTATTTAGCAAAGGATTAAGATTTCCGTAATTACTTATAATATAATTGTAAGATCCATATAATGATGAGGTAAATATTGTCCCATTTGGAAGTTTAAGGTATATTCCATTCCCCTCTGCAGTCACAACATTATATTTAGAGGAACTGACGGTCGTAATTCCAAAATTTGAAGAATAAGTACCATTTGGATCTATAAATATTAATTTATTACCATTTTTAACAAAGGCATTTAACATATTCAATTGTTGGGTAGTTATAGTATAATCCTGTTCAGTCCATATTACAATATCATAAGAAGATAATGAATTAACACTTTGTGCCTGCATTACTGTATATTGAAAATCATCTGCGATCATATCAAATGAATAATATGAAATTAAATTACCACTTGGATTGTTTTCACCATCCACCAATAATATCCTTGGAAGAACAGTGAAATTTATTGTTAATGAACCATTTGACACAGATGGATAAGGGTTGATAATTTCGACCTTTAGCTGATGTGGGCCGAATTCTGGGTATGCTCCACTACCAACATTTGACCATGTTGTTGTAAACGAATATACTGTATAAGGATATATCGATAACACTGGTGTTGGATTACCCTGAATATTTGAAGAATTTATTACTGTGGTAGTACCTTTATACATATCTTTAAATAATAATTGAAAATTTTCTACCTGCAATGCTGAACTGAAAACATTTACAGTTATTTTTATAGAACTCGAGTACATTGGAACCTGAGAGCTTAATTTAATTGAAGTTATATTCAGTGCCTGAAAGGTTGTTAGGCCAACATTTATAAAGGCTTTATATGGCTGTGCATTTATTGTTGTTGTGCTGTTTATTATCTGTGAAGCATTTATCCATACAGGATATGAACCTGCCCTCAAATTCTGAGCAACCATACTATAGGTAAACTGGAATGGCCCAATATATGACATCTGGTAAGTTCCTAGGCCAAGAGAACGCAGGTCTATAATTACTGATGGTATCTTACCCTGTGGATTATATATTACAAAGGCATTGAATGTGGCCATACCAGAATTTTTTATTGGAACTGGTGAGTATGAAAAACCTGTTATCTTTATTCCCTGTACTCCTGCACCCGACAATACATCCTGCCACACAAGGCTGTTGGAATTCTTATCAATTATATATAATGTTATACCTGAAAGGTAAGTAACATGTACCTTATCAATGCTTGAATTGTAAACAATTGAGCTTCCAACATTCCAAGTTGTGGATTTCAACTGCAAAACAAAATCTGTTAAAGGATGTATCGCGGTAAAGGTACCAGTATTATTTGTAAATACAAAAATAATGTTTGTACTTGCGGCATTAAGTGATTCTCCCCCCACATTCTTTATGGTTATGTTTGCAAATCCTTCATTATCTATGAAGTATGATGCCTGGAATGATGCATAAACCCTCGACTGAGGGGGTGGCATTGTGGCAACATAATAAAATACACTACTAAATAATACAACAGTTATTGTTAATATTAAAAGTGTACCTATTACCTCAGATACTCCTTTCTCCCTTTTAATAAAGATCTTCATCGGAGATTTATACTTAATATCAATATATAAACATTTCTAGGTATTTACTAATTTGTTTAGAATACAATAGAATAATAAATTAATAATAGTTAAAAACTATTTACCCTTATGAATGAAAAAATTGAGGAGATTTTAAGGGAATACAGAAAGATAGAATCATTATCACATGCACAAAGGGTATTGCACTGGGACCTTGAGGTAATGATGCCTGAGGGTGGAATAGATCACAGGAGTGAATCACTTGCAACATTAGAGATAATGCAGAGGGATCTTTATCTTAGGCTTTCTGAAAAGGTAAATTCTGTAAATGATTCACTTGATGATATTGAAAAAGGTATTATAAGAAATTTAAAAAGAACAATAAGATATTATTCACTACCTGAGGATCTAATAAAAAGGATTGAAAAGGTGACTACAAAATCCCCTGTAATATGGCGTGAGGCTAGGAAAAAGTCGGATTTTTCCATTTTTGAGCCATCCCTGAGGGAGATTATTTCATTATCAAAGGAGGTAGCGGAAAAGCTGGGTTATGATAAGCATCCATACAATGCATTAATGGACCTTTATGAAGAGGGATTCACTGTCGATGATGCAGATTTGGTATTTTCAAAAATTTTGAGTGAGACATCAAGGATAATGAGGAGAATTGAGGGAAGTAATTTTTCTGGAAATCATCCACTTGAGAAAAAGAGGTACAGTAAAAAAGCCATGGAAAAGGTAAACAGGGAGATGATTAGAATACTAGGTATGCCTGAAAAAAGGTTCAGGATGGATGTCTCGGCACATCCATTCACAATAGGGATTTCAATTGATGATGTAAGGATAACAACTAGGTATGAGGGAAAAAATTTCAAGTCAACACTTTTTTCAACAATACATGAAAGTGGCCATGCAATATATGAACTTCAAAAGGATCCATCGCTAGCATGGACACCTGTTTCAAGGGCACCTTCGCTAGGGTTTCATGAGTCACAATCAAGGTTCTTTGAGAACATAGTTGGAAGGAGCAGGGATTTTGTGCATCTAATATACCCAATACTTAGGGATAATCTTCCCCTTGAATCCTACAATGAAGAGGATATTTATTATTATTTCAACAACGTACATCCTAGCCCAATAAGGGTGGATGCTGATGAGATAACATATAATTTGCATATTGCACTTAGGTATGAGATTGAGAAGGGTCTCCTAGATGGAAGGATAGATGCCAAGGACCTTCCTTCATTATGGAACTCCTTTATGGAAAAGTACCTGGGTATTGAGCCAAAAAATGATGCAGAGGGTGTTCTCCAAGACATACATTGGTCACAGGGATCCATAGGTTATTTCCCCACATATACCCTAGGAAATATAATCTCTTCAATAATAAGGTATTCATTCAAGAACCTTAATGAATTAATCAGGGAAGGTAACTTGGTTGAAATAAGGGATTATCTGAGACAAAAGGTTCACAGATATGGCTCCATCTATTCACCCAAGGAACTCCTAAGGCTTTCCTTCAACGAAGGTTATAATCCAGACTATCTAATAAAATATTTTGAGGAGAAATTTTTCTAATTTATTTCAATGATTTTCCATATACGCATATAAGGCTTCTCATTCCAAGTGCTGTATAGAACTTATGTGCAAGGAGATTTTCGTTGGGAAACTCAACGGTAATTATATCAACTCCCTTTCCCTTCACCCTTTTCTCAAGCTCATCTATCATCATTTTACCAAGTCCCCTTTTCCTGTAATGTGGAAGTATATATATGTCCCTTACCCTGATTTCCCTCCTTGGCTCGTAGAAAAGTCTGTCCCTAATTTCTCCAAGAATTACACCTATTATCTTGCCATTATCCTCTGCTATAAGTACCTCCCTGTCCTCTCCCTTAATTGAGTTCTTAAGATATTCCATTACATTCCTTTCGATATCGTCCGTGATTGTAAAAAGGGGATCGTGCTCTGCATTGAACCTTTTTAGCCTAACTATTAGTTCCCCCGTTTCCCTGAGATCCTTTTCCTCAATTTTCCTAATTTTAATATCACCCATAATAAATCACCTCTTTATATCCTCTATATATCCCAAACTAATAAGTTTTTCAATCAGCTCCCTATTTTTCCCTATTATCTCTTTGGCATGCCTATAGAAATCCTCCTTTGATAGCCTTATTCTTGCAAGCCCCTCTTCTACAGCCTTGTTTGCAATAGCTGCTGCCACTCTAGGAAACACCTCCCATTCCTCCATGGTAGGTATAATATAATCACTGTTAATCCCCTTCTCCTCTGCAAACCTTGCAAGCTCCTTTGAGGCCTCTATTATCATTGATTCGCTAATCCTTCTAGTCCTTGAATCTAGTGCACCTCTGAAAACCCCAGGAAATACAAGACTATTGTTAATTTGATTTGGAAAGTCCGACCTACCTGTTGCAACAATCTCCGCACCATACTTTTTTGCCTCATCAGGCCATATCTCTGGAACAGGGTTTGCAAGTGCAAAAACAATGGCCCTTTTCTCCATCTTCCTTATCCATTCCCCCTTTATCGTCCCAGGTCCAGGAGTTGACGCAGCCACAATAATATCTGCACCCTCCATTGCCTCAGGTATTCCACCTTTTCTCCTCTCACCATTTGTTTCTATTGCAAGATCATATTTCCAGGGATTGTTTTTCATAAGCTGATCTATATCCATCCTTTCTGGATGCAATATACCCTTTGAATCAACCATAATTATATTTTTCAGATTGAAACCTGCTGCCTTGAATAGCTTCACAGTTGCTATATTAGCTGCACCAGATCCTATAAATACCACCTTCGACTTTTCAGGCGTTCTTCCAGTCAGCTTCATTGCATTGAAAACTCCTGCAAGTGTAGCCCCTGCAGTACCGAGCTGATCATCATGCCATACAGGTATACTCATCTCACTTGAAAGTTTTTCAAGAAGATAGAAACATTTTGGTGATTCAATATCCTCAAGATTTATTCCACCAAATGCAGGTTCAAGTGCCTTTACCACCCTTACAATCTCATCTTTTTCGTGAACATTTATTGGTATAGGTACAGCATCCACACCACCAAGGTATTTAAAGATTAATGCCTTGCCCTCCATAACAGGCATTGCACCATAAGGTCCTATATTACCCAGCCCCAATACCCTTGTTCCATCTGTAATAATTGCTGCAGAATTCCATCTCCAGGTCATCTCATATGATAGATCTGAATTTTTTGCGATCTCCATGGATACGGCAGCTACGCCAGGAGTATACCATATTGAGAAATCTCCAAGCTCCTTTATTGGCACCTTGGGTATTGTTTGTATTTTACCCCTGTACCTTTTTGAGTAGCCTACGGCCATCTGTGAATAAATTTGTCCTCTAGCTGATCCTTCTCCACCTTCAGTTTCCATGTTTTAAGGTATTATTTTCTTTTATTTAAATATATTCCAAATTTTGAATCTTATCTATTTTACTAATTTTAGAAAATTTTCTTTATGCTAAAATATTTAAAATAAATAATTTCGTAATATTAAAAATTTTCCAATAAATAAAAATTTATATGTAAATGTAATTATCTTTTTTATGGGACTCAGTAAAAAAGACCTGGCAAGAAAAAGAAAGAATCTAGAAAATAGGATAAAGGAACTTGAGGAAAAGGCCAGGAAGAATCCGTTGGATAAAAAAATAAAGGAAGAGCTCGAGGAATTGAAGAAAAAATTAGAGAAGGAAAAATAATCATTCTATAAATTCAAAATCTATCTTTTCCTCCACATTTCCTCTTATAGCCCTTGAGATGAAACAATACTTTTGAGAAAGTTCCAATGCCCTAGGTATCTTTTCCCTGTCTTCGGGGTTTACCTTCAATAATATGTGTATATGTATTGATTCGAACCTATAACCCTTCTCAGGAGAAGGTCCTAGAACTGCCTTTACCTTTGCATTCCATTTATGCAATGTTATTCCCATCTTTTCCCTGAACTCTAGAAATGTGGTTAAAACACATGAAGCGAGAATGCCTGGAAATAGCTCTTCAGGTGTCATCATTCCTTCGGGTCCCTTAAACTCTGGCGGTGAATCTACCTCTATTTCAAAATTTTTTACCTTTACCCTTGTCCTCCTATCATCAATCCATTCTACTTCGCTGAAATATTCGTACATATTTTCTGTAATGTTTTTCATAACATAAAATTTTTTATTTTATTTTTCACAAATATCATGAGAATTTGCTTTAATATTTTTTAATAAAAATGATGTTCAATCAAAAGAATAAAATAGTTTAAGTTAATTGGTAAAATCATGGATGAAATGGATTTGAATAAGACAGATGAGGACAGGGAATTGGAAGAAATACTAAAAGGTCTTAAGACTGTAATTAGAATAATAGGTTGTGGTGGTGGAGGATCAAATACAATAACTAGGATTATGGAGGAGGGAATAGTTGGTGCAGATCTCATAGCAGCTAACACCGATGCACCCCATCTGCTTATAACAAAGGCACAGAGGAAGATCCTTCTCGGGAAGAGGACTACAAGGGGTCTTGGTGCAGGTGCACAACCACAGGTGGGTGAGCAGGCTGCCAGAGAGGCTGAAGAAACTATAAGGAGCCTTTTACAGGGATCTCACATTGTTTTCATTACCTGTGGCCTGGGAGGTGGAACAGGCACAGGATCTGCACCTGTTGTTGCTAGGATAGCAAAGGAACTAGGTGCCCTTACAATCGCTGTCTGCACGCTCCCATTCTCAT
>Ga0078972_1014024_pt1 | contig 12913 bp, 13 predicted proteins | sample YelNatPaOPGAMG01_FD_67568 | JGI IMG/M metagenome (GOLD analysis project Ga0078972, IMG submission 67568) | Hot spring thermophilic microbial communities from Obsidian Pool, Yellowstone National Park, USA - OP-RAMG-01 (SPADES assembly) (version 2) | ecosystem: Environmental > Aquatic > Thermal...
CGTGAAGCGAGTGTAGACCGATCGAAATCTCTCGACTTGATCTCCAGCCTGGATTTGCTTTTCGCAAGTCGATTGGTCATGGAAAACGTCGCGTTTAACGAATTCCTCTGTCCAGGGAGGCGGCCTGCGCTTATGCATGTGGCGGACAGCGTACTCGCAGATCGGATCATTCAGAAAAAAAAGCCGGTAATCTGAGGTTATTGAACAAGACGCGGACACGGAGCCGGGTATCGAGCGGAGCCTTCTGCGTCCGGCAATTGCACATGCCGAGAGACGAGACAAGCAACCACACAACACAGGAAGCCAACCGGACAATGGTGTGTGTGTGTGTGTGCGTGTGCTGGGCCTCGGATAACACCTGGCCGAAGCAAGGAGTCAGCGCTGCAGAGAGCGCACCGGGGCTATATATGAAAAAGATGAACATGGAAAGCGAAGCGTAGATAGCGACTCCCTCCTCAGCATGCATTGCTCAGAAAGCATCCAGGAGCAGCGAAATCGCGAATGGAACACTGCCATCAATATCCTTCGACTGCTGACAACGGAACTAGAGGGAACGCAGAGGCCAGTATATTCAAAGTCAGGCATGAGAGAGAGAGGAAAACGATTCAGTCGCGGAAACAGCCGACAATCGCTGATGTTGATGGCAATGGGAACGCGCCCGAGCTTCTATTTCTACGCCCGAGTTCGGTTCGTGGACCAATCGCATTTCGTTCCTTATTGGGCGCGGAAAGCCCGTAGATCTTGGTGCCCACTTGTTTACGCAAGGCCTCGTAGTGCGCGATGCCCCAGTGAGGCTTCCTCGCCAGCCAAGAGCAAGCACAGTGGCCTGAATCAAAGCTGTATCGAGCAGGGTGCAAATCACCGGGTCATCTTATGCTCAATGATGTATATGAGAGCACTTTTAAGACAATTATATCGAACGTTGTCTGGGTGACTGGAATTTCGATTGAGCTGGAGAATGGACAATGCGTGACTATACTCGAAACCATGGAGGCCCTCTCGGGCCCCAAACCGAGCCCCGCCCTCTAGCTTGCTTTCGATACAGACACTAACCGAGCTTGTCACATGGAACAGAAATCCCGACACCCAGATCCATAACCATTAAATGAGCGCTCTGTGCTAACACTGTTTGAAACGCGCCCAAGGTCATGAATGAATGCATCGGCGTTGTCCGAACTGGAATCACAAGACGCCGCCATATCCCGCTGGTGCGCAGTAGGCATCCGATCATGCACGCTGCATTGCATTGGTGCATATCCCAGGAGAGTGTAGTCGTCAATGTGTCGGACCGGTGGCGCCCATGATCCACTGCTTGTACATGCGAAAAAACACTGGCTGATCGTCAAGGGTAGCGCCCAGACACCGCTTATATTCAAAGGTGCTGCTGCATGTTCCTGCCCGTCGATCGCAAAAGATCCGCTGTCGCGCTTCGCTTCTGGCAAAGCCGCGAAATTCGCCTATTCAGGTTTCCATGTCGCACATGATAAAGTGCAATAGAATCGCCGACGCAAAGGTACGCAACGAAAACGCAAGCCGTTCACGTCGCTTCTGTAACTTGTATAGCGATCGGTTGGCCCTGCAATATCTCGTGACATGCCCAAACGTTCCGGGTCGAGTCGCGTGCTGGCTCGCTCAGGCAGCAGACGCTATTGCTGTCGTTCCCGATGGATGTGATGCCTCCGGCAATGCGCTCAATTCTGAGCTGGGTTGTATCGCCGCATTTCCATCTGGGGCCGAAACACGATGATTCGCTTCCAATTCCACTTCCGCTTCCGCTTCTGGCGAACGTCTAGTATCCAGACTTCTTGGTGACAAACTCTTGAAAGAAAATATCCTTTCACGTTGTTTCCGCTTCGGGAACTGCAATAAAGGCATGATATGCGGGTGATCTTCGAGACGAAGATCGTCAAGAACTCCGCCAAAGCGCAGCCTTCGCCACACGCGGAAATCTATGAATGGTAAGATGGTCCAGCGGGAAAGGTGCAGTTGCAAACCCGCATTCACGACCACGAGACATGACAAGAGCCGATGTGCACGCCGGGGCATCCTTCGAAACGAACGCAACAACCAGAGCAATCCTGGGCCACTCACACCTGAATCTTGTCGATGCACGTAAACCAGGCGATACTTCTCGCGTTGCGATAACGCAACAACATGAAGAACAAATAAGATAAAACGCAACGATATTTCCCTCTCGTACTGATGATATGGTACATTTTTCCCCAATATCACGACAATAGCTTCCTCTGCAGGATCGAGACGCGGCAGAACCCGAACGTAGTCGTAGGCTGCGTGGCGCGGGAACGGTGAGTCGCTTGACGCCGCAGCTCGGAGCATCTCAACAACCAACGGGTGCTTGTGATAGGGTACATGTCTGTGACGCCGCGGGTGTAGTCGCCCGCTCTCGCCCTTCTCCGTATCCGGGAGACTGTTCTGGGAGCTCGACGCTGGGAAACGTTGTCGATTGGGCGCGCTCGCCGCCGTAGATGCTTGCGACTCGGGAGCATGTTCAGTGCCTTTGACCGGTTCGTTGCCTGTTTTTCGAGAAAAATCTACCGAAGAGGCAACCTTGACCTGTGCTTCGAGGTCTTGTCGCTCCATGTCCAGCGACTCAACCTTACGGAGAGCTTGTCCAGCTCTGCGCTCCTTCAGACCGAACAACTGCGGTACACGTCCGTTCGACATCCCAGCAGCAGATCATACAGTACAAAAATATGTGAGCACAAACGCTGCCACGAACAAGAATGTTATACTTGATTGGTTCAGAAACAGACTGCACTTGTCGGACGTTCGTCTAGACAAGTCGCTGGGCAGAGCGAGCAACTGCGAATCGCACGGCACGCTAACTGACTGGTCATTGATCGCCGGTGCGCCCGCGATGCCACCCAGGCCGTGGATCGCCCAATGCGTCGGCGACGACAGCAGCGCGCGGGCTACACGTGTCCAGGGGCCACGCACTGGGCAGCGGCATTCGCTTCGAGCGCGCATCGACCGCGCTGTCAAACAATGAACAGAAACGATCAACTGACTCCAAACTCGATACCAGTTCCGTTCGACCTTCATGGTAAGCGCTGAAAGGGGAAAATATTTCCATATTGTTGAAAGTTTACCCTGCAGGCGGAAGATCTTGCGGGCCTGACGAGTCTGCGGGGCTTACGCTCCCTTGGACTCTGCAGTGGTAGGATCTGTGCAACCTGGTTGAAACGCTGCCCATTCTGGGACTAGCATCGTGTATGCTGCGTCTGGGCGTCGTCCTGATCGCCATAGTCTCTCAGCGTATGGCTTCGTGCTGTCGCAGACAGCAGGTATGTCCGCACAGCTTGCAGGCTCCCAGAATGATTTAGAATCCTGATTCCATGTTAAATGAGAACCATCCCTCGAACCGACGCCCTCTACGGTATACCAAAACCGAGCATCTGTCTTTGTACTGCATCCGCTTCAGCGGTTTAGGCGCTATCGCGAGTGCAGCACCAAGTCAGGTACCCGGCGCACGATAGAACGTACGAAACGACCACTATATCCGAAGAGAAGTCTAAGCAATGGAACTTGGAGGTTGGGTGCGGCATGATGAGCGATTTCCCGAATGCTATGTTCGATCCCGCAGTCTGGTATATCCATAGTCTGTGGAAAAGCTTTTCTCAACCTAAAATCAGCGCGCTGCGTCGTGTCTCCGGCGCTCGATCGCCAGCCGGCGCGCCTCTGAGCTCCAGCGCCAGCGGGTAGCACCCGACTCGTCCTCTTCGTCGTCGAGTTCCGCGACAAGCGGACGCTTCAGCGGAACAACACCCAGGGTTTGCAGGCGCTGGGTCGTATCCGACTTGTGTCTATCTCAGGAAAATGCTTTGGGGCTTTGTTTCCGTCACAGCAGCGGTTGCGACAGGCACACAGCAGCGAACGCGCGCACGCGTTGGGTGCTCGCCTCGGGCGCTGCTGCTGACAGCGCCGACTCGCCACAGGCTTTGCAAGGGCACGGGTCCCGCTTCCAAAGCAAGGACGGCGGAATGCATCACTTCCGGGCCAAGGACTTGGAGAGCTACGGTTGCTCAATGTCCAGTGGACGCGTCAACGCGACGGCGCGAGAACCCCGCTATTGTTGTGATCGGGACGCGGGGCTCGCCGCTCGCGCTCGCCCAGGCCCACGAGACGAAACGTCTGCTCGAAGAGGCGCACCCGTTTCTGCGCGACCGAGAAGGCGCCATTCACATTGAAATCATCCATACGACTGGTGATATCGTATTGGACCGCGCGTTGTCGGAAATCGGGGGCAAGGGGCTCTTCACGCGCGAGATCGATGAAGCGCAGTTGCGTGGCGATATCGATATTGCCGTGCACTCGATGAAGGATGTACCCACTTTCCTGCCTCCGGATATTGAGCTCACAAGTATCCTGCGCCGCGAAGATACGCGTGATGCCTTCGTCTCCTTCAAGGCGAAGAGCCTAGACGAGTTGCCGCCTGGAAGTGTTGTAGGATCTTCATCTCTGCGACGACAGAGCCAGATTCTGGCACGGTATCCGCATCTCAAAGTGATCAACTTTCGTGGGAATGTCCAAACGAGATTGCGCAAACTCGAAGAATGCGTCGTTGACGCGACGCTTTTGGCACTTGCGGGCCTTCGGCGGCTCCAGATGGAACACGTCGCGACTGCTGTTCTCGGAATGGAGGACATGCTCCCAGCGGTAGCGCAAGGTGCGATCGGTATCACAACGCGACGCGGAGATGATCGCACTGCAGCACTCCTGGGTCCGCTTTCGTGCCCACGGACGAAGCTTTGTGTCGAGGCAGAGCGGGCGTTCCTCGCGAACCTTGATGGGAGTTGTCGCACACCAATTGCAGGGCAAGCCTGGTTCGATACGGACTCTTCGGAGCGAATCCATTTTCGCGGCCTTGTTGCGACGCCAGATGGCCGAGACCTATTCGAGACCACAAGGCAGTGCACGCCGGCAAACGTTATCGATGAATGCGCAGCCGCTGGAACTGAGCTTAGGGACCGCGTAGGCCCAGATTTCTACGCTTCGCTCGTGAATTATGTTCAGGAACGGGATCGCGCCGAACCAGGTCGTCAGACGAAGAGCAAACGTAGCACATCGTGAGGCGCACATGCCTCCGGCCCAAGGCCAGATGACGGTGCGTGACGCCTGCCTGGGATTTCGCGACAATAAGATCGAAATTCGATGAAGTGTAGTGTCTACTGGAGTGCACCTCAGCGCAGGCAATCGTTATAAGCGATGTCCGTGTGCAAGCTCCATCTTCTACGTGTAGCAGAGGCGCTGGCTCTCTGCGACACCGGGCGACATTGTATCCTGACCACGCGGGACGCGGCGATGCCGACGAGGGTCTGTTCGTTGCTATGCTCCCATTATCATCGGGTATCTGACATGCGTCTTTACTCGTCGTGGATGTTTGCGGGTTACGAGATTGTTGGATCTGTTTAACCAGTGCGGCTTCATAGAGTCAGGAGACGAGGGCGGCGCACACAGCTGTATGCGTCTTGCCATGGTGCCCAGTGACCGTCCATCCCTTTACGTCCGTAGAGCAGAAACGTAGTGCTCGGCACCTCTAGGAGCAGGTTGACGTTCTCGTGTGAATTCGAGAAACTGGAAGCGTTCTGAGATTTAAATACCTCGGATCGAATCTCGAATCCGTTTTTGTTTTGCCCAGTAGCGGATACCCGAGTCGCTCAGAGGAGCACATCAAAATAATTTTTTCGTTCTGTACTGCTCGGGTTCGTGGTATGCCCCGCAAACATCAAAGCTCGGCCGCACGATGCGAGAAAACTGGCGGTGCCGCCAGCTCAGCCGATGAGCGAGTCCGTGTTCGAAATGCACGGACCTCGGACTGGTGCAGCGCTGTTGAGGCCTGCTGCTCCGCGCTTGCTGGGTCAGGAAATCGATATTGTCAAGAACAGTATGCACATTGGCGACGAGCTCGATGAGAACGATTCAGACTCGTGCCTCATTTCGGTTCGGTTCCGCGGGTCACACGTGTCGTTCCTGTGGATGCAAACATTCGCCATCCCTGCATCACTGGGGAATGCGCATGACGCAAACCAAAATAGAGCCAGCTCTTGTACTGGACGCGATTTTTTTCGTGAACGCCATCCCGAGTGTTCCCTTTGGGTACGAAAGCCACGGACACGGGTCTACGGCTGCCTTGGCCCGAGTCCATCGGATGCATGAAATCCCCGTGCAGCGGTGAAACGCTTTTTGGAAGGCATGCTTCGAAGGCAGCTCGACTGACGAGACGCAAACCATTACCATATGACTTGGCACGTGCGAAAAGCCGCGGCATACACACAGCAACGCAGCTGGACTTGGTTGCAGTTGAAGTGGAGATCGTCACGCCTCCCGGTGTTGCGGGAATTTTGAGGCCTACCACTTTCGTGTGCACTCGCACGTGACCATTAAAGCAGATTCGTATCGCAGGCACATAGAAGCAGAGGTGCGAAGACAAGCGGCGAGCATGATGCGGATGCACCCTCGTATGATACGCGCGCATACACACGTGCATATTCGTAGTCCTCGAACACGACACGAAAACCACACATGCAAAAGATCGCAAGAAGCGTACCCGCTATCATTCTAATAAAGCTGCTGCGGGAATTCCAGGCTTGATACTTGCAAGCGTTCGATGCGCTTCTATCTCAATGACGACAGTTATTGGCGTACTCGTATTCAGGAGCGAGAGGCGGTCCAGAACGCCATGAGAGAACGCCTCTGCGTCGGGGCTATGGCCCGCGAAATCTCATCTTCTTCAAAAATTGCGGTATCAGGGTGCTCGTGGATCATGGCCTTCTGCAAAAGCATTCCAAGCCGCACAGTTCCCGCTTTAAAACACGAGAAATTCACGTATTCACACGTGTGGCACGCTTCAAGAGATGCATCGTGCGCTTGCTTCTGCACCTTTCCGCCAGACGCTGAACGCTACTGAAACTTCTGTTTAGAGATAAACATTCAAATCTTCACCAGGGCTGCATGTCACTCGTTATCAGAGACGGGTACTCTGGGATAATCGACCACCGGTCGCTGGCAGTGCTCCGAAACCCTCTGGGCTGAGCAGCGACGTGGAAGCAGCCGCCGCCGCCCCCACTGGACACGCCTCGCCTCTCGCACAGCGAGTGGCAAGGCGCAGTCGAGCCGCTCGCTACGCGCTCCGACTCGGTGCGGTTTGCTCCCGCAGGTCCCGTACCTCGCCTTTTCGCGTCATCGCTTGCCTCGAACCGGATGCTTTTAAGAAAGGTTTTCTTGCGCGTAGAATACGATCTCTTCAAGCGTAACGGAACGTGCCGCGCGCTGCACGCCAGAGCCGCAGCGACAGTGCATGCACCTGCAGGAGAGCGCGACGAACGCGTCTACGCGTACCTGGCACGCGCTGCAGAGGGAAACCCGTTCAAAGATGCGCTTCGCATTCTCCAGACGACGCGTGGAGAACCTTTGACGCTGACGACGAGTCAATTGAATCGTCACGTGCGAGCACTTGCCGCCGGTTTGCGAGGCGAGCTCGGCCTCCTTCCAGGCGATCGTATCGCAAGTTGGTTGCCGTCAGGTAGTGCAGAGTTTATCATTCTCGCACTGGCTAGCGCTGCTTCCGGACTGGAGCTCGTTTCGCTCCCACCGCCGAGGAGGATCCTGCGGACGTCATCACCGCTGCCGCCCAAGGATGACACGAACACTAGCGCGCAGGACGGCGTGGTGGACGACATCACACTCGAGCGCGCGCTGCGAATGCTTCAAAAGTATCCACCTCGGGGTCTCATCTGTTGGCATGATTACGAAGTTATCCCGCGTGCAGTAGCTGCCCGAATGCCGTCCCCGGAGCGTGTCGCACCAGCAGGGAGCACGCTGAGCAGTGTGCTGTATGATAATTTGGATGTGCCGGTGCAGCTCGTGCGTGCACTATTCCTGGCTCCACCGACGGCTGCAGCTGAGCGCTCACCCGTAACCTGCGATAGTGCTGGATTGGCAGGCTTTACGCCGCTCACAGGTCATACCATACGGCCGCAACCTGCATTGGTGCCGCAGCAGCTGGAGTTTGTCGCGCATACCGGTCCGGAGAATCTGCGCACGCTACTACGCTATCGCAATATGCTCGTGTACGATGCAGATCCGCATCCTCTGGAGGATGATCTCAAACATAGTCACGAAAAGTTGGGCACATTCATTTTCTGCGAACCGGAAGCAGGCCAAGATGGTAGCACTGGGCATTTCGGTGCAGGGAAAGATTGTTACGTACATCTGGATGAGATGGCGATCTTAAAGCACGCCCAAACCTTGGCTCAGAAACTGGGCGGCATGCACGCCGATCACGGAGATGTTGCCCATGGACGGGTCGTGCTCTCGCCCAGAAACCCCGAGCGCGCACATCGCGTCATGATCACCGGCCTCTTTGCAGCGCTAACGAACGGAACCCTCGCCATAGTGCCCTCCTATGATGCAAACGCGGAGCTGGGCTCAAGCATCGCCGAAAAGCAAGGCGGCACACTGCTCGTACACGAGCTGTCCCAATCGTAACCCCTCAATGTTCCCGAGGTGCAGCGCCATCACAACACCAGCTGCGAATTCGCCGCCTCAGATCGTGACCGCCTCGACGTCCGCATTTCCGTGTGCCGTTCTCGCTATGCCGGCTGCGGAACGCAGGTTACGCGCGAAAACTGCAGGCGCTATGCGTGACAACGCAGGGCGTGGACACGTGTCCGTTCACGAGGCAACCGATCGGAGACCTCAATCATGCCCGTATACCGCACGGCGTCTGCTGGTTCATGCGCGAATGCGTGTGCATCGGGGGTGCGGCCGGCGCGCGATCCGCCGCAGCCGCAGCCGCAGCAGCCGATAGACTTTGCACGCTATGTTGCACGCACGCACCCTATGTTGCACGCACGCACGCACGCAAGTCGGCGTATATGTCTATATGACATATCGATGAAGGCTGCTGGGCAAAATATCGCATGCTCGCCGGTTGTGGTTGTAAACGTCTTCCGATAGCATGCAGGCGCGAGTGCCTGCTTACTTAGGTCACTTGCTGGGTACTCCTGTTGTGTTCGTATTACTCGTCACAGTTTGGGCGAAGCGCCGTCGCGAATGCCTGCAAGGATCCAGCGACAATCTTCCGCTTCAGAGCTGCTCTCGTGATTGCTTCCACGAAGCTGTAATCCAGCTGGTGTTTCGGTAGGATCCATCCCGGGCATTGATGCTGCATCCGTTGCTGGGGCGTCAGCCCTGCTCCATTCAAACAACCTGCACCCGACAGAGCTGCATCAGCGTCCAGGAGGAGTCGCCTGTGCGTTCCTCAACTGCCTCCATAGCTGAAGCGCCCGATCGTAACCAGTAAACCGTTACAAACCGCGTTTTCGAGGAAAAGCTAGCCCCGCGGTAACCAGATCCGATCACGGGGAGTGCCTTTTACACGGTCTGCAGCTGGGTGCAGTCCAGGAACTCGCTGCACACGTGCTCGTTGCGCAACATGCGATAACGACTCAGAGTCGTGGGATACGTTGCGCTTGCATCAGCAAAGTCGAACTGGGTCTTTGCGAGCACTGCGCGAAGCGGCCGTTGTTTGGCTCTTCCGGCAGCGTTCTCAGGTCCTGGTGGCATCCAGCTCCGTAGCCTCCTCGATTTCACTTATCAAACGGGTAATGTCTATAACCGCGACGTTATAAACGTTGCCTGCTCAACACGCGGTGGTAACTTGAGCAGTTTCCGGTCAACGGTTGCAGTGGTCATCAAACGTTTGGGCAATGAACCTGGCCTGGCGTCACAAAACCACCGCCACACCCTTGCATGTTGCAGACGGTTCCCAGCCTCAAACAGGAGTCCAGGCTTTTGTACAGGCGCTGGTTGTCTCATGCTTGAACATATCTCACGATGAACTCGTCGCCATGCTCCAATACGTCGCATGCCCGAACCGATACGCCTCGCGTTGTCCCCGGCGAGCATCCGAAGCTGTCGCGCTGAACCGGCGACAAACTGCGACCTCTACTGGTGTTCGCTTGCCACTTGGACGTTGTCACGTGTCACTACAGCGCGCGTCGCGGACGCACAGACCTGCCTTCTGCAGCAGATCGAGTCTGAAGCATGTTCCGCAGCCAGTATGACACTGATGTAACAACATTTTCGCCACAGGGTCGCCTCCTGCAGGTAGAGTACGCCATGGAGGCGGTGAAACAGGGCTCCGCGGTGGTTGGGGTCTGCTCAGCAACGCACGTTGTCTTGGCTGCCCTGAAACGCTCGTTTTCCGACTTAGCGTGGCACCAACGAAAGATCGTTCCTATTGATGAACACATCGGGGTTGCCATATCCGGTATTGCTGCAGATGCCCGCGTCTTGACCAAAAGAATGCGGGACGAGTGCTTGCAACACCGCTTTGTCTACGGGGACGCTATGCCGGTTGGACGCCTCGTGCACCTGGTCGCAGACCTGTGCCAAAAGTGCACACAACGCATTTCTCGACGGCCGTATGGTGTAGGGTTGCTAGTTGCTGGCGTCGACGAGAGTGGCCCTCACCTCTATCAAACCTGTCCGAGCGGAGAGGTTTACGATCTCGTGGGTATGGCATTAGGAGCACGTTCACAGAGCGCCCGCACCTACTTAGAACGTCATATGGATGAGTTTTCATCGGCTTCTCGAGAGGCGCTTATTCGCCATGCTCTATGGGCACTGAATGAGACGCTTGCGTCCGCCAAAGATCAGCACTTGAGTGCAGAAAACTGTTCGGTCGGGGTTGTCAGCATCGGCGATGATATGCGTTTTCATCTTTACGAACATGAGCAGGTGCAGCCACTGCTGGATGCCTGCGCGTTTCCAAAGTCTGGTGGAACGGCAACGGAGACGAGCACCGAACAAGCGCCGCAGAACGTAACGGACTCGGACGAGCATCACGATGCAACCATGCAACAGGATACACCCTGAAACGATGATTTGTTGCCGAGTGCTGCGACAAGGGCAGGATCCGGTCCTCAAGATGCGCTCGCGAAAACAAGGACAAGAGTTCTGCCAGCAATTTGCGCTGCCTTATTCTCAATGACCATGCATCGCCATGGACATCATGACGAGGCAATGCGCTGGTGAAACCCGACCTGTCAACGAGCCCCCGTCTGCATACCTCGCAGTGTTTTTTTTGTTTCATGGAAATCCGCCGAGTACCGGGCATCGTCCTGCTCGTCAACGGAACTCGTCCGGAGGAGGCAGATGCATGCCGGGTACAGCAGGGTACTGCGTTGACACCTGGCGCCGTTGCGACCCTTTTTCGCATTTAGGTTCCTGCTTCCCCGTCAAGTATCCGCCGATGTTGCGCCCGACTGGTACTCTTGTAGAATCTGTTCAAACTGAGCCAGCTGAGTTGGCGACCCGATAATTAGGCAAGTTCTGGTGTGGAGCGGGTGATCGCCACCAAGATTTTGGCTGAGAATGCGACAGCCCCGCTGGTCGATTGCTCGAGCGCCGGCCTCCTCGGCCAGATACGCCATTGGAGCTGCTTCGCACAGGGCATCTACGTTATCCGCAACTAAAATGCCTCCTCGCTGCATTAATGTATGAAAATCTCCGATCAGACAACCCGTGTGAACGGCGCTATACTCATACTGGTCGGCCAGATGACGCAGGGTCTGTGCTAAGGCGTCAATACCGAGGAAAAGCTCTCGAGCAGCAAACAGTATCGGTGTGACGACATGCGCACTCGCTTCCGAGGCTACAGTAGAGGTCCCGGCGGCTTCCGTCGGTACAGCGAGTACAGTCTGCAAGCGCTGTCGACCGCGATCGTACTCGGAACCGAACTCGATCGGGCCGCCTCGACACATGAAGAACTGCTTGGCCACTGGATGCAAAACAAAGCGATACACTCCGGGATTGCCTCGCATGCAATAGCAGAGCTGTGTGGAACTACCGTAAAGTGCATAGCCCGCCGCTACCTGGTCAGCGAAGCAAACTTGCAAGTCCTCGCGCCGACCGGCTCGGCCAGGTGCGGTCTTTCGCTTGTAGACGGAGAAGAGGGAGCCCACGAGGCCTTCTGAGGGCGCAAGCTCCTCATCAAGATCCAGACTCACTAACACAATCACATAACTCCCGGACGGCATATCCGGGGGTATCGACATCGGCTCCTTCTGGTCTTTACTAACCAACAGACACGCATATCCATCGTGACACAGTGCAAAGTACAACTGCTGTGTGACTAACCGAGGCGTAAAAGGTGTCGACTCCAGCGATTTCACAAACATTTCCCGAGTGCGTGCTGCTATCCACCGGAACTCTGTGGAGAGGTCGTCGAGTAAACGAACCAGCTCGCCTGTAGCGTCGTGTCGCTCCGTCAACGTGGCTCCCGAGCGCTTGAACGCGTTCCGAACATGCGACGGGAACGGAACAGAGGTATACGTCCCACTCGAGGTCGGTGAGAGCTTCGCAGTCCAGTTCCATATAGGACTCTGAGGCAGGTCGCAAACCTTCTCCATTCCGGTAGTCTAGTGTCTCACGCGACTAGAAGAAAACGTCACTCGAACGTTACTGCAAGTGCTGAAGCGTGTTATGAGCGCGCAGACGCACGCGTGCAGTCGCACATCCAGAGGTGCACTACTGCAGAGCGTTGCGTTGACTGGAATCAATGTCGTTTTCGTGACTGAATCGATGCACCTGAAGTGTAACGGAAGAGGGACGCACGCGAGCAGCAGTACATCCAGAGGTGCACTACTGCAGAGCGTTGCGTTGACTGGAATCAATGTCGTTTTCGTGACTGAATCGATGCACCTGAAGTGTAACGGAAGAGGGACGCACGCGAGCAGTCGCACATCCAGAGGTGCACTACTGCATAGCGTTGCGTTGACTGGAATCAATGTCGTTTTCGTGACTGAATCGATGCACCTGAAGTGTAACGGAAGAGGGACGCACGCGAGCAGTCGCACATCCAGAGGTGCACTACTGCATAGCGTTG
>Ga0078972_1014025_pt1 | contig 12911 bp, 11 predicted proteins | sample YelNatPaOPGAMG01_FD_67568 | JGI IMG/M metagenome (GOLD analysis project Ga0078972, IMG submission 67568) | Hot spring thermophilic microbial communities from Obsidian Pool, Yellowstone National Park, USA - OP-RAMG-01 (SPADES assembly) (version 2) | ecosystem: Environmental > Aquatic > Thermal...
GTCAATCATATTAGAACCAACAAACTTCTATTATTAAATCTTTTTTTAAAGCAATTTCCTAAAAAATTCATTTATAAACAAAAATATTTTTAATTTTAACAAGATATTTAAATTTGAGTTCGAATTAAAGATAATGAAAATTTTGGAAATTACAAACTATACTGCAGGTGCAGACGGAGTTTTTAGCAGAGTAAAACGAGAGTCATTTGTCTTAGCAAAATTAGGCCACGAAGTAAAAATTTTTTCTACAAATAAAACAAAAGGCTCTTCTAAAATTGCGACTAAAAAAGAAACGCTAAACGAAGATAATATTAAAGTTGAAGTTGAAAGATTCAAATCAGTTAAGTTAGGCGGAGAGAGCTATATGTACTGGAATTTTAAAAAAGAAGCTTTAAACTTTAATCCTGATTTAATAATTGCTCACTCTTATCGTCATCTACACACGCATATGGCCTTAAAAATTGGAAAAAAGTTAAATATACCTGTCTTACTTGTTACTCACGCCCCATTTGAACGCTCTTCTACAAGAAATTTTCTTGAAAAAATAATTGTCTACTTTTATGACAAAATTATTGGAAAAAAGATTTTAAACAAATTCACAAAAGTAATTGCAATAACAAAATGGGAAATTTCCCACTTGAAAAAAATTGGCTTGGAAAAAGAAAAAATAATCTATTTGCCTAACGGCACACCAAAAATTTTCTTTTCTAAGGCACAAAATAAAAAAAATAACAAAATAATTTACTTAGGGAGAATTTCCCCAATAAAAAATCTTGAAGTTGTTTTAGAAGCTTTGTCTCTAAATAAAAGCAAAGAAATATTTTGCAAGTTTTTTGGACCAGCAGAAGAAAAGTACCTAAAAAAATTAAATAGAATAATTAAAATTAAAGGACTAAAAAACATAGAAATAATAAATCAGCATTATGATATAAAAAAACAATTAAAAGAACTAGACAGCTCGTTTATATTTATTTTGCCTTCGAAAAGTGAGGGAATGCCTCAAGCGCTCATAGAAGCAATGGCCAGAAAAAAAATAGTTGTTGCAAGCGACATTATTGCCTCTAGAGAGCTAATTAAAAATGGAAAAAATGGTTTTTTATTTCCTCTTAACGATTCAGATTATTTAGCTAAACTTTTAGATAAAATTATAAATTTGCCTAATGCAGAAATATTTAAAATTCAAAATGAAGCGAGGAAGTCAGTTGAGCAATTTTCTTGGAAAAATTTATCAAAAAAACTTGATAATTTGATTACTAGTTTAAAACAAGTCTCTCACTAATTTCTCCAGCAAAATTTTCTAACATCTTCTCTTTAACATTTTTCTTCCAGCCGTAATGCCCCAAAACCCAACCCAATTTTACTAAAGCTGTTTCAGATAGCATATCTTCTAAAAATATGACTCCTGCTTCTTGCAAGTCCCTTCCATTACTATAAACAAATGGATCTACCCTCCCATAGATTGTTTGACTAGTCATACAAACCACAAGCCCGTTACGAATATGCTTCTTTAAAACAGGAATCCAATTGTTATATAAAGAATCAGAAGCAGCCACATGCCCCAGACCGACAGCCTCCACAACAATTCCCTTATATTTTAAAGCATAATAGTCCAAAATTTCTGGATTTTGACCGGGATAGTATTTTATAAGAGCTACTTTATCTGTGAAATTTGTGTCAAGCTCAACTCTTTTGCTGTTATCCCTTTTATTATAACTAGAAATAAATTCAACATTTTCAGAGATTTTAGCAATTGGTTCAGCATTTATACTCTTAAAAGCGTCTCTTCGTGAGCTATGCATTTTTTTTGCTTTCGTGCCTCTCAAAGCAAAGCAATAATCATCACTGCTGTTTGCGTGCCCTACAATCATAACTTCAGCACAATCCGAAAGGGCCATTTTAACAGCACTTAACAAGTTCAAGTGTGCATCGCTACTTGCCCTATCAATGCTCCTCTGCGAATAAGTTAAAACAACAGGTTTTCCCAAGTTTCTTAAGAAAAAACTTAAAGCAGTAGCAGTGTAATGCAAAGTATCTGTACCATGAGTAACAATAACTCCTTTAATATCGTTGTCATCAAGCATTTCCTTCACTTTCTCAGCAATTTTTATCCAGTGCTCATAGCTCATTGACTCAGAAAGAACTAAAAAGGGAATTTCTATTTTTTTTACATTTGCAATTTCAAAAATCTCAGGATAATTTTTAGCAAAATCTTCTATACTGCTTAAAGGCTTAACTCCCCCTGTCTTATAGTCTAATCTTGAAGCAATTGTACCACCTGTAGCAATGATACCTATACTTCCTAAACCCTCCTTTTTAGGCAAAGCAAACTCTTTTTTCTCTTCCACTATTCTTTTCCGCGGAATTTTCCTTGCAAATAAAATATTTTCTTTAGGTATCCCAATATTATACCCTGAACTTAATTTTACCAAAACAATATCTTTTTCAGAACTTTCTAAAACAACTGCATCTAATTCTTCTTTCGCAAGTCTAAATCTAACCTCATCCCCATGAGAAAAACTTAGTTCAACCATTTATAAAAAAGAAAAAGAGTCTTTTTATTTTTTGCCCTCTCTTATTTAGCATAAACAAAAAATCATTAAGATAAGGCGTAATATCATACTTAGCTGCTAGCCTTAGTCTTTCTTCACTTTTATCTATATCCTATGAATTAAAAATTTCGCAATGAATTCCTCCAAAAGAATTTCTTACTATTGATTCTACAAAACCTTTTATAGTTTCTAATACTTCTGTATCTCGATCATGAGATGCATAAATCCCCCTTATCCTTTCTTTCAGAGATGAATTCTTATTAAAATAATCTTACGAAATTTCGAATGCTACATTTGCAAGAACTTCAAGCCTGTATCTGCCACTTTGCCTTCGGCATTGTGAGGTATTTAAATCCATCAAAATATTAAAGAATTGATTTTTATCTTAAAAACTTACAAAAAAATGTATTTATTCTTTAGGCTCACTTGCAATAAACGCCCACCAAGGCTTTTTAATTTCAATTTCTCCTGTTTCGGCATTGACTCTTGTCAGAACATTCATTTTTTTTGAAAAGATGCCTAAAATCCTAGCATGCCTTTGCAACTGTAATTCATACATAATTTGTTTTACTTCTCCTCTTGATATTTCTCTTAACTCAACAGTGCAATTGTTTTCTTCTAGTGTGCAGTTTTTTAATCTTAATCTCTGAAGAACTTTTGTCAATGCCTCATCAGCCATAACCTTAATTTCTTTAGTTCCGTTTCCTTCGTGCAACTTAGCTCTAATTCGTGTTTTATTTTGATTAGGTAATGCCTCTATTTCAATACTTAAGTTAGTGTCCACTTTTGTTTTATTAATTTCTATAATCAATATGTTTCCAGATTTTCCTGCAGTAATATTTATTATTTTTCCGTTTTCTGTAGCACAAGATACTACTGCTCCTCTGCAAAAGCATCCCTCAGGACATTCTGACTCATTTAGCTTTTGCCAAGGCCTAAATGTGAAATTATTTCTTAAGTGTGTTCTTATCTCACTTGGAGTTTGAATTCTTGTATTATTATCTTGAACTCTAATTCTTGCCTGATTTTGTTTCTGCACTCTAACAGTTGATTTACTTAAAGACGCATTCGCGATAGCATTTGAATTTGTACTATTCTTACAATCCTCCTCACAATTACAAATATTTTCCCACTTCTCACAAACCCCATTTCCACAATCAGAACAAATTCCATAAACCCCAACTATTTCTCTACACAAACCACCAACAAGTTCTATTCTTGGTATTACTTTTAATCCTTCACAACACTCCTTTGCTACTCCAGGCGACTCTCCTGCCTTGCTACAAGACAAATTCTTTCTGTATTCTCTCCCACACGAACCATTAAAGAAAGCATAAGAATCGCAACTCTCTCCATTTGGAAACACGCATTTTCCCTCTCCATAAACGTATTTATAACCCATCTCCTCGCAATAAGTTGCAGATGGCTCAGCTATAGCAAAAGCAAAAATACTCATACTCCCTACTACAAAAATCAAAAGCAAACCAAATACCGCCTCTTTTACAAATTTTTTCATACAACGTATTAATTAAATTTCTTTATAAAACTTTCTAACGTGTTGAATCACTTCGAATTTTTTAGTTCGGAATTGCTCTTTCAAATTCACTTTATTATAAATAACCTAAATAATTAATCTTAAACTTTTATTTTTTAACAATCTTTTCAAATATTTTAAAATAATTTTATTGCTTTTCCTAAAATTAAAATATTTTATTTAAATTTGTTTAAACGGCCCTACGAGGAATTGAACCTCGGTCAGTCGGTCCGAAGCCGACTATTCTATCCACTGAACTATAGGGCCTTAAAAGAAATTGCAAATTAAACTAATAAACTTAATGGTTAAGAATTATTGCAGCAACAACGCAAGCAATCATTAATATAATTGAAATTATTTGCTTCAAAGAAGGTTTTTCATGCAAGAAAAATACTGCTAAAATTACTAAAAATACAGGGGCTAAAATAAATAGCAATGTTGTAACAACCACTCCATAAGCCCCATATCCATAATAAATAATTGCCCTATAAACAACCCATATTACAGCAATAATTAAAGTCATTACCCCGATTTTTTTATCTTTTGCCAAAATACTAAAACTTGGCTTGAAGATTAAAAAAGAAAAAAGGAAAATAAAAAAGCACCTTAAAAAATAAAAGAAGAAAGGATTATAATACTGAATAATTGCCTTTGAGGCAACAAGCTCAACAGCAAAAAACAAACTACTTAAATAAACACTTATTGTATATTCATTAATTGCAAGATGATGCTTTTTTAAATGGGAAACTACTAAAAAAATACTTGCAATAATAGCCAATAAAACAATAGTCCAGTTTCTTTCTGACTTATAAACAATAACTGCCAAAAGAATAGTAAACAAAGGTTGCATTAACCTTATTGGCTCAAATTCAATAATCTTTACTTTCTTTAAAGAATAAAAAAACAAAACATTTGCTAAAATAGACATAAAAATTACTAATAAAAAAATTAAAATATTTTTTAGAAAAAAAGCCTCTTCTTCAACATCGTGAAAAAAATAAATTATAGGCAATAAAACCAAGACTATCGCTAAAAACCCATAAACAGTATAATTTCTATAATCTATTTTTTTATGTTTTAGAAGTTTTTTTTCTAAAATAGTTCCAACAGCTTCTAAAAATGCACCAATTATAGGAAGATAAACCATTTCAAACTCTTGTATTCACAAAACCACCAGGGCTTATAAACATTACTTTGTTTATTCCAGAAATTTTTTTAAAATCTCTCTTGCAACTTTAAAATCAGCTCTTTTTTTTGTTTTTTCCATTATTTTACCCATTAAGAAATCAAAAGCCTTTTGTTCTCCTTTATGATAATCTTCAACTGCTTTTTTGTTTTCATTTATCACTTCTTTAACAATTTTTTCTATTTCCTGGGGATTACTAATTTTTTCATCAACATCAGAAGGCATAAAACTTTTTGGATAGAACTTATCTAAAATTTCCTTCGCTTTTAATGGAGTTATTTTTCCCTCTCTTACTAATTTTAGTAAAGAAACAAAATGTTCTACTTTTAAGTCTATTTTATCCAAACTGGTTTGATTATAATTTAAAAATCTCAAAAGCTCAACAGTTACCCAAGGCAAAGCAAAATGAGGATTTATTTTTTCAGCTACTTTTTCATAAAATTCAACTAAATCAATATTTTTTGTTAAAATCTCTGCATTATGCTTATCAATATTATATTTTTTTATTAACTTTTCCAGTTTTACTTCAGGCATTTCGGGAATTTTTTTCTTCAAGTTTTCAATAAATTTATCGTCTATAACTAATTCCTGCAAATCAGGATCATTTAAAAATCGATAATCTTCGGCACCTTCTTTTTTTCGCATGACCATTGTTTTTCCTTTTGAATCATCCCATCTTCTAGTTTCCTTTTCTTTTCCACCTTCCTTAATTTGTCTTTCTAATTCATACTCAATTGCTTTTTTTATACTTTCAATAGAACTAATATTCTTAATTTCCACTCTTTGTGTTTTTCCAGGAATATTTACATTAACATCTACTTTAATTCCTGCATTGCTATCAACAATTTTTAAATAAGACAAATTACGTAAAAGTTTTTCTAACCAATCACTAACTTCTTCAGCCGTTGTAAAATCAGGTTCAGTAATTATTTCTACTAAAGGTAATCCAGACCTATTATAATCAACCTCTCCTGTCTCAGGATTCCAAGAAGCAGGATCTTCTTCTAAATGCATGCTCCTAATTCTAATGCCATAAAACTTTCCATTTTCGCCAACAGGAATAGCAAAACTTCCAGAAAGTGTGTTTTGATATCCTTTAGGTAAATCAGGCCAATCATAATGTTTTCTCTGCCAAATCATCTTTTGATTTATTTTACATTCTAACATTAAACCAATTAAAACTGCATTTTCTACAGCACTTTTGTTTGGTAGCATGGGCTTTGCTCCCGGCTGACCAGTACATATTGGACAAATGTTTATGTTTGGCCTCAAACCTTTTTCCCTCGAAGCAATGCAGTTACAAAACAATTTTTCTTTAGTAATTAAATATGTGTGTATCTCCAGTCCAATCATTCCTTTGATTATCTCATTTTTTAAGGAATTATCTTCCTCAAAATCATAAATTTGTATTACCTTTGCTCTTTGGATTGGCACTAAAACATTTGATTGCTCATTCATACCTTTTTAAGAAAAAGGTTATTTTTAATTATTACTAATGTTCTTTAATCTTTATTTTTAGTTTTTATTATTTGTATCTTTGAATTTACTATTCCTGTTTATACCTTTCAACCCTGCCTTAAATCCTATTTTTTATAAGGAGTTAAAATTTTTATTCCTTTATCTTAGCAAATGTCTCCGCAACAATTAAAGGAAAAACAATTGTTGCATCTGCAAACAATTTAACTGACTCTGCGTTTGGCAAAATCTTGCCCCAGCTTACAGCTTCTTCAGGCAATGCTCCTGCGTCGCTGCCATCAAATTCTTGGCTAGTATTGACATAAACAGCATAATCAGCCCCATTTCTTAGCATATTTGCATTTAATATTGCATGCTTCACAACTCCACTTCCAAGTATAATTAAGCCGGATTTTTTAAGGCCTATAGTTAGATTGTTGAATTCTTTTACATCTTTAACGATATCGATTACAAAATCTTCGTGCTTAAAAGAAAAAAAGTAAATATTGTCTCCCAAAGCTCCATCGGTAATTGCAGGACAATAAATAGGTATTTTGTTTTTCCAAGCCCAAAAGTAGATACTTCTTTCATTGTTAATCTTTTCACCAAGTTTCCAAATTAGTTCAGAAGGAGTAATATTGCTCCCTGTTTTTTTCTGATTATTATAAATTTCTTCTAAAATAGGCTGCATAAAATTCTCAAATTCTATATATCTATTGTTTGAAGCATAAATATTCCCTATTCTGTTAATTCCTTTCTTACGCAACTCAGCCCCAGAAGCTCTAAAATCTCCAAGCTTAAAATCTCCCAAGCACTTTATAATATCTTCTTCAATACCTCCAGCAGTTGTTACAACAACATTTACTTTTTTGTTTTGTACAAGATATCTAAAAATATCTCTTAAGCCAGAACTGACCATATTTGAAGTGTATCCCAAAAATATGAATGCTTTTTCCTGTATCATTTTGTTTATTATCCCAATAGCTTTGTGCAAATGACTTGCCTGAAACCCAGTACTGGCAAAACTCTCAATTATTCTTTCAAAATTAACTCCTTTGTTAAAGTCATAACCTTTTATTGTGACTCCTTCTGCTTCCTCGCTCTCTCGCAAAAGATTTTTCTTAGCAATCTTCTCATACTTTGTTTCTTTATTCATAAGAAATTTAAAAGAAGTTTATATTTAAACCTTCAGGGTGAGTTTATATTTACTGATAATTTAACATTTAAGAAGAGGTATAAAAAACAAAGACCTATCCTAAAGTAAGAGAATTATCTTTCTTTCTTAACCTAAATTTTCTCTGAACTTCTTTATGCTTATATATTTTATTTCTTTGTTGGGAAAACGGAGCAGCAAAATCAAACACTAACTGCCTATTTGAATCCTTTGCTTCATTATTACTCGCCAGACTCAATTTTTTTTCACATGCTATTTTTACATCACAATAATCACACTTTCTTCCTCTCTCAGGATAAATAAGTTCTTTGTTAATTTTTTCTGTCACTCCATCAATCATTCTAATTAATTCGAAAAAGTGCTCGTCAGTTCTAAAAGTAGGATAAATCACTTGTTGAGGAATTTTTTGGTTAGAATATCTTAACGCCTCAACCATAAAAAATTCAGGATGTATTTTTTCACTTATAAAAATCGGATTTCCCATAAATTTATTCGCTTCTGCCTCAAGCCCAAGACTTTTTGCAAAATTAGGGTCAGCTTTGCATAAAGAACACAATCCAACACTATAAAGAGTCATTTGAGGATCGTGTTTAACTTTCATTTCACCTATCAGGGGGTTGCCTGATTTATAATCTCTTAATATAACTTTTCCATCTCTGATTCTTACTTCATCAATTCTCCCCTTGAATATTCTTCTATTATCCCCTTCTAAAAAAGAAAATTCAAATGGTAGCTCAGAATATAAAGGCGGCCCTTCTCTAACAAGCCATTCGTATAAAGGGATGCATATCCCTGGCAAACTACTTCTTATAAGCCACTTCTCATTTTCAAATCTCCAATCAATTACCCTTCCAGATTTCTCTGCACCAATAATTCTCTGCACCCATTTACCTTGAGCTTTCGAAGCAAATTCTTTTGCAGAATCATACTTAGGTATTTTAAAACCATTTTTTTCAATCCAAAAATCCTCAATCATTTTATGTAGTAATGAGCCTTTTTCATAAGAAGAAAAATTCATTCTTTTTTCGCGTTCAACATAAATAAGATAATATCTCATCATACAATAATTAGCAACATCTATCATGGTAGAACTCCAAATATCTCTTCGCACCATTCTATTTATAAAACTTAAATGTTTTTAAGAATTATCGTAAAATTGTTGAATATTGGATTAATTACTATTTCTTGTAAATATAACTATTCATCAAATCCTGTTTTGCAGTTGCTCCAAATCTTCTTATTCTTTTAGCATAATCTTTAATTGCTTTTTTATACTCACTAACATCAAATTCTGGAAAATAAACTTCGGTAAAATAAAGTTCTGCATAAGTTGATTGAAAAGGCATTGCACCAGAAGTTCTTTTCTCCCCAGATGTGCGTATAATTAAATCAGGATCAGGAATCTCAGCAGTATCAAGATATTTTTTGAAATTTTCTTCATTAATGCTCTTTACACCCTCTTTAATTATCTTGTTTACTGCCCTAATAATCTCATCTCTTCCCCCATAATCTAACATAAGTTGCACGTTTAAAGAGTTATATTCTTTTGTTTCTTCTTCTAATTTTTCCAACTCCTTAACAAGTTTTTTAGGCAGTCTGTCCTTTCTTCCTAAATGCCTAAACCTGATTCTATGTTTATGTGCCTCCTCTTTTAGTTTTTTGATTTTACTTAAAATAAGCTTAAAGATTGATTTTATTTCTTTTTCATCACGCTTCCAATTTTCAGTTGAAAATCCCCACAAAGAGAAGTATTTTATTCCCATTTTTTTTGTTTCTAAAAATAATTCCATTAATCTTTCGTCACTTGCAGAAGTGTAGTGCCCAAAGTCAGCTCTTAATCCTCTCTCTCTTGCCCACCTCCTGTTTCCATCAGGAATAATAAGTACATGTGTTGGAACACTTCTTGTGTTATCGATAATTAAAGACTTTCCAAAATTAATTATACTTTTTGCCTTGTCAATTACAAACTTGTTCTCCCTTACAATATCAAAAGCAGAGTATCTTACTTTCTGCTCTTTCCATGTACAAACAACATTATCCACCCTAGAAAAACCAGGACCTTTCTTAACCCAACTTATAAAATTTTTTATTTTTTTCTCGCTTCCTTGCAAAACAACAATCACTGAACCATCTTGTCTATTCATCACATAACCCTTTAAACTCATTAAATCTGCCTGTTTCTTTAAATTAGACCTAAAGTTGACTCCTTGCACTCTACCAAAAACTTCAATTTCAACTTCTTTTAGTTCATTATCTTTATTAACTGGCATTTTAATAAATTAATAAAAAAAGGCTTTATAAACATATAGAAAAAATTATTGCATTATAAAATAGCATTTACTCATATGAAATATATTGTTGTATAATTTAATAACTTGCCCTAAAAAAGTGAGGGTTGATTTTAGTGCAAAGTTGCGAAGCATCATTAATTAACTAATTCTAAAAGGATCATATTTTATCCATTTAATAACAATTTAATAGTAGTATCATTAAAAAGGTTTATAAACCTTTTATTTATTATTTTCTACATGATTACCAAAGAAAGTTTAGATAAGCTTATAAAAGAATTATTTCCTGACAAAAAGATTACTCCATTTTCAATGGATTGGATTTTAAACAATCCAAAAGCTACTGAAGATTCAGTTAGAGAAGTTTATAGGTTTTTGAGCAATATGGGGGTGGCGAATGACAGAATAGCATCACATGCTGACTTACTAGGAAGAGATCCTCAAACTATTAAAAGAAATTATCAAGAGTTATTAGCTCTTGGATTGAAAAAGAACAGGATAGGATACCATCTTGAACTACTAGGAAGAGATCCTCAAACTATTAAAAGAAATTATCAAGAGTTATTAGCTCTTGGATTGAAAAAGAACAGGGTAGGATACCATCTTGAACTACTAGGAGGAGATCCTCAAACTATTAAAAGAAATTATCAAGAGTTATTAGCTCTTGGATTGAAAAAGAACAGGGTAGGATACCATCTTGACTTACTAGGAAGAGATCCTCAAACTATTAAAAGAAATTATCAGAATCATATTGGTTTATTAAAACAGAATTACCAAGACAGAACATCTGGACGAAAGATATTAACAAACCAACCACAATTATTAGGAATTTCTCCAGAAACCATAAATGCAAATGTTCAATTTCTGTCCAGCTTGGGAATTGATTATCATAATGCTCCCTTGCTTGGCTCAAGGCCTCAATTAAAGCGCGAAAAAATGGCATGGATGCTAAGAGAACTATTTGATTACAGAACTCTGTCACAAGAACAAAGAAGAGATGCAATCAATGACTTATATGATTTTATAAGAGATTACCCAAAAATTTTAACCAAATCAATAAATTCTATAAGAAGAAGTAAAGATAAATTACTGAAACGAGTTGTGCAGTACAGAAGATAGCAATACTAATAGAACGAAAGGTAGAGAAAATTAAAACAAAACCAATAACTCAAATAAGATTAAGCGCGAAAAGTTAATTAGATTGCTTCTAAAAATAAAATTTATAAAAAATAATTAACCTGATGCTTCCCTCTCAAAAATTTCTTTAAATTTTTCTAAGTCAGCTTTTTTAATTTTTGCGCCAACTGCATCCAAATGCCCTCCACCCGTAGCATCTGGAAACTCTTTTAGCACATTATTTAAAATCTTTAAAACATTTTTTCCTCTAAGAGAAATATTTGACACTCCTTCTCTAACATATGCCACGACAATATATTTATCAGGAAATTTATAAAAAAGTTCATTAGAAATTTCAGAGCTCATACTTATATTGCCTGAATACTTAAAAAACAAAACTTTTCCTTTTGCACATAATTCTGCCTTTTTAATTAACGAATCATACTTCTTTTTTAAATAAGAATATTTTTTTAGGAAATTGTAATTTTTCTTTCCCTCAACAAAAAAATCATGGGGCGACTTACATTCAATTAAAAACTGCTGAAATTGCAAAACATGTGAAGTAGAATCTTTTAACCCAAAATTTAATGCTTGCGCAATTTTCCCTATTTCTGTTTTATATAGCGCATCAAAAGGTTCCTTGATATCTTTACCCCACATTTCAGGATACTGCTCTAAAAAAATATTTAAAAAATCAGGCAAGTAATGGTCTGCTATGCATCCTGCAACAGCAATCCAAACATCTTCTTTTTTAAAAGTAAGCCTATACATCTCATAGGTCACAGGCTCACTTACCTCTTCTTTTCCTGCAGCATTAAAAACCTTAATTTCAGAGGGAAAATTACGCAAGTTAATATGATGGTCTATAATTACAATAGCAGTTTTTAATTGAGCGGCTTCTTTAATAAATTCTTCTGAAATTAGCGGTTTATCTAAAATAAAAACTCTGTCTGCATTTAGCTCTTTTAATTTTTTTGCATAGCTTCCACTTAGTTCAGGATAACTTCTAATAGCAACTCCTTTCCCTTTTCCTAAAAACCTTCTTAGTAATAAAAAACTGCATAGCCCATCAGCATCATTATCATAAAAAAATATAGGGTTTTGGGATTGCTCAAGTAATTCTTTTAACTCACTTAATTGAGAAGGTTTGAGCATTTAAAACAAAAGAAAAAAAGATATTTAAATTTATTTAAAAAAATTGCAATAAATCAAACAAATATTTAAATACCCCAACATCAAAATATAAATATGAACAAATGGATTGAATTATTGGTAGGCTTAATCTTGGTAATTGTACCAATTGTATTGGCATTGTTAGTTTGGCCAACATGGTGGATTTCAGCACTTGAATTTTTAGTTGGAGGAATTTTCTGGTTCTTAGTAGGAATGGGATTGTTATTCATTCTTTTAGGCATTTCAGATATTAAAGAGTAAGTTCATTTAGTTTCTAATTTAAAAAATTACATTATAATAAAAAATTAATACTTGTTTATTTTTAAGTAAAAATGAAATGTAAAATATGCGGTGTTGAAAATTGCGATAAGCATGGGTTCTTTTTAGGAAAAACAAAACCTATTCAAGAATTTTCAGGCTCTTCTCCTCCAGAAAT
>Ga0078972_1011209_pt2 | contig 12910 bp, 8 predicted proteins | sample YelNatPaOPGAMG01_FD_67568 | JGI IMG/M metagenome (GOLD analysis project Ga0078972, IMG submission 67568) | Hot spring thermophilic microbial communities from Obsidian Pool, Yellowstone National Park, USA - OP-RAMG-01 (SPADES assembly) (version 2) | ecosystem: Environmental > Aquatic > Thermal...
GATCGGAAAGAACAATTAATCGAGAGTTTTTTGGCATTTTTTCATATAAAATTCTTATAAAAAATTCCAAGAATTTCTTATCGATTTTAAAAGCTTCACTCTTGAATTCATTGTGCAATATCTCGTCAGAAGATGGCCAATAAATGAAAATGAAACCTTCTTTTGCCAAAGGAAAAACTTGAGAAAGGTACTTAATATTTTTAATTTTCGCCTTTTTAGAGGTAGCTTGAGTAAAAATGGAATCTGCAAACGGTGTGTAGTAAAAAGAAGAGAAACCTTTCTCCCACAAAATTTCAGAAAGAGGTTTAAAAGGGAACACCCTCTTCTTTTTTAACTTCAGAGGATTTCCATCAAAATCCGTCCAGGGCGGAATGACAATTGGCTTTTTAAAATCTTTAAAACGCATAAACCATTCTAAAAATCCGTGCTCTTTTGGTTCCAATAGAGAGTGAAAGGAGTAAAAGAAAGTGGGAGTTGAAGAAGGAAAAACAGTTCGATAAATGGATTTTTTTAGAAAAGGCAAGTTTAGCTCCTCTGTTCCAAAACCATCAACTAAAAAAGCTATAAGTCTTTTCTCTCTTAACATTTCGGGAAATTTCCTAATTAAATCTAAAAGATAATTTCCCCTGGGCATAACATTTTGATTTAACTAATCACTCTCAGAACCAGGAGAGCCTTTTTTCAACCTTCTCTTGTATTTTTTAAAGCAATGTCCAGCGCTTCTTCCAAATCTATATTGAAGAAATTGGCAATCGTAATTAGTGAATAAAACAGATCACCAAGCTCATATTTTATTTCTTCTCTATATCTTATTGGTTTCTTTCCGTAATCGCTCATTATAAGAATTTCTTTTGCTACTTCCCCCAATTCTGAGATTGTATCTAAAACTCTATGCTCTACCGCTGATTCCAAATTGTATTTTTTGCAAAATCTTTTAACTTTTTCTTGAAATTTTCTCATGTTTTAAATTGGCAAATTGAAGAATGCCTTCGCGTTTTGATTTGTAATTTCATCCACTTTCTTAAATTCGACTTTTTTTATTTTTGCAATTTCCTCAGCAACAATTTTAACACTCAAGGGGTCGTTTCTTTTCCCTTCGGGCCCTAACCAAGGAGAATCAGTTTCGAGCATTATTTTTTCAATTGGCAAATCTCTTACAATTTTTTTAATTTTCTTGCTATTAAGCAAAGTCGTATTTACTGAAATTGACCAGTTATTTTTAATTATTTTTGGTAAAAGTTCCTTGGCTGTAAAAAAGTGCATCAAAACTCTTTTTGCTCCAAATTTCTCCAAAATTTCAACCGCTTCAGCAAAGGCTTTCCTTGCATGGATTACCAATGGCAAATTTAAACTTTTCGCCAAATCAATGAATTTTATAAAAAGTTCTTTTTGTTTTTCCCTCCATTCTGGCTCTTCAATTATAAAATCTAAACCCGTTTCTCCAATTCCGACAATTTTTTCTTTATTTTCTTCAATTTTCTTTAGAAAATCATCCACCTTCAAATGCTCAATTTCTTTAATATATTCTGGATGAATCGAAACTGTCGCAAAAACAAAATTTTTATGTTTTTCAACCATTTCCATCGTCAAATCAAAATCATCAGGATGACAAGAGCAAGTGATTATTGCTTTCAATTCTCTTTTGCACTTTTCAATTACTCCATCCCTATCTTTGTCATAATCTTTTTGTTCTAAATGACAATGGACGTCGATCATATTGATTTTTTAATTATATTAACGTTTTCACGTTTGCGCAATTGTAAAAATATACAAAGATCCGAAAATTTTATTTTCAGATTGCAAGATATTTTTGTGTTTAGAATATTTTCAATCAAAAATTATTATTTAAATTTTAAAAACCTTTTATTTTATAAAGGTTGAAAACGTTTTTTTGCTCTCTTTTTTTACGTTTTTAATTTTAAATTTTGAATTTTTTACCGGTTTATAAATTTAACCTCATTATTTTATGGGATTCAAAAAAACCATATTTTCTATAAGCTTTAATTCCAATTTTATTTCGTGAATCGGCTTCAACTTCCACAAATTTGATTTTTCTTTTTTTGAACCAATTCGACAGTGCTTCAACTAATAGTTTTCCTATTCTTTTTCTTTGAAAATTTTTTTTCACATAAAATCGGTAAATTATTCCCACTTTCGTCTCTTTACAATAGGGAGGAGATTTTTGAATGCCTCCAATAATAAACCCAACAACTTCATTTTTAACTTTGGCCACTAAAATTTTCCGATTTTTTCTCTTTTTTGAAAAATATTTAATCAATAGTTTCTTATCTGACTTTTTTCTTTCCTTTCCCGATTTGTAATATTTTGGATCAATCTTTTTATGATAATCAGAAAGTTTCGTCATTAGAGAGAGAATTGAATTTATTTTTTCTTTTTTTGCCTCTTCAATTTTTACTTCCACAGATTTAAATGCAAAATAATTTTTGAATTTTTATGGACGATGTAAAGGATTAAAAATTTTTTCTTATAACTTTATCTGAGTTTATATCGTTTCTTTCATGAGGAATTTTTTGATAATTTTTATTTTATGAGCAGTAGTTATTAGTAGAATTTTATCAAATTTTTCAAAAAAGTTTTCATTTTTTTATTTTTTATCATCTAACCAATTCATTTTCGCTTACTCCCAAAACTTGCAAAATTCTCATTGCTGCCGGCAAAATTTGGTGTCCAATGTAATAATCCAAATCTATTTTTTCCAATTTTGCAAACTCAACAGGTTCTGCTCTTTCTGAAATAGAACCCGTTCCTTTTTGAATTACAAACATTATTACTTGGCCTTCACCAACTTCAATCCCTCTTTGTTTCATTTTTTTTGCTGCCATTACGTGGGGCGAAATCAATTTATATTCTTCAATCGGCTTTGTTAGCTCTTCATAAATTATTAAATCTTTCAAAGAAACTTTTCTATTTCTCAAATCGTTAACTACTTTTTTCACATATTCTTTCGCTCTTTCAACGCTTTTTTCTTTCAAAACAAATTCCAAAACTTTTCTTTGGACTTCTTTCGCCAAATTGCACCAATCTCTTCTTACTGTTTCTAAACCTCGAACCAACAAATTTCCTTTTTCGTCAATCAAAGCATATCTCTTTTTTGCGCCTCCGTAGGTTCCTTTTGGAATAAAAATTCCTCTTTCATAAAAGCCTTGAAGTTCTAACTCTAAAATTCCAGGAAATTTTTGATTTATCTTTTTCAAAAATTCATCAACTTCTTTTTCAATGCTCGTTGATTTTTTCAAAAACAAAGAATCAGTATCAGCATAAATTACAGAAAATCCCTCTTTTTCCGCTTCTTCTATCGTTTTCTTTATCCAATACCTTCCAAAAGCAGCGCAAGATTCAGCGCATTCTTTTGAATACCATTTCGATGCCGGAAAGCCAAAATAACCGTAAGTTGCGTTGGCAATGATTTTTAAAGCATATTGCCTGTTGTCTAAAACTTTGTGTTCGAAAGAATCTTTTGGAATTGTTTTTAATTTCTTTTTGAGTTCAGCCCTTTTTTGAACAATTTCTTTTAAAACCGAAGGAACAAAACCCTCTCTTTTTTTGCAAAACCAATAATTTAACCCTGGGACCCTGTGACCATCTTCTTTGCAACATTCACAGTTTAAAGTTTCAGGAGAAATGTTAAATGACACGATCAAAGAAGGATACAAAGACCTAAAATCTAAAACCGAAATTTTTTCATGGATTCCTAAAGCTGGTTCTTTTACAAATCCCCCAACATAAGTTTTCTTTCTTCTTTCTTGGATCTCTTCGTATTTTGGTTGGTTTGGAATAATTTCTCCTTTTTCTCCGGCTTTTCTTGATAAATACCACTCAACCAGCTGGCCATAAGTCATTCTTGAAACATCGAACAAAACTTGGCCAACCGTTCTCGAAATTTCAAAAATTTGAGGTAGCAAGACTTCACCAAGTTTAAAAGTCAATTCTGAATCTTTCAAACAATACTCTGCCAACTTTTCCAAATTCTTTCCCTTTCTCCAACTTTCCAGCAATTCTTGATAATCCATTTCAATTTTTTTGTCGCCTAAAATTTCTGTCGCTACTGCATCCAAAGTCAAAACTTCAGTTTGAAGGTTAGGGGAGAGGATATTTTGAATGAAATTGAAAACATCTAAATGAACTATTCCGTTGAACCTTACAGCAGAAATTTTGGCCCTTCTTGAGAATTTTGTTTCTTTTTTATCTCTCGAAATTATCAATTTTATTTTGTTTTTTTCGCCTCTTTCGTCTAAAACTTGAAAATCGAAAGAATCTCCATAATAAGTCAAAAGAATGTCTGGATTTTCTTTTTGAAAAATTTCAACAATTCTTTCTAAAATTTTATTTTCATTTTCCAAAACCTCAACCCATTCTTTATATTTTGCCTTTTGCGAAGTCAAAACTTTTTTGAAATTTTTTCCAAAAAATGATGCCATCACGATTTCTTTTTCTCCTTTCTTTTCCACTGTCTCAATGTCAAAAGCTAAAATTTTCAACTCGGGGATTGAAACATCTTCTAAGACCTCAATTTTTTGACAATCTATCGCAAAATCGACATTGTAGTTTGTTTTAATTTCTTTCCCTTCGGCCTCAACCCAACAGCAACCATTAATTCTTTTATCAATCAAAAATTTCCTGTAAAAATTTATCGCGTATTCGTATTCATTGATTAGAGAGCCCTTCCCGCCTCTTTTTTCTTCTAAAACTTTGATAGCTTCCCTAACGTTTTGAGTATCCGCTGGCTTTTTACAAAAAATTTTTATGAAATTCCTTTCCTCACCCGCTAATTTCATTTTTGTCGTTTCAATTTTTTCAAATTTAATTTTCTTTTCTGCTAAAATTTTTTGAATATCTAAAATTGCTTCACTTTTATTTTTTGACAGAACAAAAAAATAGGGTTTTTCTTCAAAAAACAAAATTCCATTTTTTCCTTTTTCATTCTTTCCCCAAATTCTAATTTTTGTTTTCCCTTCTTTAACTATGTAATCTGTATCTAAAATGAAAAACTTCATATTCTTTTGAGTTCTAAATTTCTTGCAGTTTTAATTTCCTTTGAAAAATCTAAGATCGAAATGATTCTTTCTTCAGTGTAAGCAGAAGAAGTAAAAATTGTTAGACAAAGGTTATTGTACATTAATCTTGGGGCGTTTGGGTCGTGAGAGCGAATTAAGATTTTTTTGTTGATTTTTTGCATTATTTTGAAAAAGTAATCCTTTCCAAATTGAGGTCTGCCAGTAAAAGGATCAATTCCTAAATTTTCTTTCTCTTCTTCAATAAAATCTCCCCAGCAAATTCTAAACCAGTTTTCATCTCCGATTTTAATTTTTTCAAAATCTTTGAGTTTTTCAACTTCTGGTAATGCGCCGTGAAGAGCAACGATATTCTTTACCACGGCTGCCAAAGGCAGGTTTTCAACAATTTTTGAATATTTTTGATATTCCTTTTTTGATAAACCTTCCCAAAATTGTTCCGGAGAAAATTTTAAAATTCTGTGCCCCTCGTGATTCCCTTGTAAGAGAAAAACTTTTTCTGGATTTTTTTCTTTTTGCTCTAATAAAAAATCCAAATTTTCTTTTGAGAAGGAACCTCTGTCGACATAATCACCCAAAAAAATAATTTTATTTCCCTCTTTTAAATAATCTTTAATAACTTTTTGGCTCGCTTCCAAATCTCCGTGGGTATCGCCAACAAAAATGACTCTTTTTGCTCTTTCGATTTTAATTAATTTTGGTTCTTTTTTGAAAAATTCTTTCATTTTTTGCAACGATAAATTCCGATAAAATTATCTGTCTCTTGGCTGGTGCTGGGAAATTTTTTATTTTCTCGGCAATATTTTTTGAAAATCTCTTCTTTGAAATATCCTTGGTAGCCAAAATCCCTGATGTTGTATTCTGGATAATCGCTAATTCTGGCAACGAGATAGATTCCTTGATCAACTGCCTTTTCGCTTACTTTATCAAGGTTTTGGGCGCCAGAGGCGAACGATTGAGGGTTTGTGTCGATCCGATTGTCAAAGAGTCTTCTTTGGCTAAGCAGGGCTATTAAAGGAGCGACTTCGTGAGAGCCGTAGATTTCAAAATTTTCTGAAGCATTTTGGAGATACCGAGCAATTTCTACTGCGTTCAAAAATCTGCCTTTTGGAAAAAAGTTTTGGTAATATTGGAAAAAAGAAAGGATAAAAAAGATGAAATAGACAAAGAGGGAGATCGTTACCAGTTCTAATTTGTTTTCTTTTGAAACTTTAAAGGCCCAATCGAAAAACAAAAAACTGAAAATTATTAAAAAAGGGAAAAGATAAGCCAGGTAGACATAATACAAATCTTGAAAAAAAAGCAAAAATAAAACAACGAGTAAAAATGGAAAAATCAAGTTTTTCTTTTTGGAAACGAAAACTCCCCAAATTCCACAAAATAAGAAAAACCACTCCCTTTTTAGAAAGAAAGTTATCACTTCGATTTTGTTTAAACCTGGAGGGCGGTGGAGGTGATGGAAGATGAGATAATTTATTGAGTTTTTAAAAGCAATGAGAAGGAAAGGACAAAGAATTAAGAGAAAAGATAGAAACGCGCCAAAAATGAATTTTAAAAGGGATTGGCGGTCTTTAAAGAGAAGGTAACAGATAAAACCTAAAAGGGCAGGCAAAGCATAAAGCTTAGTCAAAACCGCTAAATTAAAAACAAAACCAGAGGCAAAAATTTTTTTCTTTTCGTAAAGAAAGATTGCTAAAATTGTTAGAAAAATTGTTAGCTGAATTCCGGTCGAATAATCTGAGGTTGCCAAAACAGTAAAAGAGAAAAGATAAGTAAAGGGAACCAAAAAGGCAAGGGGATTCTTGAAAGAGCGCAAAATTAAATAGAGTAAAATGGCGTTGGCTGATTCGAGAATTATTGGAATTGCTTGTAAGATTAAAAGATTTTTTTGGAAAATGAATTCAAAGGGAACCAAAAACAAAATTAAGAATGGGGGGTCGGCAAGGAAAAAATCTCGATAGGGTAAATTTCCCTCAAGGAGAGTTTTTGCCATATAAAAATAGGCGTTACCATCTCCAAAACGAAAACTGAGATGGGAGACTTTAAAGAGCAAAAAGAAAAAGATTGAGCCAAGGAGGAAAAGGCTTTCAAAAAATAATTTCTTTTTTCCAGAAAAATAACATTTTAAAATCACATAAATTGACCTCAAACCATCTTTCATTTTGATTTTTTTTCCTTCTTTGAAAGAGCGAGGATGATAAGAAATTGGAACTTCCAGAATTTGAACCCCCTTTTTAACTATTTTTGCAGTAATTTCGCAATCGAAACCGAATCTATTCTCTGAAAGTTCCCAAGGCGAGATAACTTCTTTTTTAAAAACTTTGTAGCAAGTCATCACATCGGTCAATTTTGTTTTAAAGAACAAATTGAAAAAATAACTCAAAAATTTTCCTCCAAAATTGTAGATCCTTGAAGATGGTTTATTTTCAGGGTTTAAACTTCTTGAACCATAAACGACTTTTGTTTTTCCTTCCAAAATTGGTTTTAAAATTTTTTGATAATCTTTTGGGTCGTATTCCAAATCTGCGTCTTGAATCAAAACAATATCTCCGGTGACATAATTTAAACCAGTCCTAATAGCTGCCCCCTTTCCTAAATTTTTTTCGTGTTTCAAAAGTAAAAATTTAAATTTTTCTTTTAATTTTTCCAACCACTCTCTTGTCCCATCGCTTGAGCAATCGTCAATTATTACAATTTCTTTTTCCAAATCAAAAGCAGGGGCAGAAATCACCCGCTTAATAACTTCTTCGATCGTTTTCTTTTCGTTAAAAACCGGAACGATGATTGATAATTTCATTGTTTGATTACCCTGAAAAATTCTTTTGGGATTTTGTGTTTTTCAATAATTTTTTTGTTTAAATCGTTCCTTTTGAGAAAAATGATTGCGAAATTATCTGCAAAAACTGGCACCCAATTTTCGTCGTTGATTCGGCTTATCAAAAATTTTTGAGCCCAAGGAGTGATGTCTCGATGGGAAAAGAAAATGACGTTGAAATTGTATTCTTTGGAGAGCTTCTGCCAGACCCTTTCGTTTTCTTGAATTGGAATGTAAATTTTTTGGAAAAATGAAGCAGGGTAAGCTTCTGGTCTGTTATCAACAAAAACTTTTTCTTTTGGGAAAAGATGGAAAATTAAGTAACTTCCGATATCGTAATTGTTGAAAATTGGGCCTTGAATTCCTTCTTCTTTGAAAAATTGGGCTGCGGCGTTGTTTTCGGGATACAAGCCAAAACCCTTCGTTCTGTAAAATATTCGCTGAAAATTGCTAGTGAGATTAAAAATAGCCACGACCAAGAATAAAAATATCAAAACTCCTTCAAAGTTTTCTGGCTTGAGATTAATTTTTTTGAAAAGCTTATCAAAATTATAAGACAAAATCACCAAGGAAAACAAACCAAAGATTGTAAAGTTTCTTAATGCCATAAACGCCAAAACGCCAAAAGTTGTTCCTAGAACAAAGAAAATCAACGAGAACTCTTTTCGGTTTAAAAAAAACAACAAAATAGAACTGAAAATGAATAATGAAAAAGTGATTTCAAAGAGAAGGAGGTTTGGGTTGTGGATGGTTTCGATTTTTTGCAAAAACAAGACAGATTGATTCTCAATTATGTGGTAGCCGTATTCTCTAAAGATATTGAATGGGTAAAGAAAACCTTTCAAGCCAAAAGGATTTATTAAAAAAGAAATTGCAGTGAAAACAAAGGTTAAAGTTAAATTTTTTACTTTATTTTTATCTGAGAAAAGGGGTCGGGGGACAAAAATTCTTTCAAGCAAAAAGACACCAATTAAGAAAAGGCCGAAAATGAAATTGATATGGAGGTTGACCCAAAAAAATCCAGATATTGGTAAAATGATTAACCAGTTAGGAGAAATTTTTTCTTCTCGATAATGCCAAAGAATCCAAAAAAATAGCGCTGCCAAAAAATAACTAAAAATTTCAGGTCTAATTTCTTTTCTTTCGGCGATCAAGGGAATTAAAAACAGAGAAAACAAAACTGAGATTTTAAAATTTGAATTTTTTTGAGCCAATCGAAAAAAGAGAAAGAAAACAATCAAACTGACAAGAACAAAGAACAAATGCAAACCTGAAAATCCGAATAGTTTCCAAATAAGGTAAAAAAGAACTCCGCTTGCCCAGTGATGGTTAATAAATGGATGCTGGGGGTTAGAAAAAGAGTAAAAATTGGTATAAAGAACATCGAATTTTTTTTCTAAAATCATTTGACCATTTTTCAAATGCCTACCCAAATCAACAACGGTTAAATCAATTTTTTGGGCTAAAAAAATGAGGTACCAAAGAGAGAGTAAAAAAAGAATGAAAATTTTGATTGAAAAATTTTTATTAAAATAATTTTTCATCTTTCTTTTTCTGCTTTAATTTTTAAAATCAAATTAAAAATTTCCTCGTTTTGGGGTTTAATTTCCAAAATTTTTTGAAAAGTCAAAATAGCCTTATCATAATCTTTTTTAAGATAATAGACAATACCTAAATTATAAAGAATATTTAAATTTTGTGGCGAGATTTTTAAATATTTTTGATAAACTTCAATTGCTTTGTCGTAATTTTTTTGCTCAAAATACAAGCCAGCCAAATTATTGTAGGCAAAGAAAAAATAGGGGTCCATTTTGATTGCTTTTTCAAATTCCTCAACTGCTTTTTCAAATTGACCCGTTTCTTTATAAGCATTGCCTAGATTGTTGTGGGTTTGAGGATAAACGTCTGAGATTTCGATTGCTTTTTGATAATGGAAGATTGCATTTTCGAAATCTTTTTTATCGGCATAAGCCATGGCCAAATTGTTGTGAATTCTGGCGGTTTCTGAGTATTTTAGAGTTTGATTGTAAAAAGTAATTGGATCTTTCCAATCAAAGTTTCTGAGGATTGTTCTGATTGAGAGAAATCCTAAAAACAAAAACAAAAGAAGGTAAGAAATTGGTACTAAAAACCTGTTAAATTTTAGTTTTGGTAAAATTTCAAAAATCGAATAACTTAAAATCAAAGAAAAACCGACTAAAGGAAAATACAACCAGTGCTCGTATAAAAGTCCGCTAATGGGAATCAAAATGTTTGAGAGAGGGAAAAGAGAAATAAAAAACCAGCCAAAACCAAAGGAAAAAATTTTATTTCCTTTTTTGAAGGTATAAATTGAGACGAGAACGATTAAAAATAAAATGAGCAGAGAGAAAATCACTCCAGGGTGGAAAATCGTCGTTAAAATTGGAGCGTTTCTTTCCATGTGCAAATGAATTGGGAGGAAATAAAGAGAATAGTAAGTTAAGAGAATGTTTAAAAAAGTGAAAATTCGATAATGAATGTTTTTGGTAAAAATGTTTTCCTCTCCGTACAAATTTAAGGTTTGGCCAAAGTTTAAAACGGTCAAGCGTAAAATGAAATAGATTAAAGCAATGAAAAAGAGTGGGGAAGTGTTGATTAAAATTTTTTTGAATTTTTCTCGATTGAGGATTTCGTAAAATAGAACGAGCGCAGGAAAGAAAATTACCGTCTCTTTTGTTAAAAGAGAGAAAATGAAAAAGAGGCAACTTAAAATTAAAAATTTATTTTGGTTTTTTTCTTTGGCAAAAATGTAAAAGATAAACGAAATTAAAATAAAGAATATCGAAAGAGGGTCGCCCCTTCCTGTAACATAAGTTACTGCTTCAGTTTGCAAAGGGTGCAAAAGAAAAATTAAAGCAGTCAAAAAAGAGATTTTTTGATTTTTAAAAATTAAAAGCAAAAGGTAATAAATTAAGAAAGCGTTGAGAATGTGTAAAAGAGTGTTGGTTAAGTGATAGCCAAAGGGAAAAAGTTTCCAAATTTTGTAATCTAAAGAAAAAGAAAACAAAAGCAGAGGACGCCAGTAATTGCTGTGTAATCCAGCACCAGCAATCAAATTTTCGGTGAAATAATTTGGCAAAAATTTCCAAGATTTAATGTAAACGTTTTTAACGATGGTATCGTCGTCATCCCAAAAAAATTGATTTTGAAAAGAATTGAGATAAACCAAAAATCCCAAAAGAAAAAATAAAAGAAAAATTTTAAAATGGGATTTTTCGTTCATTGATTATTTAAGGATTTTCTTTAAAAATCTTTGGTTTTCCTGATAAAAATTTTTCCATAATTCATTTTAACATATTTTTGCCAAATATCTACCGGAATTGTTAAAAATTTTCAAATAAATTTTAAACCTACTTAGAAGGTTTTTAAGGTTTTGATGGGCGTTTTTGATGTTTGAGGTGGTTAATTAAATTAATTGTTGTATAAAAATTATAGAAAATAAAATACATTTTTGTTCTTTCTAAAATGCCAAAAATTTGTTAAAATTAAAAAATAAACTTTTTAAGTTTTAGATTAACTTTTATGTTTGAGCGACTAAAATTTGGCGAACAGCCAGAGTCAAAAAGAGAGGAAATTACCCTGGCATCTATTCAAAAAGCTCCGGACCTTGAAAGAGAGAAAAGATTATATTTGACAATAATATTCATATACGAGAAAGGATTAAAAGATCCTGATCGGAATATTCGTTTAGAAATTGCTCAATCTCTTGGAGCTTTGGCCCGAATAAATCCGGAATCTTTTGTCTCTTTATATAAAAAAGGTTTAAAAGACCCCGATGAGTATATTCGTAAGACAATCGCTAAATCTCTCGAGGACTTGGTCAAAGTAAACCCTAAATTAGCCAGCGATTTATATAAAAAAGGTTTAGAAGACTCTGATGATTACGTTCGTGAAGGAATCGCTCAATCTCTTTATACCTTGGTTCCAGTAAACCCCAAATTAGCCAGTGATTTATATAAAAAGGGTTTAGAAGATCCTGACAGTTATGTTCGTAGGGCACTTGCTGAATCTCTTTATACCTTAGTTCCAGTAAACCCTGAATTGGCCAGTGATTTATATAAAAAAGGTTTAAATGACCCCGATGATTATGTTCGTCGGGGGATTGCTCAATCTCTTGGAGCCTTGGCTCCAGTAAATTCTGAATTGTTTGTGTCTTTGTATGAGAAAGGATTAAAAGATTCCGAGGATTATGTTCGTCAGGGAATCGCTCAATCTCTTGGAGCCTTGGCCAAAGTAAACCCTAAATTGGCCAGTGATTTATATAAAAAAGGTTTAGAAAGTTCTGATATGTATGTTCGTCAGGGGATTGCTCGATCTCTTGGAGCCTTGGTTAAAGTAAATCCTGAATTGGCCAGTGATTTATATAAAAAAGGATTAGAAGATCTTGAATTTATAGTTCGCCTTTTAATTATTAAATCTCTTGGAGCTTTGGCTCCAGTAAATCCTGAATTATTTGTTTCTTTGTATGAGAAAGGATTAAAAGATCCTGATCGGAATATTCGTTTAGAAATTGCTCAATCTCTTGGAGCTTTGGCTCCAGTAAATCCTGAATTATTTGTTTCTTTGTATGAGAAAGGATTAGAAGATCCCGATGAGTATGTTCGTAGGGGAACCGCTCGATCTCTTGGAGCCTTGGTCAAAATAAACCCCGAATTAGCCATTCCTTTATATAAAAAAAGTTTAAAACATCCCGATGATAGTGTCCGGGTGATAACCGCTCAATTTCTTGAATTTTTGGCTCCAGTAAATCCTGAATTATTTGTGTCTTTGTATGAGAAAGGAATAAACGATTCTCATCACGAAGTTCGCTTTTCGACTGCTCAGTCTCTTTGTGTTTTGGCTTCAGTAAATCCTGAATTATTTGTGTCTTTGTATAAAAAGGGTTTAAAACATTATGATAATGGTGTTCGTTTGTCAGTTGCTCAATCTCTTGGAGCCTTGGCCAAAGTAAATCCTGAGTTGGCCAGTGATTTGTATGAAAAAGGTTTAAAACATAGTGATAATTATATCCGCCAAGGGACAGCTTTTTGTCTTGGTGCTT
>Ga0078972_1014026_pt1 | contig 12910 bp, 19 predicted proteins | sample YelNatPaOPGAMG01_FD_67568 | JGI IMG/M metagenome (GOLD analysis project Ga0078972, IMG submission 67568) | Hot spring thermophilic microbial communities from Obsidian Pool, Yellowstone National Park, USA - OP-RAMG-01 (SPADES assembly) (version 2) | ecosystem: Environmental > Aquatic > Thermal...
GGCTCTCTGAAAACCTTGCCAGAAGTTCCTATGCTTACCGAGTCCCCTGGCATCTTAAATTTTTTCTCTTCTTTAATTATCTTCGCAACTTCCTGGGCTATTTTTTTTATTTCATTTTCATCCATAATTCACCTCGCTTTATAAATATCCACTTTTATTATGACAGTTTATTCTTCTTAAAAATAATCGTATCTATTATTTCGTCCATCTGTTAGCCAAGTTTTTTTTAAATCCCCTATTCATCCCCCTTTATCAAAGGGGGAAGGGGGATTTAGCTTCTTACCTTCTCACATTTCACTTTTTACTTTTTTATATTTTAATCTATCCACTACTCCAACTATCGCCGTTCTAATCGGCGCTTTAGGATCTCCTAAAACTTTTCTCGCAGAATTTCCTTCGTCAAGCACTAAAACGATATCTCCCGGCCCGGCGTCTATATCTTTATCAACGGCAAGCGTCGCATCTCCTATAAATTTAGAATTATCCAGAGGGTCTATTGCTTTTACTATTAAAAGTTTAAGATTTTTAAGATGTCTGTGTTTTCTTGTAGCCCATACATTTCCTATAACCTTTGCAACAAACATTATTTTTTCTCCGTTTTTATTATATTTTTCCCGTCTTTTATCCCGACTATCGCAGCATCAACCGGCGGAAGCGGTCCATTTGTTAAAACATCTCCGCTCCAGTCCTCAAAAGAAACCGCTGCTTCTCTCGCACTGACATAAAAAACCTTCTCGCCAGCGCCAGCCCCGACAGTATCAGCGGCAACTATCGGCTCGCCATCAGGTTCGTCATTTTCCCAATCAAGCGGCTGAATTAAAAGAAATGTCTTTTTATCCATTTCACAACATTGCCTTGATGAAAACACTCTACCTATAACTTTCGCCTGTTTCATAATTATCAATATTTATTTTCTATCGCCGTTATTTTATCAAGCCGCTTTTGATACCTTCCGCCTGCAAATGAAGTTTCAAGCCATACTTTTATTATTTCCTGCAAAGCCAATTCACCCTGCGTTTTGCCGCCGAGACAGAGAATATTACAGTTCTCATGAGCCGCCGCAAATTTAGCCGAAAGAATATCATAAGCGCACACTGCCCTGATTCCATGTATTTTGTTTGCAGCAAGCGGCATCGCTCCGCCAAAACCATCTATAAGTATTCCCTTATCAAATTCCTTATTTCTTATCGCTTCCGCGACGAGCATCGCTATATCGGGAAAATCCACCGGCTCCGCGCTGTAACATCCAAAATCTACAACTTCGTAAGATAACGACTGAAGAAATTTTTTTATTTTTTCCTTTGCTTCAAATCCCGCATGGTCAGAACCTATTACAATCTTCATAAATCCTCCAAATTATGTCTTTTCCTCATAATGAATTTTCTTCTTTATATTTCGGTATTCTTTCCTTTATCCATTTCCAATCAGGATCCCCATAATTAAAAAATGATTTAAAGTTATCTTTTAGCCATTCATAATAATCATCTTCAATATACCTACAGAAGACCTCTACAAGAACATCTTTAGATATATCATTATGTATCTCTATTCCCTCAAGTTCTTCATCTAAAAATTCTTTTACAACCCCTCTGTCTAACATCTTGTTTACCTCCTATTTTTCCCAGATAATATGACCATTAATATTATGTTTTTCATAGGTTTCTAAAATATCATAGCAAAATTTAATTAATTCCTGATTTCCTTCCTTTTTAGCCAACTCGTATAAACGAATAAACATTTTCTTTCCTGTTTCTGTTTGGTTTAATGTTTTTTTAATAAAGTTATGTTGTGCATATAAAGTCTGACCATTTTCAATAGTAGATTTTCCTCCTAAATATCTTGGTTTTATATGATCTACATGTAATTCAACACCATCCTTTAGTCCTTTTCCGCAAATAACACACTTATAACCATCTCTTTCCAATATTGCCTTTTTCTGTTCTGGTGTAAAATCTTCTAAATCTTTTTTTATAACAGATTTAGGATCGTATCTATAAATACCTTTCTTTACTTTAATTAAAAAACCACTTTCATGTAGATTTCTAATAGTTCTCCAAGGATCTCTTGGTTTTTTATTATAAAGTTTTGAATATTCTCTTTCTACCCAATCAACAACTGGTCCGTGTGACAAATCTTTATTAGGATGTTTTTTGAAATATTCTATAACCAGATTTCTTATCGTTTTAGGCATTAGTATCACCACTAATTATAATTTATAGTTATGCTTTTTATTTTTAGTAGATACAGAGTAAGATTTTATTTTATCACTAACTATAAAAGGAAATTGTAATTTAGTTTGATAAATTTCTCCTTCTTTTATAAGCCTTTGTTTAGATAATTCACAATAACTTTTATCAATATCAATTCCTATCCCTTTTCTATTAGTTTGGACACAAGCTAATAAAGTTGAACCACTGCCAAGAAAAGGGTCTAAAATAGTATCACCAACAAAACTAAATAATTTTATACATCTTTTAGGTAATTCCACTGGAAATGGAGCAGGATGCCCTACCCTCTTTTTACTTTCTCCATTAAAATTCCATACCCCATTTGTCCATTCTAAAAATTCTTTTTTATTAATATCTGATTTGCCACTGCCACTTGTTTTTTTCCATATCTTCTTATAAAAAACAATAATTACTTCAACAGGAGCTATAACATAAGGAGCTGATGCTGAAAGCCAAGAACCCCAAGCAGTTCTCCTTGAAATATTTTGTTCGTTCCATATAATAGTAGAATGATATTTCCATCCTGCTTGTTTAGCAATCATAGTAATATCTGCACATACACTTTGTTGTCCACCTTTATTTTTATCAAGGGGAATATTTAAACAAAAACGACCATCATATTTTGCTAATTCATAACATTTTTTTAGCCACTCCTCGGTAAAATCTAAATATTTTTTATAGTCCATTTTATCATTATATGAACCATATTTAATATCAACATTATAAGGCGGAGAAGTCACAATTAAATCAATACTATTTTCTTTAATACAATCTATTGTTAAGATATCATCGTTGTAAATTGTAATATCGGTAGTTTTTAAGTATAAATTATCCTTCATTTTTTTTCATATTACATTCAACATATCAGGATGAGCATTTGGAATTACTATTCTGTTTACAATGGCATTCTCGCCTATCGCCTTAACTCCCGCGTTTATCGCCGTTCTTACAGCGCCAACTTCTCCATTTATGGTAAAATATCCCTTTCCACCTCCCGTAGCGGCTTTAATCTCAACTATTTCAACAAAAGCGGCTTTAAGAGCAGCGTCCGCGGCAAAAATAGCGCTTACGGCATCTTTTGTCTCTATCATACCTATCGCTTCTACTCTGTTTATTTTTATTTTTTTATTAAGCGCTTCTAAAACGCCTTTATGAACGTTTCTTATTATATATTTATCAATCAAATCCTTCCCCGCAATCTCTATACCTTTTGAAAGCGCGGATTCAACCTCTGCAACCGGACCTGATATAAATATCACATATTTCCCTCTTGATATAGTAAAAGCGGCATCTATTTTTATTTCAGCCATTTTTCGCATAGCATCCAGAGTTTCCACGCCTTTAGCTATACTTGAAAGTTCTATTAAACCTATCGCTATATTAGCCTGCATATTTTTCCTCCATTCAAATACTTTTTAAAAAAGCAAAATTATTTTTTATTTTTCTTTTTTAATTTTTGAAGTAGTTTTAAGTCAAAAGCATCTTGAATTTTATTCATCCTTTTTGATTTCAAACTACATATCTTCTTATTGTTTATTAACTCTTCAAGCCCTATAAAAAAAGCTTTTGTTTTTCCATATTTTGCCTTTACTATATTTTCCCATACTTCACCACTTTTTACGCCGTCAATTTTCGTCATTATATGTAGCATAACCGGCGGCCTTCCTATTTCTATTATTTTACCTTCCCAATCCATATCTTTCGCACTTATTCCGTGGGTAGGAATTCCGAATTCTTTAAGCGCCTGAATAGTTTTATTAACATTTTCTAAACTCGATTCCACCAAAATATCCATATCGCCTGTATATCTCGGTATAGTATAAAATATCACAGCAAAACCGCCTACTATACAATATTTTACGCCATTTTTATTCAATAAAATTATCAAATCTTCAAAATCCTTTTCAATTTTCATAAATTATTTTTTATAATATGAACATTTTTTTTATCCATTCTTTTAATCGAAATTCCACGGACTTTATAATATTGTTCTCTTAGATATTGACAAATATCTAATTTTTCTTCCCATGTTAGTGAACTATAATAATTCATCATAAACTTATCTGATTCAATAAAAGAATTTGATACATGAATAAATGTCTTTTTTCTATCTTTTTTGTTAGCCATAAAGTTATCCAAAATCTATGCAATTCTAAAATATCCGACCAGAGAACACTGAAGCGGCCTTGTAAAATGAGTCGGTTTTGTAATTCCATCGCCTGTAGGCGTTCCTATTGACATTGAAGCATAACCCTCTCCCATTCCAAGACCGTGTAAAGTGCAGGCGTTTTTTACAAATATTGAACAAGCCATTCTCCTTGCCATCACCGTCATATTTTCAACATTCATTGAGTATAATCCGCTTGTATGATGGTTTTCCCACTCGACTTTATAAGCAAGTTCAACTGCCTCTTCAAAGTTTCTCGCCGATGTAATAGGTAATACCGGCATAAGTTGTTCTGAAATTACAAAAGGATGGTCGTTTGAGGTTAGAGCCCACAGAACCCTTATTTCATCTGAAATATTAAGCCCTATCGCTTTCGCTATAATAGATGGATTTCTTCCGACAAAATCCCTGTTTAGTTTTGACTCTTTGCCCGGCTCAGGTATCGCTATTTTAGCAAGAGCGTCTATCTGATTTGAATTTAATTCATAGGCATATGGATTCTTCCTCATTTCTTCTATGAAATCCCTTTTTATTTTTTCAACTAATATAACTTCCTTTTCGGCTATGCATAAAACATTGTTATCAAATCCGCATCCATAAACTATCTGACTTGAAGCGTTTTTTATATCAGCGGTCTCATCAACCACTATGGGTGGGTTTCCAGGTCCAGCAGCTATGGTTTTTCTTGGTTTTCCAGCGGTCATAGCGACTTTAACTATCGCAGGACCTCCAGTAACCATGCTCATATTTATTTTTTCATGGCATAGAAGATATTTTGTGCTTTCCTGTGTTGGATTAAAAATGGTCGTTATAAGGTTTTTAGGTCCGCCTGCTGAAATTATTGCCTGATTTATTATTTTTATAGCATCCTGAACACAATTTTTCGCCGCAGGATGGGGCGAAAAGACAATTGAATTTCCCGCGGCAAGTATTGCTATTGCGTTACTTATAATAGTCGCGACAGCGTTGGTTGAAGGGGTTATTGCTGCAACCACGCCGAAAGGGGCGTATTCAACGAGCGTTAATCCCTTATCTCCCGTGTATGAGATGGAATGAAGGTCTTCAACTCCCGGGGTCTTATTCGCTGAAAGAAGATTTTTCAGGACTTTATCTTCAACCCGCCCCATTTTTGTCTCAGAGACAGCCATATCAGCCCATCTTCTCGCATTCATCCTTGAAACCTCTCTTATTGCCGCTATTATTCCCTCTCTTTTTTCAAGTCCAAGCCCCTGAAAGATACTCTGGGCTTTGGTCGCTTCTTGTATTGCCTCATCAAAGGTTTCAAACACAGGACCCTCTGATAAATCTTTTTGAGGGCGATATTCTTCGAGATTTTTTACGACTTCTTCTATTATTTTCCTTAAATCTTCTTCGTTTAATGGCATAACTTATTCCATTTTATCTTTTGATTTTATAAAAATAACTTTGCCATTCTTTTCTATGGTATCAACTATGGCAAAGATTGTGCAATCCACCGGAGTATTTTCGGTTTTTGCGGTCTGTCTCGCACTTGAACCCTGAACTATTAAAACAAGTTCCCCCTCGCCGGCGCCAACCGCATCTACAGCGACAAGCGGATTTCCATAAGGTGTATCATCCAACTTCACAGGTTGAACCATCAGAAGTTTTGTTCCAACGAGTTTATCATCTTTCCTTGTGCAAACGACATTACCAACAACCCTTGCAAAAACCATAAAACCTCCATTAGATTTAGGTCGGTTGACCCTTATTTTTTTACTGCTAAAATAATTTTTTATTTCCTTTTTTCCACGACAATCGGAAATCTTCCTTCCAGTTCTTCATGAGGTTGCGGTATTACATGAACTGATACAACTTCACCAACCTTTCCAGCTGCGGCGGCGCCTGCATCACAGCTTGCCCTGCATGCCGCCACCTCTCCTCTGAATAAAACGGTAACAAGTCCGCTACCTATTTTCTCATAGCCAACTAATTTTACATTAGCCGCTTTTACCGCAGCATCCGCTGCCTCTATGCATGCCACTAATCCTCTTGTTTCTATCATTCCAAGCGCTTCCATTTTAACCTCCTGTCTTTATTTATTAATCATTATATCAAATTTTTACTAATTTTAAAATATCTTGGTTAACCTGTGTTAACCACTAAATTATATAAACCAGATCCCCTGTTTTAAGCCCCGCGGCATTTGCTTCATCAGTATCTATATGAAATTCTAACGCGTACTTATCGCCTACTCTGCACAGAACACTTTCATATATGGTTTCTTTGTCTGATCCCGGCGAACAGAGAACCCTTACTAACTGCTGGTCTTCTATTTTAAATCTTTTAGCGTCTTTGGGAGAAAAGTGTATATGTCTTTTTGATATTATAACGCCTTTAGGAACTCTTATTTCTCCATAAGGTCCTTTTATTTTTATTCCAGGAGTCCCTTCTAATTTCCCCGAATCTCTTATAGGAGGATTTAATCCAAGAACCCTTGAGTCGGAGGCAGATATCTCTATCTGCGTATAATTCCTCAATGGTCCGATCATTCTAACTTCTTTAAATGAACCCCTTTCACTAAATATATCTACTTTTTCATTAGCAGCGTAAAATCCTGGCTGAACTAACTTTCGGTAAAGAGTCGGTTGAGCGTTTTCGCCGAATAATTTTTTAAAGTCCTCAGAGGTAAGATGGATATGCCTGTTAGAAACGCCCACGGGAACAGGCATTTTTTCTCTTTCTATTCTCATTTTTATTTCATTTATAATTTTGCTTGCTAAATCAGTTCTCATACTCATTTTGATAGCACTTTTTGATAATGTATTATTCTTAAAAATTTATCCGCTTTTAAACTTTCTCCTCCAACAAGTGCTCCGTCAATATCCGTCTGAGCCATTAATTCATCTATATTTTCCGCTTTAACTGAGCCGCCGTAAAGTATTCTTATTGAATTTGCAATATCGTTATCATACAATCTTGATATTTCTTTTCTTATGAAAATATGAGCGTCCTGCGCCTGGAGGGGAGTCGCTGTTTTGCCGGTTCCTATCGCCCATACTGGCTCGTATGCTATTACTATATTATTTAGTTCGTTTTTAACTATATCTCTTAAACCATTCTGTATCTGCATCTGTAAAACTCTGTATGTCCGGTTGTTTTCTCTCTCTTCAAGCGTCTCTCCTATACAGAATATAACTTTTAAATTATTTTTTAACGCTGATTTTATTTTTTTATTCAACATATCGTCCGTCTCACCTAAAATTTTCCTTCTTTCAGAATGACCTATTATAACATAATCGCAACCTATGTCTTTTAATTGCGCTGGCGAGACCTCTCCTGTGAAAGCGCCCTTTTCTTCCCAGAACATATTCTGAGCGGACAAAAGTATATTAGAATCTGATATTGCATTTTTAACTGTTTCAAGGTTTGTGAAACTTGGAGCGAAAAGAACCTCATGTTTTAAATCAGGGTCAATTCCTTTTTTAATTGATAGAGCAAGTTCGCTCGCTTCTTTCCTTGTAAGATTCATCTTCCAGTTTCCCGCTATCATCGGCGTTCTCATAATTCCTCCTATATATTTTCAAAAAATAGTTCTTTTCTTGGCTTCGGTATTACAACTTTATCAACTAAAAGCCCTTTTCTTGATACAACCATCGCTCCTGCATTAACAGCTGTTTCAACGCTTGCGACACTTCCCGTCATCGTAACAAATCCCTTTCCGCCTAAAGCCATCGCCAACCTGATTTCCATTAACTTAACATCGCTTGACTTAACCGCCGCATCAGCTGCTTCTATTATCGCCGAGACGGAAAAAGCTTCTATCACTCCAAGCGCCAGGGGATCTGGAACGGTTAGGGTATTTTCTATGGCGGGAAATACATCTGGATGTATGTTTGGTATAACAAAACTATCTGAAATCGCATAGGGAGATAATGAAATTCCCGCCTCTACGCTTGCATTTACATCCCCCACATCTCCGCTTACAAGTATCAGATATTTTCCAGGACATATGCTTCTTGAAAGTATTAGATTCACTTTCGAAGTTTTTAGCATATGGTCGCAAACTTCGTATCCCTTTGCTATACTTGACAACTCAACTCCGCCTATTGCATTTAACATAATCTCATCCTGTTATTTCTATATATTTAGCGTTAACTTCGCTAACACTTCCGTCTATGCTTGAATGAACTGGAACTCCTAACTCGTTTTCTTCGGTTTTCCCTATGATATCTCCCTTCTTAACCACATCTCCTTTCTTAACCACCGGCCTTGAGGGAACTCCTATATGCTGCAACAGTAATATTTTAACTTTTTGAGGAGTGTAATCAAAATCCATATAAGGCGCTGGATTATCGTAATCGCAAAGACCTAACTTTCTTATTAATTTTTTTACCGGAACTTTTCTGTATTCTCTTAATGGATGAACATCGTTTGCTATACTGGAAAGAGACGAATTTTTATAATTTATTTTTAATTCTCTTAAATTTGATTTGGATTTAACGCAGACCTCCTTAGGATTTAAACCTTCAGGGCAAGAATACAGGCTGCACAGAGAACATTCCGAGCAAAGAAGTGAATATTCTTCGTGTATTTTAGCCGCTGACTGATTGAAAAGTAAACTTCTCATCGCCTTATGCGGTTGAATAGGGTGCCCTAACATATATCTCGGACAGAACTCTGTGCAGTATGAACACTGATCGCAGGCGGATTTTCCTATTCTTAAAAACTGGGCGATAGTTTGATTTTTTTTCTTTATAAGAGGATGATTTTCAGGAAGAACTATTATCGCGGAAGATGTTTTTGAAATTGGCGTATCAAAATCGGTTACAACCTTTCCCATCATAGGGCCACCGTCTATTGCGACATGGTTTTTTATAGTAAATCCGCCGCATAACTCAATAGCTTCTTTATATGAAGTTCCTATGGGAAGTTTAAAGGTTGAAGGTTTTTTCACACAGCCGGCGACTGTAATAAATTTCTCCACAACGGGATTTTTGCTTGAAAGGTATATATTATAAACCGTTTCTACATTATTAACGACGCATCCGACATCTAAAGGAATTTTTCCTGGCGGTATAACTCTTTTAGTAGTTTCGTAAACCAGACAGAATTCATCTCCCGCAGGATAAAAATCGCCCAATTTAAAAACTGAGATATCTGTGTTATTTGTAAGTTTTTCTAATTTTTCAACAAGTTTTTCGTGTTTTCTTTTTATTCCTATTATCCCCTTATCAGCGCCAACGCTTTTCATTAAAACTCTCATTCCATCTAACACTTCCTCAGGATACAAATCAAACAGCACCTGATCTTTTTTAATAAGCGGCTCGCATTCAGCGGCGTTTAAAATAACTATTTCGGCATTAGATTTTGCCTTTATGTATGCTGGAAATCCAGCTCCACCCGCTCCGACGATTCCCGCTGTTCTTATCTGATTTATAAAATCTTCTTTATTAAAATTCATAAAATATATCTTCTGCTTTTATTATATAAAAAAAGAGATTATTAACAAAATTTTCTCGCACATTAAAAATAGCCACCATCCAACGGCTGGAATATGTCCAATTGTTTTTAATATGACTAAATCTTTACTTATTATTTATCTTGGATAAAATTTGAGCGCCCTGCTGATTTTGAGCCAGGGCGGATAAAACATTTGGATTTGAAAGAAGAGACGCCGCAGCTGGATTGTTTGTTATCAGTTCATTCATCTTTTCCTGATTATTCAAAAGATTTGTGACCGCCGGCGATGATATTATTTCTCCCATAAGTTTGCTCTGAGCTATAGCATTTATTAATTGGGGATTACTTAAAACTTGTTTCACTACTTCTTTATTTAAAAAATTAGATACGACCTCTGGATTTGATAAATAGGACTCAAGCGCTTTTGGATCCGATAAATTTCTTCTGACCGTATCCCTGGATAAAAATCCCTTTATAACATATTCGTTGTTAAAAAGGGCTTTTACAGCGACGGGATTATTTAATAATTTTCCAACCGCCTGGCTAAGAAAACCCTTTTTATAGCCAACCGAACTCATTTCTTTTTGCTTGATATCGCTTATTTTTGGCACTTCTTTTTCACCCGATAGTTTTGTTTTATCATCTTTTTTGCTTGTATTTCTCTCTTCGGAATTTCCTTTAATCTTATCGTCTTTATTTGATACCACGTACATTTTCCCTTCTTTTGTCTCATTAACATTTCTATAATTTACCGTGTATGATAGGTCCTCTAAATTCGGCTCATAGAATTTAAAATCTTCGTCTTTCTTTACTTCAGCGTTGCCCGAAAAAGCTTTCATATCATTTTCAGAAAGATTAAGATCCGATGACGAAAGTTTGATTGTCCATTTTATAATCGGGATAGCCACGATTATATACAGAGGTATCAGATATAACCAGAATTTTGATTTTTTATCATTGTTTTCCATAAATTATTTGCTAAAATAATTATAGTAATTAATTTAACTGAAAGCAAGAGTTATGGAAAATTTTTACATTTTGTTTTTTCTTATTTCAGGAAATGTTTTTCAATTTTATCTAATTCTTTCTATGATAATTTATCTTTTTATATCCGTAACAGGTATTTTCGTTTATAGATTTAAAGATAAAAAAACTTCATATTCCACCAAATTCGCTCTGCTTATCCCGGCACACAATGAAGAGAAAGTGATAGGAAATCTAATAGAAAGTTTGAGAATGATAGATTATCCTTCCAATATGTATGATGTCTATATAATATGCGATCACTCTTTGGATTTAACCGAAAAGATAGCAGGAGAATCTGGTTTTGAAGTCCTCCATTACTCTGATAATCTTCCATCAAGCAAGGCAAGGGCGTTAAATCTCGCAACGGACGATATTATGTCTATCGATAAGAAGATGTATGATGCTTTTTGTTACTTTGACGCTGATTCTTTAGTTCATCCTGATTTCTTAAAAGTAATGTCTTATTATATAGAAAATGGAGAACTGGCAATTCAGGGAAGGCAGATTCCTAAAAATCCGAATGAATCTCTTTTATCAATGATAGTTTCAAGCAGCCAGTATATAACAAATTATTTTTTTCAAAAACCAAAAGAATATTTGGGTTTAAGCGCTACGCTTCACGGCAAAGGTATGTGTTTTGCGGCGGAAGTAGTTAAAAGATTTAAGTGGGATGAAAATTGCCTTACGGAAGATTTAGAAATGCAGATGCGACTTATTAATAATTCTATTAAAATAAGATGGGCTGAAGATGCTATCGTATACGATGAAGAGCCGGTTCATATAAATCAGTATATTAAAAGATCTATAAGATGGACAAAAGGGTCTCTCGATACGGCTAAAAAACATGCCTTTAACTTATTAACATCTTTTGTGAAAACGCTGGATTTTAAAAGATTAGAAGCATTTATCTATTGTTTTGGAGTTTACAGAGTTTTGGTTGTTTTTTTTGTCGGAGTTTCAATATATATTACAAAAGGTAATTTTAATATGCTTGTTTATATATTCAAAAACATTCCTTATGATAATATTCTGTTAAAATTTATGTTTTTATCTTTGCCTTTTATTATCTTTCCTGCCTCTATGATATTTGATAAAATGGCTGGCTTTAAAATGTTTCTTGTATACTTCTTGCAACCCGTGCTCGGTTTTTTTAGAATTCCGATATTCTTGCTCGGGATATTTAAAGACAGGAGTATATGGGATAAAACCGAGCATACGAGCGCTGTAAGAATATCAGATGTGCTGAGAATGAAAATTTAAATTATTAAAGGAGGTTTTATGAATTTAATTATATTTTTTATATCCGCCCTTTTATTTTCCGAGCAGATTCCCGTTCAAAGACCCGAGCCAGATAAAGTTATAAAGACAATAGAGCCGCTTAATATTACCGAAGAACAAAAAGAAAAAATATACAAGGACCTCTTAAAAAACTTAAAAAAATACGATAGCGAAAAAAAGAAATATGATAAAAAAATCGAAGAAAAGAATCAAATAGACAGGGATATAGAAAAGATAAAGTCCAATATGATTGAAATAAATAAAAATGTTACTCTGATTATAAAGTCCTATTTAGATAATGAACAGTTGAAAAAATTAGAGGAATTAGTAAAAAAACAGAAGGAAAAGATTTCACAATCAAAGCCAAAAGAAAATTCAGACAGCGAGATTAAAGAAGAAAAAGAAAAAAAGGATGTAGATAAAGCGGTTGAGACCCAGTCACCCTTTAGTATATATTTTCCGTAAATAGGGTTCGCTGAAAAAGTCTATTTGAGCAAAAAACAAAGGATTTTCTGAGCGAGACGAGGAGCGAGGAAGGAGCACACTCCGAAGGGATTTGTGACTGACGAGCGACAAAGTATAGCGTTCGCTCACCCCTATGCTTCTTCATTTGGTTGCTCCGATTTTTACCTGCCTGCCGTCAGGCAGGTGGCGAAACGAGGAGCGAATATATCAATCCGTAAGGAGATATGTAAGCGACGAGTGACAAAGTCGTAGCCCAAAGATTGATTTTGTAGTAGAAATTGGGATTGTGACACAGCCTCTAAATGGGAGAAAGAATTTTGGGCAA
>Ga0078972_1014028_pt1 | contig 12909 bp, 6 predicted proteins | sample YelNatPaOPGAMG01_FD_67568 | JGI IMG/M metagenome (GOLD analysis project Ga0078972, IMG submission 67568) | Hot spring thermophilic microbial communities from Obsidian Pool, Yellowstone National Park, USA - OP-RAMG-01 (SPADES assembly) (version 2) | ecosystem: Environmental > Aquatic > Thermal...
TCCAGGCCCGCCTCCACAACCTTAGCTTGATCCCAGGGGCCCTGATATACCCCATCTACTTTAGCTGGGACCTCCAACCCCTCGGCAGCGGAGGAGAAGACCAGCTCGCCGACTTCCTCCAAAAACACCCCGAAGTCCAAGTCGTGATCATCGACCCCTTCGTCTACGTGTCTCCAAAGACCAACCGAAAAGATTTAAGCTGGTACGAGCAAGATTACCAGAAAATCGAAATCCTGCGCCCCCTCGTGAGGGAAAGAGAAGTCACGATCATCCTCGTCCATCACCTCCGCAAACAGGAGGCCGAAGACCCTCTCCTCACCGTCTCGGGCTCCACGGGCCTCATCGCCGCGGTGGATACCATCTGGATCCTCCAGCCCAAAGGGAACCATAAGGCCGCCCTCACCGTGAGAGGTCGCCACTTAAAGTCGGAGGAACTCGCCCTCCAGTTCGATGGGTTGAAATGGACCTACCTGGGCGACGGCCGCCTCCTCGACCTACCCTCCACCCTCAAGCTTGTCCTCGATGCCCTTTCTAAATCCGGGGAAGCATCTCTCAAAGACCTCGCCCAAAAAACCGGGTATTCGGAATCGCAACTCCGCAAGTACCTCCAGAAACTCATTGAAATGGGGTATGTCGAACAGGTGGAGCGGGGAATATACCGGTCCTTGCTCCCTAAATTCGGGTCCGAAGACGAAGAAGTGCCTTTTTAAGCCCTATAACCAAAGAATGGCTTGGAAATCCCCCGCGTGGAAAATCCCTTCACGAACAAGCTCCCACGGAGGAACCCTCCTCCGTGGTACCACCACACCCCTCTCAACCACCTCCTATATCATAAACCTGGAAAAATGGGAAAAATTGGAAAAACGCCGTCCAGATCTTGATCTCCGGAGGCAGTGTTTTTTACCCCCCGTGGAAAAATAGGAAAAATGCCGTCCAGATCTTGATCACGGGAGGAAAAGTTGCTTGGATATCGCGGAAAAATCGCTTGGGATCTTAAATGGCTTGGATGGCCTATCCTATACACGCGATGGGGAACGGATTTTTCCAATTTTTCCACTTTTTCCTATTTTTTCACTTTTTCCGTTTTTCCGTTTTTTCCCGTTTTTCCGATTTTCCATTTTTCCCTTTTTCCGTATATAGGGGCCCTGTGAAGTCATACACTAGGCTAACGGGCCTCTTACGGCCCACGAATCTTGACTGGGCTAATCAAGCTTACCACACGCATGATTGGGACTGGCTTTTTCCCGTTTTTCCAGTTTTTCCGCTTTTTCCGTTTTTCCTGTTTTTTCCCCTTTTTCCGTATATAGGGCCTGTGGAGGGAAGCCCCCCTCAGGCTTGCCCTCAGACCCACAGTCCCCTCATCCCCCCGTGAGCTAGGTCATTCCTCACACGAGTCCCAATTCACTTATTGCCCATGGACTTAGACTGAACGAACTGGTTCACTCACACCCCATCCCCCTCCGTGGGGAAGACCTCATTCCCCTTATGGCCCGTGAAATAGGTTAAAACCTTGGGCTTTCTTCCCAAGGGACCGTTCGCAGAAAAAAGGAGCGGAGAGGTAGGGCAAGCGGTGGAGCCAAACTTCCTCCGGCCACGCGGAGAAGCTTAAGAGGCTTTGTCCCCGCGTGGGAAAAGAGCCCTCCGAATCGTGCCCCTAGGCGAGCTTTTCTTTCGCCTTTAAGCTCTGTTCCAAGGATCGTCGTTGCTTTCTCTTGCTAACTCAGCCATTACTTCCTCAAAGCTTGGTCCTTTTCCGGCCTCGAACTCTTTTTTCGTCGCGTGGAAGGCTCCGGAGAGTTTAGCGATTTCCAAAGCTATTTTAGTGTCCCCCTTTTCGAGGGCTTTTCGGAGGACGTCGATGGCCAGGGGCACGAGTTCTTTCACGGCGGAGAGAACAGGCTCGCAAGGTTCCTTTTCCTGGGTTTCTCGTGTTGAGAGTTTCTCCATAAACTCAATATCAGGTCTTCCGAGCACAAATTCAAGATTTTTACTCGAGGGGGCAACCTGCTAAAATGATTATGCAGGGGGGATGGACGGCAAAGCGGAGCTGGGCGAGAAGCTCTTTCAGGATATTTCAGATGAGGAAGAACAGGAGTTGGCTAACGGTACAGGCCAGGGTCTCTTTCCATGGGTTTGCTTGGCTTTGATGCTTGCAATACCTGGCTGTTTCTTATCTAGACAAGACCAAAGTAGTGGTGACAAACCAGCGAGCCAACTTACGGCAACTTTTACCGCGGAGACCAGCCTTACCAGTTCTCCTCCTATAAAGATCCTTGACGCTCAACTAAAGGTAGACAAGTGGTTCGCGTGTGTAGAAGGAAATACTGAGAACGCCAGTTCCAAAATTCTTAGCTACGCAAAGGTAGGGGCGTGCTTGTATGATGCCGTTGGCAGGCGGATCGGAGAATATCTCGATAATATTGTGGACCTTTGGCTAGGTGCGATTTGGCGGTTTCGGGGCCATTACCGAGGGGATAAGGCGTACCCGCCCAAGAATACGGCGGCTAGCCAAGCGAGGGGCAGTGGCGCAGGCTTGGGGAACCGGTGAAGCTAAGGAGGCTCCGGGGAGGATGCTCTATGAACGATTTGCAAAGGATTGAACAAGCTATAAAGGAGATCCGATCTGTGGATTCAGTAAGATCATTGTTTGAGCGCCTTGGGTATCCCGTGATCAAACCTCTTCCGGAAGATATCAGCGAGCTACCTGATGGGGCTCGACAACCGGTTGCATGGGTTTATCGCCTCGCCGACCTGAGCGGTGGCTCACCGCTGCGGATCTTTCTCGTCGAGCTTAACCATCCGACGATCCGGCGGACCGACATCCGCCGATTCCTGGAAGCCTTCTACAGGCGCTATCCGCAGGGTGAAAACCTGTTTGTGTTTGCGCCTCCGTCCTACGAGGAGCTCGCCTTCGTCTCTCCGCGGCGGCTACCCGATCCGAGAGATCGGGGGAAAGTTCGGCTTTGGCTGCGCATTCTCCCTGTGTGCCGAGAGAGGCCGTATCGCACGGACCTTGAAGTTCTTAGTCGCATCCGGACTGACGGCATCCGCGATCCCCAGGAACTGTGGCGTCGGCATGAGGAGGCATTTAGTGTCCAACGCGTCACCGAACAGTTCTTTAAGGATTATGCCGAGGTCTTCAACCGAATACGAGAGTGCCTCCAAAGAACACATCGCGACAACAGTCCCGAGTGGGCTCGCGACTACGCTCACCAGTTGCTGAACCGCATCATGTTTTTGTACTTCATCGCCCGCAAGGGCTGGCTCCTTGGCCCCGATTGCCGACCCGACCGGAGCTTCATGCGCCATTTCTGGGAAGCTTATAAGGAGGCAAGGGAACAGGGAAGGGTTCGACCAGACACCTTCCATTCTGAGTGGGTCCACGTCCTTTTCTTCGAGGTCTTCAATAACCCTCGACAGAACCGTTCCGAATCCGAATACTTAAGGCGCTTTCCTGAGTGGTTGGCTAACGCCCTAGCCCAGGCACCGTTCCTTAACGGAGGGCTTTACACCCGGCGGCGGGGACTGGACGATTGTCTTCAACAACCCTTACCCGATGAGATCTTCGCGCTGCTTTTCGAAAAGTGGACCGACGGAACCTTCCCCGGCCTCTTTGAGCGCTACAACTTCACGGTCGTTGAGAGCGGGCGCTTTGACGAAGAGGTCGCCGTAGACCCCGAGATGTTGGGAATGGTCTATGAGCGCCTTGTCAACATTACCTTTGAAGCTGGTGAAGAGGATCTCCGCGGTGCCGCTGGCATCTTCTACACACCGCGTACCGAGATCGACCTCATGTGCCGATTGAGCCTCGTGGATTGGCTGGCCAACCATTGCGGCGCGGAACACAAGGATCTTCTATACCGCTGGGTCTTTGCTTTTGGCGAAGAGGAGAAGCAAGAAGCCGACGATGAGGTGACGAAGGCCGGCCTCTGGGAGTCGCTCAATGAGCTTGTACGGCGAGTTCGGGTGTGCGACCCGGCCTGCGGTTCTGGTTCCTTCCTTGTGGGCATGATGCTGGTCTTGGATGACCTCCAAGCCCGCTGCAACAAAGCCTTGGGCCAAAGCGAAACCCCTTACGAACGTCGCAAGCGTATCCTTCAGGATCAACTCTACGGAGTGGACGTGATGGAATGGGCTGTCCGCGTAGCCGAACTGCGCCTCTGGCTGCAACTGGTTGTGGAAACGGAACTGCATCCCGACGAAATCCACTTCCACTTAAGGCCTCTGCTCCCGAATCTCGACCTGAAACTTCGCCCCGGCGACAGCCTTCTGCAGACGTTGGGCGATTTGGACCTGAGCCCGTTCCGGCGGTCCGAGCTTCCCGTGCCCCGTAACCTCAAGGGGCGCCTTTCTCAGCTAAAGGGCAGAAAGCGAAGGTTCTTCCAAGGCGAGGAACGCAGTCTCACCGAAGAAAACATAAAAAAGGAGGAATACGACCTTTTTCGCGACATCCTCGCGGCCAAGGATCACGAACTGAACGAGCAGATCGAGCAGAGCCGAAGAGAGCTCGATGCTATCCCTATGCACTACCGATTTGAAGGGATGGATGGCGTCTCGCAGGATTTGGATAACAGGGCTAGAGAGCGGTTGGAAGCAGAGATCCAGGAACTGATGAAACAGCGAGACCGCTACCAACGCGCCCTCCAGGCCCTTCGTCCCGATCAACCCCCGCCTTTTGCGTGGGACTTGGCATTCGTAGAGATCTTCGAGGATGAGAGCCCCGGTTTTGACATTGTGATCGGTAACCCACCGTATGTGCGCCAGGAGAAAATTCGCGATTATCTGGAACGTTTCGACCGCCAAGAGTATCTAACCCGACTCAACGAGGGCCTCCGGGCCATCTACCCCGCCTTTATGAGGGAGACGCGACGGATCAGCGGCCGTGCGGATTATTACGTTTATTTTTACCTCCATGGTTTATCGCTCCTGGCTGACAAGGGCACTTTCTGCTTCATCACCTCCAACTCCTGGTTGGACGTGGACTTCGGCAAGGACCTGCAGGAGTTCTTCCTCCGCTTCGGCCATCTCAAGATGGTCATCGACAACCGGGCCAAACGCAGCTTTGCCCAGGCGGACGTGAACACCGTCATCGTCCTGGCCGGCCCGCCCGAGCGCCGGCGCCCGCTGACCGATGATGAGATGAAGCGCCGCCCCGTCCGCTTCGTTTCCTTCCGCGTGCCCTTTGAGGAGGCCATCAGTTACGAGGTCTTCTCCGAAATCGAGAATGAGGGTCGCTACCAAGCCATGGCGGCCTTCCGGGTCCTGCGCCGCCCCGAGTTCCGCGCCATCCTCACCGACCAGTGGTCTCTCTATCAAGAGGGGCTGGCCGAGCCGGAGGAGGACGAGGCGGCCCCCTCCGGAGGGAAGACTCGCCGGCGGGGGAAGGTTGCGCCGGCCCTGGGCGACATGGTCCTTCGCCCCTACGCCGGCGCCAAATGGGGCGGCAAGTATCTGCGGGCCCCCGACATCTTCTTCACCATCCTGGAGAAGGGGAAGGACCAGCTGGTCCGCCTGGGCGACATCGCCGAGGTGCGGCGCGGCTTCACCACCGGCGCCAACGAGTTCTTCTATCTGGAGCCGTTGGAGATGACGATAAAAGAGGTTATGGAACTTCGGGAGCGTGATCCGACGGCCCTCGTTCGGGTGAAAAACGACGCTGGTTGGGAAGGGGAGATTGAAGCTGCTTGGCTCCGGCCAGTTATCAAAAGCCCACGGGAGATAAAGACCCTGCGGGTGCATTTAGAGGACTTGAGCTACCTGGTTTTTATGCCGCCGGAGGATGTACGGAAGGCCATCGATGAAGGTCGCCGGCCGCCCCTGAATCGCTACCCCCATGCCGCTGCTTACATCCGTTGGGGGGAGAGGCAGGAATACCACACCCGGCCCACCTGCGCGAGCCGGGTGTGGTGGTGGGATTTGGGAAAGCGAGAGCCTGCAAATTTCATATGGCCAATGATTCATAATGATCGGGCGATCGTTGGCGTCCATGATCATCGAATTCAGGTCGATCACAACTTGTTTGAGATTGCTGGAGAGGGACAAGTCCTTTTGGCTGCTGTGATGGTCTCAAGCCAACAGGTCATTATTCGAGAATTATTTGGAAGATCAAGTCTTGGGGAAGGAGCTCTTAAGACAGAAGGCGTAGATATTGTGCGACTATTGACTATTCATCCTCCCACAATAGACCAACCTCAAGCCTGGGCTCTTCTAAACGCATTCAACCATCTTTCTCAGCGTCCCATTCGCAGCATCTTCGAGGAGCTTGGCTTTCCTCTGTGTCGGGAGCGCAAGTGCGGCCACCCCGAGCACCCGTATGAGCATGTGCGGCCAGAGGCCCTCACCCTGGAGCAGGTGCGGGCGGCCTCGCCGGACCGGTTTGAACTGGATCGGGTAGTCTTCGACGCGCTGGGGCTCACGGACGAGGAGCGCGTGGAGGTCTACCAGGCCGTGGCGCAACTGGTAAAGGACCGGCTGGTGAAAGCGAGGAGCGTGTAGGAGGGACGACCGTGGATGAGATCCCGGACCTCATCGACAACGAGCGGCACCGGCTTGGGGACGTGCTAAAAAGCCTGCTGGCCAACAGCCCGGACCTCCGTCTGGATGTGGCCACCGCCTTCTTCAACCTGCGGGGGCTGGAGGCCCTGGAGCCGGAGATCGAGCGGCTCCGGGCCCTCCGCCTGCTTTTGGGCCAGGAACAGGAGCAGGCCTTCGTCCTCGGGGAGCGGCTGCTGGCCGAGCTGGAGGATGCCGCCGCCCGGGGAGAGATCATCGTCCCCGAGATCGCCCGCTGGCGGGATTTTTTGGCCAAGGAACAGGTCGAAATCCGGCGATATGCCAAGACATTCTGCCACGGAAAAGCGTATATTGTGGAAGGGGTGCCGGTGCTACGGGCGGTCGGCATCGTGGGCTCGTCCAATTTCACCGGCGCTGGCCTGACGACGAACCTGGAACTCAACGCCGTGCTTAAGCAGTCCTCGGCGGTGCGCGAACTCCAGACATGGTTTGATGATCTTTGGGCTAAGGCCGAGGATTACAAGGCAAAGGTGCTCGAACTGCTCGAAGACTTTACCCGTACCTACACGCCGTATGAGATTTACATCAAGGTCATCTATGAGGCGCTGAGGGACAAACTCGTCGATCAGGAACTCACTGAGCAGGAGAAGAAACCTTCACCCATCGCACTGGCGGACTTTCAATACGACGGCTACTCAGCGGCAAAGGAGATCATCGATAACTACGGGGGCGTGCTGATTTCGGACTCAGTAGGGTTGGGCAAGACATACCTGGCCCTACGCCTGCTCGATGACTATGCCTACCGCGAGCGGGAAACGGCACTTGTTATCTGCCCTGCCGCGGTGGCCGACACAATCTGGCGTCCTTTGCTCCATCAGCACGCCATCCCCCACGAAATCGTTTCGATGGAGCGGATCAGCCGGCGCGATTTTCCTGTGGATGATTACTCCCGCTTTCGGGTAATCGTTGTGGACGAGAGCCACAACTTTCGTAACCCGGCCACGAACCGCTGGCCCAACCTCTTCCGGATCATCACGCAGGGAGAGCCGGATAAGAAGATCATCCTGCTCACAGCCACGCCGGTTAACAACACGGTCTTTGACTTGTATCACCAGCTGAGATTGATCACACGTGACAACCGCAAGGCGCTGCTCACGGCCGGAATTTCAGACCTGTGGGAGTACTTCCGTCAGGCAGAACAGAATAAGGATGCCCTTTACGAAGTACTTGAAGCACTGGCTGTTAGGCGTAGCCGGCAGTTCATCCGTGAACACTATCCCGATGCCGAGATTGAGGGGCAGCGAATCCGCTTCCCCGCGCGTGAACTGCACACAGTCCGCTACAGCCTCAAGAGGACATATGGACCGGAACTGTATAGAAAGTTGGCAAGCATGGTTGAAAATTTGCTTTTGGCTCCATATCAGATGGAGACCTACCGAAAGGATGTGATCGAGGCCCGTACGGCGAGGGCCAAACAGGTATCCCTTTTCGAGGGTGAAGAAGAGGGGAGCAGTGACAGCGCAGTACAGCGCCTTCAGGAGGCGCTGGGCTGGTCGAGGGAAGAGGCCCATGAATTTCTCATGAAGGTTGGGCGACAAACTGCTTTGGCGCACATCATGCGGGTGCTGTACCTCAAACGCTTGGAGTCCTCCGTCGAGGCGCTGCGGGTGTCTCTATGTCGCTTGCAGCGCTTCCTAGAACTTTTCTCGCAGGCACTCGACCAAGGGCGGCTACTTCAGGCCGAAGACTACCGCAGGTGGTTTCAAGCCGAGACATCGGACGAGGCTGGGCCAGAAGAAACCCTCGACCTCGAAGATTTCGTCTCAGCTTTGCCGGAACTGCCGGCGGAACTCTACGATGTTGAAGCGATCCGGGCTGCGGTCAAGGCAGATCTTCGCACACTCAAGGCTATTCTTGCTAAACTAGCGCACGAGCATCGGGATGAGAAACTGGAGACGCTAAAAGGTTTACTCACTTCGCCTGATTTAGCCGGCAAGAAAATTGTGCTGTTCGCCTATTTTAAAGACACTGCACAGTACATTTACCAGACACTCAAGAGCGATGAAGATTTTCTTCGCCGTTTTGGAAATCGCCGGATCGATATTGTTCACAGTGATGTGAAGCCGGAAGAACGCAACGACCGTATCATGCGGTTCGCCCCTAGGGCCAATGGGAAGCTAGATCTGCCGCCCAGCGAGCAAATCGATGTCCTGGTGAGCACGGATATTCTTTCCGAGGGTCAGAACCTTCAGGATGCAGAGGTAATCGTCAACTACGATCTCCACTGGAATCCAGTGCGCATGGTCCAGCGGGTGGGAAGGCTCGATCGCATTGGCTCTCCGCACGAAGTGATTCATGTGTACAACTTCTTTCCAGAAGAGGAACTAGAAGAGCTCCTCAGGCTCTTGGAACGATTGCACAAGAAACTGGACGCGATCAACCGCACAGTGGGGCTCGATGCGTCGGTCCTTGGAGAGACTCCCAATCCGATGGACTTCAACATCCTGCGTCGCATAGCCCGCGAAGACAGGGAAACGCTCACCGAGCTGGAGGCTCAGAGTGAACTGACGATAGGCGAATTCCTCAAGCATGATCTGCTAAGGTTTCTAAAAGAACTCGGCGAGGAAAAACTGGAGAGAATACCGCTGGGAATGGGAACGGCACGAAGACACAAAGGCGTTCCGTCGGGGTTCTTCGCTGCTTTTCGAAACCCGCAAACGAATCAGCACCATTGGCTCTTTCTCTGCGAGGACGGCCGGATCATCGATCGGCGTCTTGAGGCGATCAACATCGTTCGATGTGGCCCAACAGAGCCGGCGGAAGCCTTGCCGGAAGGGTTTGACCCTCGCCCGCTGATCCAGAAACTGCGCAGGTACCTGTGGAACCAGCTCCGGTATGCCGAAAGGGCCATCGGTGTCTTGCCCCAACCCCAACGCCAGATTGTGAATTGGCTTCACGCGTTGCCCCCTTCTGCTGAGAGGAACCGGCTACTAGAGTACTTCGAAGCCCGCGCCCTGGTGGGACCGGATCTGAAAGAGCTGCGGCGCCTTTGGAGGGAGCGATCGTCGTTACTGCAAGAGGAGTGGATTAAACGGCTGCTGGCTTTCAGCGAAAGCCATCCGCATCCACCGTCGACCGACGTGAGTAACAGTCAAGTGCTAGCACCACCAAGTGAAGAAGATCTGGAGTGCATTGCATGGATGAAGGTAATATGAGCGGCACGAGGCGGGCCTCATGGTAGACCCAATCTGTATTCGAAACTAAGCTTTAGAGTGTTGCTCATCTTCCCGGGACAGAAGCCTTGGTGGTGTACCAGGAGTTGTGTAAGGAGGCCGTATGGTAGCCTCCCCGAAGGGAAGGCAGTTGGAAAGAAGGGAAAGCCGCCGTGCAAAGGAAAGCTTGTGACAAGATGGTAAAAACGTTTGAGACGGAGCTCAAAGAGTTGGCTCGGAACCTTCCGGAGAGCCTCATGGGTGATAAAGGGGAGACTCACCAGGAGCGACGCCCTACGGAGGCCAACAGCTGCTCAACCCGCGACCTCCTGATTCCGTAATCCCCCACAGGGATCTCCGGTTTTTTTCCATTAGCTTGGCACGGCAGGGGGCGCAGGCTCCGAGGATTTGCGGAAATTCAGATAGGGCACTACCATGTTACTCTAGCACACTAAATGGGGTCCTTTGATCCCGTGGCTAGAGGGTTATCTGGAAGGCAAGCCCTTTGCGTTGTTCTGCCTCGTTCCTACTCAAGAGTACTTGCACGAATCCTTGCCCTTCCGCGGTGATGAGACCTGAAAAACGTCACACGCTACTGCGGAGAGAAAGTCCTTTCGTTGGTTTTGAGTCAGTTGGACAAGACAGGGGGAGGGCGTAGGCTGCAGGGTTCAGTGAAATCGAAATGGGAACTTCCATCCCTTACGCAATAAATGGGCACTATGCAGCCAAATTTGTCCGGCACTACCTCTTATCTGTAAAATTCGAATGAAGGAGGAGGCATGCGGAGATTGTGGATTAGTTTTCTACTATTTGTTTTGATAAGTTGGTTAGGTTTTGCCGAGAATAGATGGGTAATCGATGTCAAGTCCGGTGCGGGAGCTGGACTAATTGGTTTGGCGGTGGAAAAAGAGTGGTCAGGGTTTAGTGTATGGTTTGCCGGAGGGGTGGCACAAGCAGCTGTCGGATACGGGATAGGGTTGAGGTTTTATTTTTCGCCTGAGGCTCAGAGCCGTGGTTTTGCCGGAGCTATCGTAGGAGGTGCTACCACTGGTCAGCTGAGTTTGCCTTACGGCGGGGCTGTTGTGGGCTATGAGTGGCGCCTTTCATCACAACTCAGGGTTACAGTTGAAGGAGGGTTAGCCTTCGCGCTTTTCTTACCACTCCCGGTCTTTGGCCTTGCTTTGGGTCTGATATTCTGAGCAGAAGCCTCGTGCTGGTTGTTGTTGGTTTTATGAAACTTACGGAACGATAACGGCGAAGAGTGAATCGAGTGGCTGATAAAATTATAGGGTTGCCTCTCAGCAAAATGTTTAAGAGTTTTACGCACGGAGGTGCCTATGGTTCGGAGGGCGGTTTTAATTGCTTCTTTGGTGGCATTTGGGCTCTTCTTGTTCGGCTGCGTGCCCAACCAACCCCCTACTGTTTCAATTGTGGCCTCACCGACAGAAGGGCCTGCTCCGCTTGAGGTCTTGTTCGGTGTTCTGGCCTATGATCCGGATGGAGAAGTTGTAAGTTGCCATTGGGACTTTGGAGATGGCAATCGAGGTTTTGGGACAAGCGTTTGGCATACATACGAAAATCCGGGGACATATGTAGCAAAGGCAACAGCAACTGATAACCGTGGAGCATCGGTTTCAGCCACAACGACGATCACGGTGCATCCAAACCCTCTAAACATCCTTGACTTTCGCCTTGAAAAGGACGCTTTATTTGCATACGTTGAGGGGCGAGCGCAGAATACAAGTTCCCAGACGCTAGCTTACGCTGAGGTACGAGCTTACTTCTACGACGCTATGGGCAATCGTCTTGGTGAGTTCTTCGACAATACTGTTGACCTTTTACCCGGTCAAGTTTGGCGGTTCCGCGTCTACTATTACGGGTCTAAGGATGAGGTTGCGAGAGCAGAAGTCCGGGTCGGGCGTTGTCGCTTTAAATAAAAAACGGGAGGCTTAATGAAGACGGACCGGGATCTTATTCGCTGGATTAGAAATTGGGCCCTTTTGGTTTTCGTGATTTTTGGAACTCTGGGGCTTGCAGAGCAAACAAGTTCTCCGCTCCTCGAAGTGCACTTCATCAATGTTGGGCAAGGTGATGCAGTTCTTGTTGATCTGGGAAGTTTCGAGGTCTTGATCGATGGAGGACCTAATGACAATTGGGTCCCTTATTTGAAAGGCCGTGTAGATGGTCCTATTGAACTTTTAATCGTTACCCATCCTGATGCTGATCACATAGGCGGGTTACCTACCGTATTACAGCTTTACAAAGTCGAGTCGGTCTGGACAACAGCAGCGAAAAATACAACCGCCACTTACCAGGAATACCTTTTAGCCTTAGGAAAATCCGGGGCTTCCACAGAGACTGTCAGCTGTGGCTATATAAAAGTATTTGATAGCCTAGGGTTAAAGTTAGAGGTGCTTCATCCCTGTTCCCTCTCTGGCGACCTAAATAATGATTCGCTTGTTTTGCGTCTGACCTACGGAGAAGTGACATTCCTATTCACTGGTGACATAGAAAAAGGAGGGGAACAGGCTCTTCTCCGGCGTGGAGTTCTTGCCCCAGTTGACGTACTCAAAGTGGCGCACCACGGGTCGGCGAGCTCTACATCAACTGACTTCGTTAACGCCGTTAAGCCCAAGATCTCTGTGATCAGCGTGGGGAAGAACAATTATGGTCACCCCAGTGAAGAAACTCTTCGCGCTCTTGCGAACGTGAAGACATCCGTTTGGCGCACGGATATACATGGCACCGTTGTCGTACAGGTAGGAAAAGATGGATTTTCGGTAAAGCCAGAGCACGATATACCACTCGCCCCGGTAGCGGTCACTGCTAAGCGATTAGAAGGGGACGGTGTTTTGTTGCAATGGCTTGATATTGCTGGTAATGAACTGGGGTTCGAGGTCAAAAGAGGTACGCGGGGCTCGTCGTTGACGACAATTGTCCGCCTTCCTCCAAACACAACGAGCTTCACTGATCTGACCGCACGGTCCGACACCGAGTACTGCTATTCAATCGTAGCAGTTGGTCGTGATGGTAACTCTGAATCTCAAACTGTTTGCGTGCCCTCTCGTGTTTGCATAATTAAAAGCGTAGATTACCCGAGGGTTGTTCAACGAGGTCAGCGTGTATCTTTGACAATTACAACGACCCCTGGTTGTACCTGGTATCTGGAGTATATAACCCCGAA
>Ga0078972_1014031_pt1 | contig 12905 bp, 13 predicted proteins | sample YelNatPaOPGAMG01_FD_67568 | JGI IMG/M metagenome (GOLD analysis project Ga0078972, IMG submission 67568) | Hot spring thermophilic microbial communities from Obsidian Pool, Yellowstone National Park, USA - OP-RAMG-01 (SPADES assembly) (version 2) | ecosystem: Environmental > Aquatic > Thermal...
ACGCTCAGCCTTCGCTCGCCCATCTTGAGCCAGTGCCGAGACTGCTTCACTTACACTTTGAGCATCAGTTTGGCCACTGGCAGCAACACTGTAACCTTTGAGGACCGGCAGAAGGGCTTGCCACCGGGCCTGCTGGACCTCGTGTCGTCTGTCCAGGCCCTGGTTGCCGCTGGTGCGTGAAGCCGGTTCCAGGGCGGCCTGCCGACGCGGAAATGCCTTAGGGTCAAAGCCGGGAGGCACGAGTGAGCGCGGGTGGACGCAGGTGCCCCCTGAGGCGACGGCAGGTGGCCATCTCTGGTTCGTGTTCTCCCACCTCGGCAGGAGATGCCGTCGTCGCTGTTCGTCGAGGGAGACCGTCGAGTGCGGCGTGCCCTTATTCGTGGTGCCGGGCAGGCATAGAATGGGGGAGTGAAGGCGACGTGTTGATTTCGGAACGTTGACCGTCCCGTACGGCTCGCGTATACTATTAGCGACGGGGTGTGGCGCAGTTGGCTAGCGCGCAGCGTTTGGGACGCTGAAGTCGGAGGTTCAAGTCCTCTCACCCCGACCATGTGTCCGGGCGGCGAGCCCGGACCCGTGCGGGAGTAACTCAGCTGGTAGAGTTCCTGCCCTCCAAGCAGGTTGTCGCGGGTTCGAGTCCCGTCTCCCGCTCCAAAGGCCTCACCGAAAGGTGAGGCCTTGCGCTTGCGCGGTTTAGTTCGCGCTGGCTTCGGTCACGTTGACGTCGGCGATTTCCAGCCAGGCTGGGGCTGGAGTGGCGAGTGAGCCGGTTGCGAGATGGCCGTCGGCTGGAAAGGCGGCGAACTGGTTGTCTATCCAGAGTACCAGTCCGAGGCGGCCGCGGGGTGCGGCATGCGTCCGCAGGCGAACGCCGCCGTCCACGAGCATGGTCACTGAGTGAGGAAGCAGTTCGAGTTCGTAGGTGTGCCAGGCGTCCTGGTCGTCTGGCACGAGGGCGGCATCCTCGTGGACGAGACGAGCAAGGAGTCTGCGGACCAGGCGGGCCGTTGGCGCCCAGGCGAGCAGGGGCAGCGCCGGCGCTCCAAGAGCGAGCAGCGGCGCCGGCAACAGGGGCGAGGCGAAGGTCGCGGCGAGAAAGCCCTGCGCCGGATGGGCATCGTGGAACGATAGCTGGTTCGGTGGTGAAGCGTGAAAGAACCAGGCCGCGTTGGGAAGGGCCGGCAGTCGCCTGGCCATACCGCCCAGTCCGAGGCTTAGGGTGAACGGATCATTCCACAGGCCGAAGCCCCAGGTGCCGGCAAGCGAGGGCGCGGAGGCGCGCGCTCGCAGGGCCAACCTGAGCGGCGCCTGCCAGCGGAAAGCGCGACGAGCGAGGCGCTGGTAATCGTCTAGCTGAGCCACCCGGTACTGACCAGCCGGCCCGCCCGGTATAGAGAGGTGCCACGAGCCAGGCGTGGTAAGGTCAACCTTGCCGCCACCCTCGCAGTGCGCCGATAGCTGCGGGATCACTCGCCACCCCCTCGTTCGTTGCCCGTCACAGGTGTGAGCACCAGCACCGGTACCTGAAACAGCCGTTCGTTGAGTAGAATGCACTCACCGGCAAGACCGGCAAATGCGGCGGCCGAGAGAAAGCAGTCATTGATCTTTTCGCTCCAGCCTCCGTTCACCAGGCTGGCCAGCCAGGCCAGGGCGCGGCAACGTGTCTCGACCGTCAGCCCGACGACGACAAGAGTGGGCGCGTGTCCGTCGGCGGTCGGCGAGCGCCGCAATATGCGCGCGACCTCCTGCAGCGTGGTCGAGTCCAGAATGTAGCCGGCTGGAAAGGTGGCGACGACGCTATCGAAGCTGCCGTCCGAAAAGGGCAGGGCACGGCCGTCAGCGCGCACGAGGGCGATGTTGCCGGTGCTGCGGCGTGCCCGTCTTGCGGCGAGGCGCAGCATGGCCGGCGACAGGTCCAGGCCGACAGCATCTAGGCCACAACGGGACATCTCCAAGAGCAGTGCACCGGTGCCGCAACCCAGTTCCAGCACGCGTCGCCCGGCAACATAGCGGAGCACCGATCGGCGCCAGGCCGACCAGCGGCCCAGGCTGACCAGCCAGGCCACCAGCTCGTAGGCCCAGGCGAACTCATGGTACAGCCTGGTCGTCAGCCAGCCATACAATCTGGCTGCCAGGGAGGGAATCTGCCGCGCCAACCCAGGACCGTGCGGCGCAGACTGTGCCATTGTCCACTCCCATCGGCAACTTACGGCCCCACAGAGGAGGTCGAGCCCTCTCTACTACACTCCAACTATAGCGCATCAGTTGAGGCGCGCCAGGTGCGGTCGCGATCTGCTGAGAGCGGGAATGCTGGACCTCTCCGTAGGCCGTCCCTCGGAGCCGTTGGCGTCGCTCCGGCCGGATCCGGCTCCGCACCCAGCTGATCAGCCCCGTGGGATGACATGGGCGGCCGTCGCTTTGAAGCTGGCCGAGACAAGCATACCCTGCGCCAGACCAAGCTCATTGAGGGCCGAGGGTGTGATCAGGGCGGCCAGGGGGAATGAGCAGTCCATCTGGACAAGATACGATCGCCCGCGCGGTACAACGCTCACCACCTTTCCGCTGAGCAAGTTGCGAGCGCTGCTGCGCGGCGCCGAGCCTGGCCAGATCGTGACATCCTCGGGCCTCAGGCAGACGAAGACGCTCTCTCCAGGCAGGGAGTCGCCCGGCACATAGAGGAGGCGCCCGCCGACTTTCACGGCCATCAGGTCGTCGCTTCTCTCGGCTACCAGGCCTGACAGGATGTTCTCCACGCCGACGAAGGCGGCCACCTGCTCGTCGGCTGGGAGCGAGAGCACCCGCTCCGGCGTGTCCACCTGGTGCAGCTTGCCCTGGAGGAGCACGGCCAGGCGGTCACCGAGCATCAGGGCCTCGTCCTGATCGTGGGTGACGAGCACGGCGGTGGTGTTGGTCCGGCGCAAGAGGAGCGCCAGTTCCTGGATAAGTGCCCGGCGGGCTGGGGCGTCCAGCGGGCTGAAAGGCTCGTCGAGGAGAAGAAGCTCCGGCTGCAGTGCGAGCGCCCTTGCCAGGCTGACGCGCTGAGCTTCGCCACCGGACAGCGAACGGGCCTGTCGCGGCAAGAGGTGGGTTATGTTGAACTGCTCGGCCCACAGGCGGGCGCGTTCCCTCACTTCGCTTCGGGGCAGGCCGCGAAAGCGCAGGCCGAGCTCGATGTTGGCGCGGACGCTGGCGTCCAGCAGCATCGGCTCCTGCAGGACGAGGGCCAGCCGCCGCCGAAACGCCAGGGACGGTCTGACGACCGGTGCGCCGTCGAAGAGGAGCAAGCCAGCGTCAGCCTGCACGAGTCCGGCCATTAGCTGCAAAAGGGTGCTCTTGCCCGCTCCGTTTGGACCGATAACGGCCAGCGTTTCTCCCCTCACCACGTCGAGGGCAGATACGTCAAGCAAGAACTGGTGCTGACGCCTGAGTTTGATGCCGCGCAAGCTGAGAACAGGATCGCCTTCCGTCACTGGCTCGCTCGCCCCCGCTGCTGCAGCCATGTCGCCGCCAGGGTGACCAGGAGCGAGAGCGCGAGCAACAGCGCCCCCAAGGCTGTCGCCTGGCCGAACTCGCCTCGGCTCGTCTCCAAGGCGATGGCGGTGGTCATGATCCGCGTCTGCCCGGCGATGTTGCCGCCCACCATCATCGAGGCCCCTACCTCGGAGATTGCCCCGCCGAAGCCAGCCATGGCAGCGGAGAGCAGTGGAAGCCGCGCCTGCCACCACAGGGCAGACACCAATTGCGCCGGCGATGCGCCCAGGCCGAGGAGTTGCAGGCGGAGGCGCGGATCGAGTTGCTGAATGGCGCTGGCCGTGATCCCGGCGACAATAGGGAAGGCGATGATCGTCTGGGCGATGATCATCGCCGTCGGGCTATAGATAAGGTGCAGGCCTCCCAGAGGCCCGCTGCGCCAAAGCATGATAGCGAGAAAGAGGCCCACCACTACCGGCGGCAAACCCATGCCGGCGTTCACGACGCCAAGCACAAGCGCCCGCCCCCGGAAACGGACAAGGGCCAGCCAGGTGCCGACGGGAATCCCCAGGGCCAGGCTGATGAGCGTAGCTGCACCGGAGACCTGCAGCGTCCGCAGCGTGATCTGCAGGACCTCAGCATTGCCGGCGGCAAGAGCAGCCAGCGCCTGGTTCACGCCGTCGAGAAGCATGTCCATGGGCCAATATGCTACTCTGGTTTGCCCGCATCGGCCACGAACAGTCCCTGGCCGTATCTGTCCATGCCGAACGCGGCGATCATCTGCTGAACGGCGGCGGAGGTTATGTAGTCGGCAAAGGCGGTGGCGCCGGCCACATTCACCTTGGGATGCTTCTCGGGATTGACCACCATCACGTGGTACACGTTGAAGAGCGTCTTGTCCCCCTCGAGCAGGATGACTGAGTTCAGGTTACCTTTGTTAGCCAGATAGGTGGCCCGATCGGTCAGCGTGTAGGCGGATTTCTCGGAGGCGATCTTGAGCGTCGCCCCCATGCCCTGGCCGGCCTCCTCGTACCAACTCCCAGACGGTTTCAGCCCGGCGGCGGACCAGAGGGACAACTCCTTCTGCTGTGTGCCTGAGTTGTCCCCACGAGAGATGAACAGCGCCTGCGCCGCGGCGATCTTCTTGACAGCGTCCACTGCGGATGTCATTCCCTTGATGCCCGCCGGATCGGTTGCCGGGCCGACGATGATGAAGTCATTATGCATCACCAGGCGGCGATCCTTCACATCGCCGGACTGCACAAGTTTCACTTCAGATGCTGGGGCATGCACCAGCAGCACGTCCGCATCGCCCTTCTGGCCCATCTCCAGGGCTGCGCCCGTGCCGACAGCAATCACCTTCACCCTGTACCCTGTCCTGGCTTGGAAATTGGGGATAAGCACGTCCAGCAATCCGGAGTCCTGCGTGCTCGTGGTGGTGGCGAGGATCAGGTCCGGCGTGGCAGGCGCGGCTGCTTTGGCCGGAGGCACAGTGGCGCTGGCGTTGACCGTGGAGCTTACGCCAGCCGTGGCCGACACCGGCGAGCAGGCGACGAGGCTGATGGCTGTGAACGCCGCCGCTAGTAGTCGTCTCATGGGTTCTACCTCGGGCAAGGATATCGTGGAGGAATTAGCATGCTCTTGCTCCAGTTCAGGCGACCAGGCGGCGTACGGTGCCGGTCTGAGCACCGTCGTAACCGCCCAGGCGAGACAGGGCGGCCCGGAAACTCGCTGACTGCATCTCGTTGATCACGGCCTGCAGGGGCGGGCTCGAGAGTTCCTCCTCGGTTACGACCAACTCGTAGCGCTCCCAGAACAGGGGCAGGAAGCTTAGGCCGAGTCTCCTGGCTGCTGCGAAGATTGCCAGGCCGCAATCCGCCTGCCCGGCGGCGACAGATGCTGCCACCTCGGTATGTGTGGCGAGTTCCCTACTGTAGCCGCGCACCTCGCTGCCTGTGATTGATAAGCGGCGCAAGGCCTGATCAAGCCACAGCCTTGTGCCCGACCCCGGGTTGCGATTGGCGAAAACCACATCCGGCCTGGCAAGGTCGGCCAGGTCGCGGATGCGGCGCGGGTTGCCGGGGGCAAGCAGGAGCCCCTGTTGCCTGTAGGCGAGGGTGATCAGAGCCATGCTCTGGCCGGGGAAGAGGCGGGTTACATAGGGCAGGTTGTAGTCCCCACTATCCACATCGAGCAGGTGGCAACCGGCTATGTGGCAGGCCCCCTGGCGCAGGGCGATGAGCCCGTCCAGGCTGCCAAGGGGCAGAGCCCAGAGGTGCGCGGCCCGCTGGCGCAAGAGATCGCTCGCCAACTGTTCGAGCGCAAGATCGTGGCTGCCCAAGGCAACGAGATCGCTGGCAGCGGGCGATGCCGGCGCAACCAAAGCCGAGATGGCATAGGCTGAAGCACTAGCGCAGTAGTATTTCTCGACAACGCCGTATACGGGTCGAGTGGAGTGCAGATGCACCAGACCGGCTTTCTCGAGCTGCTTGATGTGATGCCGGATCCAGGCGGGATGCTTGCCAAAGGCCTGGCCCAGCTGGGTAAGCGTAGCCGGGCCGGCCATGAGTCGCTGGAGAATGGCGAGGCGCCGGCCATCTGCCAGCAGGCGTATCTGTCCGAGGTCGCTCACTCGCTGCAAATTCTCCACCCTGGGCAACTCCTGGGCTTGCGCCCCATTCGAGCGGGCAGAAGCCGAATCCGGCCCATTCTAAGCGAAAACTTAGCATCGCTGCAAGGGACCACTGGCGCCCGAGGCCGAATTGGAGGCCTTACGCCAGTGCGGCGCCGGCACGCGGTGAACTGAGCCACCTTGGCAACGCTCGTGTTTGAGCCGGGGGCGAGCGCGTTGTAGCATGGCGTGTTGCCGGCGTTCTTGGCTGGCAGCTAATCAGCGGCAGGCGCCGAAGGAGGCTGAGGTGTTCTTCGAACTGCGGCAGTACCGGGTGAAAGAGGGGCGGCGGGACGACTGGGTCCGGTTCATGGAAGAGGAGATCATCCCATTCCAGATCGCCAAGGGGATGGTCGTGGTGGGCAGCTTCACTTGCCCGGAACAGCCGGACCTCTATGTCTGGCTCAGGCGTTTTGAGAGTGAGGAGGAGCGCAAGCAGCTCTACGCAGCCGTCTACGAAAGCGAGCACTGGAAAAACGAACTGGCGCCCCGTTGCGAGGAGATGCTGTACCGCGACAAGATTGTCGTCACCTTGCTGGAGCCGACGGCCAAGTCCGTGATACGTTAAGCGAGCGTTGCTCTGCTTGCTTCGCTCAGGCTGAGAGGGCATAATGTGGCCATTGTTGAGCGTGGCGCTATCACTTATCGCCACCGGCCTCCCGGGTGCGTAGGTTCCAGGGGGCAGCCTGGGAATCGACTGTGGGCCGGCTGGCGAGACTGTCTTGAGGAGCTATCGGTGAGAGCGGGCGTGATCACAATTAGCGACAAGACGTACCGAGGCGAGCGTGTTGACAGCGGCGGGCCACTCTTGGTGCGCCTGCTGCGCGAGGCGGGTGCTGAGGTAGCGAGCCACACCGTGGTGCCCGACGAGGTGGAACTGATCGCCGGCGAGTTGTCGCGTCTGGCTGATTCGGGCGAGTTCGATCTTGTCATCACGACGGGCGGAACCGGCATTGCCCCGCGCGATCGCACGCCTGAGGCGACGCGCTCCGTCCTTCATTACGAAGTACCAGGCATCGCCGAGGTACTGCGCTTTCAGGGCTACCGCAACACACCGACCGCTGTGCTCTCCCGTGGCGTGGCGGGCGTACGAGGGCGTTGCCTGATCATCAACCTGCCGGGCAACCCCAACGCCGTCCGCGATGGCATGGAAACGTTGGCACCCATACTGGCACATGCCGTGCAGATGCTGCGCGGCGAGAACCTCGAGCATCACCAGAAGGAGCCCCGCGGAAATGGCTGAGCGGGACTCATCGTATCCCTTGTTAAGCGTCGAGGAAGCGCTGGAACGGTTCCTGGCTCGGGTGCCGCTTCTTCCGGCCGAGCCCCGACCCATTCTTGAATGCCTGGATCGGGTCCTGGCGGAAGACGTCATGGCCGATCGTGATGTGCCGCCCTTGGCCAACTCCGCTATGGACGGCTATGCGTTGCGTGCCGCCGACCTGGAGGGCGCCACGGCCGAGGCGCCAGTTCGGCTCGATGTCATCGCCGAGTTGCCAGCCGGTAAAGTGTTCGCGGGTCTGGTCGGCCCTGGCCAGGCCGTGCGTATCATGACTGGCGCGCCTATCCCTGGCGGCGCGGACACGGTTGTGCGCTTCGAGGATGTCGCGGAGTCCGGGTCCGCAGGGGATCGCCAGGTCCTGATATCGCGCCCCGTGCGCCGGGGCAGCAATGTGCGCCAGGCTGGTGAAGACGTGCGCGCTGGGCAGGTTGTGCTGCCCAAGGGTACCAGGCTGAGGCCGCAGGAGATCGGCATGCTGGCCTCGGTGGGACGCGTTGAGGCGATGGTGTACAGGCGCCCGCGTGTCGCTATTCTGGGCACCGGCGACGAACTCGTGAGCGCCGGCGAGCAGCCCGGCCCGGGCCAGATCCGGGACATCAATAGTTACGCCTGCGCGGCGCAGGCGCTGCGCGCCGGGGCTACCCCAATCCTGCTTGGCATCGCCGCTGACCGCCGCGACCCGCTTGCGGCCGGCATCCGGCGAGGGCTTGAGGCGGGCGCCGACCTCTTCATAACCTCTGGCGGCGTCTCGGTAGGCGACTTCGACCTGGTGAAGCGGGTTCTGGCGACTGAAGGACAGATAGACTTCTGGTGGGTCAACATGAAACCAGGCAAGCCGCTGGCCTTCGGCAGCGTCGGCGGCGTGCCGCTCCTGGGCCTGCCCGGGAACCCTGTCGCGGCAATGATCAGCTTCGACCTCTTCGCTCGGCCGGCGCTGCGCAAGATGCAGGGGTTCACAGACTGGACCTGGCCTGAACTGACAGCCCGACTCGCATCGGCAATCGAACGCAAAGATGGGCGCCGCCACTACCTGCGCGTTCGCTTGCGTAGGACCGAAGAGGGTTGGCAAGCTGACCTGACCGGGGACCAGGGCTCGGGTATCCTCAATTCGATGGTGCAGGCGGACGGCCTGGCCGTCATCCCTGAGCAGGCTGAGCGTCTGCCGGCCGGTGCCCAGGTGCGCGTCCTGCTGTTGGAGTGAACTGTGCCGGAAAGCCCCTATCCAATGCTCTCAGTGGAGGAGGCGCTGCAGGTGATCCTGCAGGCGGTTTCGCCTCTCCCTCCGGTGCGTATGCCATTGCCGGCTCTTCTCGGACTTGTGCTCGCGGAGGATGTCATCTGCCAGGAGGATATCCCCGCCTTTCGCGCCTCGGCCATGGATGGCTACGCCGTCATCGCCGGTGACGGGCCGGCGCTGAGCGTTCTCGGCGAACAGACCGCCGGGGCCGCGGCCATGCCGGCGCTCAGGCCGGGAACGGCGGTGCGCATCATGACCGGTGCCCCCTTGCCGGAAGGCGCAGATGCCGTCGCTCCTGTTGAGATCGCCGAAGAGCATGGCGGGCAAGTGCGTTTGCTGCGCCCAGTCAGGCGGGGCGAGAACGTGCGGCCGGTGGGGCAGGACATGGCCCGGGGGGACCTGGCTGTGCCCGTGGGGACGGTGCTTGGGCCGGCCGAGATCGGGCTGATGGCGACGCTCGGGCAGCCGGAAGTGTTGGTGTACCGGCGGCCGCGATTGGCGGTGATGGCTACCGGTGATGAGTTGGTTTCCCCTGAAAACCCGCTCCGGCCGGGGCAGATACGGGATAGCAACAGCTTCGCTCTGCTCGCGGCTGCACAGGCGGCGGGGGCGGATACGGTTAACCTTAGCCGGCTGCCCGATGACGAGGCGAAGCTACGGGCAGCACTGCTCGACGGCCTGAACCGAGCCGATGCGCTCGTCACCTCAGGCGGCGTATCAATGGGCCGGAAAGACCTGATCAAGCCTCTGCTCGCCGAACTGGGAGAGATCTTGTTTGGTCGTGTTGCGGTTCGCCCGGGCAAGCCTTTCACCTTCGCCCTTGTGCAGGGCAAGCCCGTGTTTGGCTTGCCGGGTTTCCCGGTCTCCTCGCTCGTGTCTTTCGAGCTGTTCGTCCGCCCCGCCTTGCGGCGTATGGCCGGGCACCCCAAGTTGCGCCGGCCGGAGGTCAAGGCTCGCCTCAGCCATGCTATCCATCACCCCGACGACCGCACCGAGTTTCAGCGGGCCCACGCGGTGCAGAAGGATGGCGTATTCTGGGCCGAAACCACGGGTCTGCAGGCATCGAGCCGGCTGAAGTCGCTTGTGGGAGCCAATGCCCTGCTACGCCTGCCTGCCGGCCGTCCGGATTTCGCCGCTGGCGACGAGGTCACGGCCATTCTGATCAACCAGCCTGAGGTGGACTAAGGTCGTGGTTGGCGATGCCCCTGTGCGCCCAATGCAGGACCAACTCGGTCGTGGTATTGATTACCTGCGCATCTCGGTGACCGACCGCTGCAACCTGCGCTGCGTCTACTGCATGCCCGCGGCGGGCGTTTCCCTCCTGCCTCGCGAAGAGATCCTGACCTACGAAGAGATAACGCGCATCGCTCGTGTCGCGGTCAGCCTGGGCGTGCGCAAGCTGCGCCTTACTGGCGGGGAGCCACTTGCTCGGCCCCAACTGGTGAGGCTGGTGCAAGCTTTGGCCGCCATTCCGGGCGTCGGCGACCTGGCCATGACAACGAACGGGACCCTTCTGGCTCGCCATGCCGCATCGCTGGCGGATGCTGGCTTGAAGCGGGTGAACGTCAGCCTCGACAGCCTGCGGCCGGAACGGTTCCATCGCATCTCGCGGGTCGGGAACTTGTCCGATGCTATGGCTGGCATCGCGGCGGCCGAGGCAGCCGGGCTGCTGCCTATCAAGCTCAACGTCGTCGTTGTGCGCGGCTGGAACGAGGACGAAGCGGTAGACTTCGCTCGCCTGACCCTGGAGCACGCCTGGTGGGTGCGTTTCATCGAGGTGATGCCGCTGGGCGAGGCCGCTGCTTTGCTGCAGGGGCGATATGTCTCCTCCCTCGAGACGCGCCTGGCAATAGAGCGAGAACTGGGTCCGCTGGCCAGCGAGGGCGTTCAGGAGGGTGGGCCGGCGCGCTATTGGCGCCTGCCGGGCGCCCCTGGACGGCTGGGCTTCATCAGTCCCATCAGCGAGCATTTCTGCGCCACCTGTAACCGGTTGCGCCTTACCGCCGATGGCCACATCCTGCCCTGCTTGCTGAGCGAGACAGGGTTGGATGTGCGCGGTCCGCTGCGTCAGGGCATTGATGATCAGGAACTGGCAGAGGTTCTGCGCCAGGCAGTGCGCTCCAAGCCGTCCGGGCACCACCTCCAGGAGCGACAGGTACTGGCAGAGAAGCACATGTCTGGCATAGGAGGGTAGCGTGGGCCTGAGCCATGTAGACGCAAAGGGTCAGGCGCGCATGGTTGATGTAACGGCGAAGGCTGCCACTGTGCGGCAGGCGACCGCTGCCGGAGAGGTGCTCATGCGCCCGGAGACGCTCGCGCTCATCCAGTCCGGCGGAGCGGCGAAGGGCGATGTGCTGGCTGTAGCTCGCGTGGCTGGGATCATGGCGGCCAAGCGCACTCCGGAGTTGATCCCTCTCTGTCATCCCCTGCCGCTCACATCCGTGAGTGTGGACTTCGCGTTCGACACCGAGCGCAGCGCCGTGCTCATCCGTGCGGTCGCCAAGTGCACCGGGGTGACAGGAGTGGAGATGGAGGCGTTGACGGCGGTCAGCGTGGCGGCACTGACCATTTATGACATGTGCAAGGCCGTAGATCGCGGCATGAGGCTGGAGCGTATCCGACTGCTGCGCAAGAGCGGGGGCAAGTCGGGCGAGATCATACTGGAGCATGATGATGGCCCTCAAGGGTAAGGTCGTCGCGGTATGCACTAGCGAGAAGAAAGGCACTCCGAAGCGAAACATCGGGCGAGCTCACCTGCGGCCCGAGTGGGGCCTGGAAGGGGACGCTCACGCAGGCAATTGGCACAGGCAGGTGAGCCTTTTGGCGCAGGAGAGCATTGACAAGATGCTCGCCAAGGGCCTGAAGGTGGGCCCAGGCAGTTTCGCCGAGAACATCACCACTAGCGGCCTGGAACTGTACAGCCTGCCGGTCGGCACGCGCATGCGGCTTGGGCCGGTCCTCGTGGAAGTGACGCAGATCGGCAAGGAGTGCCACAGCCATTGTGCCATCTATCGCCTGGCCGGCGACTGCGTGATGCCTCGGGAGGGCATCTTCGTCAAGGTTCTGCAGGAAGGGGAAGTGGCCACAGGCGACGAGATCGAGGTGCTCGAGCCGGAGCCAGAGGATCGCTGAGCGCTCGCCAGGGGAACTCAGTCCACCGGGAAGCGAGCGGCGGCTTCGGGCGGCAGGGCACGGCTCAACGCCTGCAGCAGCCTGCTGCGCGTCACTGGCTTGCGAATGAAATCGGCCGCGCCAAGGGCCAGCGCCAACTCCGGTTCATTCCATACCGAGCAGACGATGACGGGCACCTCGCTCGTCTCGGGCATTGATTTCAGGCGTTGCAGCACTTCCCAACCGTCTCGGCCAGGCATCAGCACGTCCAGGGTGATGGCATCGGGCTGAAGCTCGCCCACGAGGTCCACGGCATCGTCCGGGTCGGTGACGCCGATGACGCGGACGTTCAGGCCCTGGACGTAGCGGCGAAGCATGCGCGTCGCCGTCTCCTCGTCATCTATCACCAGCATGAGCAGAGGCGGTTCGGCCGGGAAAACGCAGGATACGGCGCCGCCCGGGCGATCCTGCCAGACCCGGCCGAGATTCAGTTCGGCAAGGTAATTGCACTCCTGCAGGGTTGACTCAGGGATCGGTGTCGGCTCAACCCCGGCGCCGGTGGGCCTGAGGGTGATCTGCACCTCCTTGCCGCGCTGGTGGTAATCCACGTGTATCGCCCCCGGCCCTTGGGTTGCGGCGAGCGCGCTCGCCAGCCGCACCAGCACTTGGCGGAAGGTGACGCGGTCAGCGTAGAGGATGACTGGCTGAGCCGCGGGGATCTCCAAAGCCGCACCGCACCTGGCCAGACGAGGTGTCACAAGGCCGGCAACTTCGTTGAGTTGGGCATGAACGTCCAGGGCCTCGGGCGTGATCCGCAGTGCTTGAGTGGCCTGCCGGAGGGCGTCCTGTGCCAGGGTCTGGCTCTCTTCACCAGCCTCCGAGCCACTCAGCGCTTCGCCCAACAGCATGGCGAGCGCGGCGATACCTCGGCTCTGCTCGCGCCGCACCTGGCGCTCACTCAACCCCAGGGCCTCCTGCACCTTCACGCTGCTGCGTAACTCAACATAACGAAGATGCAGCGCCAGGTAGGGACGCCAGGCCGGGTCGGATGTTGGGATGTCCGGCGCTGGCCTGAGGCTCTCGATAAGGTCGAGGAGAAGTTGGCGCAGATTGCCACCTCTTCTCGGGCCTTC
>Ga0078972_1014032_pt1 | contig 12905 bp, 12 predicted proteins | sample YelNatPaOPGAMG01_FD_67568 | JGI IMG/M metagenome (GOLD analysis project Ga0078972, IMG submission 67568) | Hot spring thermophilic microbial communities from Obsidian Pool, Yellowstone National Park, USA - OP-RAMG-01 (SPADES assembly) (version 2) | ecosystem: Environmental > Aquatic > Thermal...
ATGTTGTTTTATAAATATCATTTTGGCACATAAATGTCATTTTGAGCGAAGCGAAAAATCTCGATGAGCGAGTAGAGGAATCTCGATGAAAACAAAAAGTCTCCCTTTAAAAAAGGAAAACACAAAAAGTCTCCCTTTTCCAAAGGGAGATTTAGAGGGATTTACAGATAATCTATACGGACAATCTAATTTGATAATAGGTTGTTCGAACTTATGTTTGAATCTCAGGTTTTTGGATTGGCTATGTTTAAAAAATAAGCTAATTAAAGGAGTTATTTATGAAAAAACGATATTTGGTTTCTTTAACCGTGCTTGTCTTCGCTTTATTCACTGTTAATATCTATGGGCAGAGCTTTACGGTTGGATTGGTTAGTGACGGACCATTGAAGGCTAATTCTGATGTAGCGTATAGCTGGGCACAGAAGAACTTTAAGGCACAAGTTATACCGATCCCTAAATCAAAAGCCGATCTTGTAAAATATGGCGTAGTTTGGTGGGATGAAAGCAATGGTGCAGAAATCCCAGGTAATTTCAAGGATAAAGCAGTCATAAATGCTTTTTTAGAGTATTTAAAAGATGGCGGAGGATTGTTATTGTCTAATCTTGCGTTCCATTATGTATATGAGATGGGCATTGAGCCTGAAAATCTTAGGTATTATGGTGCAAACGCAAACTCACCTCTTGATTGGACGGATTTTCAGATCCCTGCTGGTCAAGAAAAGCATCCTATATTCAAAGGATTGAAAATTGAAGGCAACATTATCCAATACGATATTCAAGGCTGGACAGAAGGTTCTGACTTCTACGCAGCAGCAGGACCTGCTGGACCAAAAGACAAAAATGCGACAATTCTTGCTCAGACGGTAGATGGACATCCACAATGTAATGGTCTGGTTGAATATAAAGTTGGGAGTGGAACGATGATAATTATCGGCTGGGTCTGGTCTTCATGGGCTATTAATAAGAAATTAGAAAATGTGCATGGACCACTTCACGCTAACATAATCAATTATTTAGCATCAAAGTCAAAATTTGCCCCTGTCCAACCTGATAAAAAGCTCATTACGACATGGTCAAAAGTGAAATCGTCATATTAAAGGGCTAACCTATGTTAAAAAATACAGACTCTCAAAATACGATTGCAGGAATAAGAAATGGCAGGATCGTTACTCCGCAGGGCGTCATAGAAAATGGCTTTATACGAATTGATGGATCAAAAATATCAGATATTAGTAGTTCAGAAAGTATATTGAATAACTCTGATGGAAAGATCATTGACGCAAAAGGGAAATGGGTTCTTCCGGGGTTCATTGATATACATTGCCATGGCGGCAAAGGTTGTGACGTAATGGATGGCAAATTGTCTGATATTGATACCATTGCTAATTATCACGCAAGCGGAGGGACAACTGCCTTCCTCCCAACAACTGCATCAAGCTCTATTGAATTAATCTTGCAGGCACTTGACGCAGTTCATCAGGCAAGGGTATATGGCGTCAATGGCGCTAAGGTAATAGGTGCACATATAGAAGGTCCTTATTTTTGTTATGCCAAAAGGGGATGCCATCTTCCAAAGTTTGTCCGAAACCCTAGACCGCAAGAATATAATAGGATATTAGAATTCTCCGATGGCATTGCTTCTATGACGTTAGCCCCAGAATTGGACGGATCAGAATCATTGATCAGGGCTCTTGTCAACAATGATATTCTTGTCTCAATAGGTCATTCCGATGCGACTTATGCACAAGTGCTTGATGCTGTTAAATGGGGTGCAAGACATGTTACGCATTTATATTGTGCAATGTCAACATTAGTAAAAAATGGACCTGTTCGGATAAGTGGAGTAGTGGAGTCTGCACTTTTATTAGATGAACTGACTGTTGAATTCATCGCTGATGGAAGACATGTTCCACCAGAGTTGATAATGCTTGCGATTAAAGCTAAGGGTATTGATAATGTGTGCGTTGTGACAGATGCAATGCGAGGGGCAGGCATGCCATCAGGCGTCTATACATTTGGACCAAGCGATGGACAAGAGGTGCTTGTCCAAGATGAAATAGCTATAATGCCCGATAGAAGCGGTTATGCCAGCACCGTTTTGAGAATGAAAGACCTTGTCAAAACCTTAATAAACTTAGTTGGCTTGAATTTAACCGACGCAGTTAAAATGGCAAGTATCGTTCCTGCAAGAATTATCGGCGTAGATGATCAGATGGGAAGTCTTGAGAAGGGAAAAGATGCAAATATAATAATTGCTGATGACGATCTTGAAATTTCAATGACCATTATTGATGGAGTTACATTACTTTAAAATTAAGCTGTCATTTTGAGCGGAGCGAAAAATCTCATAATCATTGCAGAAAGAAGATTATTCGCTTCGCTCAGAATGACATTATTAGTTTAGAATAACAAGATGTGTTTCAATTACTGATGTTTGGACAATTTTGAGTTAAAAAATGTTGTTAGCTAACCAAATTTACTTTTATTAGGAAGAGAAAATCTTAAAATCCCCCTTTATCCCCCTTTTTCAAAGGGGGAAAGATAAAAGAACCTTTTTCAAAGGGGGAAACTAAAAAGTCATTTTTTTCAAAAAGGGGATTCCTAAAAGTCTCCCTTTGGAAAAGGGAGATTTAGAGGGATTTTCTAACTAAATATGTGATTATAATTTGTAAATTGTCCAAAGTTTAGTTCAATTAGAAAAAAGGTCAAATCATCGGAAACAACCGAGTAAATTTGACCTTTAATAATTTATAGAAGCAATTTAAAGTTATTTTCCAAGAAGTTCTCTTGCTTTATCTGCACCGCTAGCTGCATCTCTTGCGTATCCATCGGCGCCAATTTCATCAGCAAAATTCTGAGTTACGGGAGCGCCACCAATTAGAACTTTGGCACTATCTCTAACGCCAGCTTCTTTGAGTGCATCAATAGTCGTTTTCATAGCGGTCATAGTGGTTGTCAACAGAGCCGACATAGCAACTATTTGAGCGCCTTGCTTCACCGCATCAACAAATTTTTCTGCTGGAACATCAATGCCAAGGTCCATAACCTCAAATCCAGCACCTTCTAACATCATAACTACGAGATTTTTTCCAATGTCATGAAGATCGCCTTTAACTGTTCCAATAGCGACTTTTCCAATTGGCTCAACGCCTGATGTGGCTAAAAGGGGCTTTAAGATTTCCATAGCACCGTGCATAGCTCTGGCAGCTATGAGGACTTCTGGAACATAGAATTCGTTGTTTTTGAACTTTTCACCAACAACGCTCATCCCTTTGATTAAGCCGTTATTGAGTATTTCAGATACTGGAACTTTTTCATCTAGTGCCTTTTGAACCAGTTCCTTTGCATCCTTTGCCTTTCCATTTATTATACTTTCTGTAAGTGCCGACAAATCTGCCATCCGAATAATCCTCCTGTTGTTTTATTCACAGTAGTTGTTTATCACTTATGCCTTTTGTAAAGGCACGAAACTGACCGAATAATCGGTCAATCAATCTTGTTCAACGCTTTAGCAATTTCGTTTTTTACAAGCGGTCTTTGTTCTTTTTTATAAGCATCTTCTAATGCTGGAACAGCACGCTTATCGCCAAGATTTCCAAGTATTTGAGCAGCTCTGACCTTCAATTCCATATCATCAGTGCTTTTAAACAATTCTATAACTGGCTCAACAGCAGATTCTCCCATTTTTTCTAACGCAAGCTCTGCTGAGTTTCTAACCTCTTCACTTTTATCGTCACGCATAGCTTTTGTGAGTAACCTTGCAGTTTCTGCACTGCGGGTTTTTCCGATAGCTATGATAGCATTATTTCTTATATCAGGGTCTTGATCTTTGAGTAAATCTATCAATTGATCAGCTGGTGGATTGTCAAATAGATCAGCCATTGCCTTAGATGCAACGCGTCTGACTTCAACATCAGGGTCTTTTAGACCTTCTATTATTATTTTAGTTGGATTTTCTTTCCCCATTGAATGAAGTGCAACAGCAGAAGATACTCTGATAAGTCTATCGGGATCATTGAGCTTTTGTTGAATTAAAGGTTCAGCTTGTAAAGCCTTCATCTTACTTAATGCGTCTATTGCCATACTTTTTGCATATCTATCAGTAGTTGGATTATTGAGAACCTCTGTAAGTGCTGGAACAGCAGGTTCGCCCATTTTTGCTAATACTTGATGAGCATGGACTTTCAGACGCCAATTTTGACCTTTTAAAACAGTTATTAATGGTTCAACCGAAAGTTGTCCTCCTGCAACTAATATATCATCAATGGGATTTTGCAGACGAGTCGCGATCACTGGATTTTCCATCATCTTCAGAACAGTTGTCATGCCCTCTTTTCCATAACTTTTGAGTATCTCTATCTCTCTTTCGTATTCTGTTTTTCTATTGTCCATATCATGATATATGACTGCAAGAATAGCATGTGCTTCAATAAGATTAGGGTTTTTCTTTTTCTGCACCCACCTTTCAAGGTGGACCATAGCTTGGGAATAATCACTGGCAAGGAAAAAGCCTTTTCCTAACTCAAAATCATTTTTGGGTTTTTCACGACCACATCCTAAAATTAAGAACGTCAAAGATAATACCATAGATGTTATAAAGGCAATCTTGACCGATCTTGTTAATAACATATTGCATCTCTCCTCTTAGTCCCGACTTTCCAACCAAAAGATCATAAATACAAACGATAGTTTACATGATCTTGATTTGAATTGTCAAGTTAAAATTGCATTATTAATTAAAATTTTATTATGATTAGCTCTCAGTTGACCACAAGCAGCGGATATATCAATACCCTTGCTTTCCCTTACAGTTGCCACAAAATGTTTATCTGCAAGAATTTGACGAAAACGTTCTACGCTTTTCGCATCGGGTCGCTCAAATGGCAAACCATCAACAGGGTTATAAATTATTAAATTCACCTTGCTTGGAATGCCATGTAATAGCTTACATAATTGATTAGCATCAGCAGGACTATCATTTAGGTCTTTCATGAGAATATATTCAACAGTGAGCCATCTATTGACTGCTAATGCCCAATCTTTACAGGCGGACAGCACCTCATTTATGGGATAACGACGATTATTTGGCATCAAACTACTACGTAACTCATCTGTGGTTGCGTTCAATGAAATTGCCAAGCCAACTTGTGTTCCCTCAGATGTGAATTGCCTTATCTGAGGGACAAGACCTGATGTTGACACTGTGATCTTTCTTGCAGCGATCATAAGTCCTTCTGAGGCATTCATCAATTTGATCGCTTTTAGAACGTTCTTATAGTTGGCAAAAGGCTCTCCCATTCCCATCAAGACAACATTTGTGATGCTTTTTCCTTCGCCAAGATCCGCTTCAATTTCCATTATTTGATTGATGATCTCTGATGGAGTAAGATCTCTGATAAATCCGCTTGCACCCGTAGCACAAAAAGCACAACCTTGTTTGCAACCTATTTGTGATGATACACAGCAAGTTACGCGGTCTTCGTCATACATCAACACACTTTCAATTTTTTCGCCATCTTCCAATTCAAACAGATATTTTGTTGTTTTATCAACAGATGATTGCTCTTTCGCAAGTATTTTGAAATTGCTTATATAAGCAAGATCGTTCAATTTACTGCGAAAAGCCTTTGATATGTCGGTCATCTGATCAAAAGACTTTGCACGTTTATGGTATAACCACAGCATTAATTGCCTTGCACGATAACGTTTTTCGCCCCAAGAAAGCATTATCTCTTCTAACTCAGGCAATAGAAAATTTTTCAGGTCTATTTTGCTAATACCTGTCATCTGATAACCAACCTCATTTTTTCCTCAAATTCCTCAATGGAACTGCATTTTATGATATAGTGATGTAGAATTCTTAGAACCTCTGCATCATTGACATTATTTATAGATTCTATTAATTGATCCGATATTTCTCCATATTTTATCTTGAGAGCATCAAGTAACAGTTTCTTTATCCCAAGCAATTCACCTTTTTCAATTCCTTGCTTTATCCCTCTTTCTAATGCGAACCTTTCCACACTTAAAACATAGGGCATATTTTTCTCCTCCTCATATTTGTAAATATCTTGCCAAAAATCTCTTTCTAATTCATCAGGTAAACGCATTATCCAATCTATAAACCTCAATAATTGTATTATATCTTCACGCTTATAACCTCGTTCATATAATCTTCTTGCTATATAGAATTTCCATCTTTTCCTTTCTTCTAAATTATTTTTAGTTTCTTGAACTTTTATCAGAATCCTGAGTTATTTGTTGAAATTCAGTATCTAAAAATTCATAACGCCTTTGCCAATCTATGTCATAATGAACTTGAGGAAAGAAAAAAGACATAAATTCGGTAAAGTAAATCTCAAGTATATCCTTCCAAGGAGAATCAAAATCGCTTTTACCAATATCATTCATGATTGTAATTTTTCAGTGAGTATTTTATTTACTAACTGCGGATTTGCTTTGCCTTTTGTCGCCTTCATCACTTGACCAACTAAAAAACCGATAGCCTTTGTCCCTCCATTTTTGTAGTCCTGAACTGGTCCGGGATTTTCCGCTATTACTTGCTCAACAACCTTTATTATTTCGTTTTCATCGGTTATCTGGACAAGCCCTTTCTCTTTGACTATTGATTCCGCGGTCTTGCCAGTATTAAACATGTCTTCAAAAACTGTTTTAGCTATTTTCCCGCTTATAGTTCCATTATCAATTAACTTCATCATACCTGCAAAGTGTTCTGGCGTTATTTTACAATCATCAATAGTCTGTTTTGTATTGCTCATCAACGCCATTAACTCATTGAGTATCCAATTGCTGACAACCTTAGGCTTATCATAAGCCTTTACGCACTCCTCAAAATAGTTAGCGAATTTTTTATCCGTTGTTAGCAATGTTGCATCGTGCAAAGGCAGACCGTATTCATCAATAAATCTTTTCCTACGTGCATGAGGTAATTCAGGTAAATTATGAAGCAATTCATTAACCCATTCCCTTGATGGTTCAATTGGGACAAGGTCTGGTTCGGGGAAATAGCGATAATCATGTGCTTCTTCTTTTCCTCGCATAGCTCTTGTAGTGTTTCTGTTCACATCAAAAAGCCTTGTCTCCATGCTAAGTGTTTTGCCTTCTTCTAACGCTTTTCTATGACGTTCTATCTCATATTCCACTGCTCGCATTGCATACCTTATAGAGTTAAGGTTTTTTATCTCGCTTCTGTCTGTCCAGATGCTATGATCGTCTTTTCGTCTAACGCTGATATTAGCCTCAATTCGCATCTGTCCTTTTTCCATATCGCAATCGCTCACTTCTATATATTCAAGTATGCTTTTAACTGTCTCGCAGTATGCCCTCATTTCCTCAGTGGAACGCATATCTGGCTCGCTCACAATTTCTATTAATGGCACTCCGCCACGATTGAAATCAACCGCACTACTTATAGTTTCGTCTATTTCTCCTTCTCCTGCGTGGACTAACTTTGCTGCATCATCTTCCAAATGTATCCTTCTAATGCCTATACGTTTTGTATTGCCATTTACATCAATTTCAACATAGCCATTTGTTGATAAAGGCTGACGTAACTGTGAAATTTGGTATCCTTTCGGCAGATCGGGATAAAAATAGTTTTTTCGCTCAAATATGCTATGTTCGTTTATGTGGCAATTCATAGCTAATCCTGCTTTTATCGCAAATTCTAACGCCTTTTTGTTTAAAACGGGTAAAGCACCGGGCATTGCAAGGCAGACAGGACAAGTTTGTGTATTCGCTTCTGCCCCAAAATCTGTGCTACAACCACAGAATAACTTAGTTTTTGTGCCTAATTCAACATGTATTTCTACGCCAATAATTGTTTCATACTTATCAGACATAGTATAATTTACCTTTCATTTAACCTAATTCTGGTCTTCTTTTATGATAATCTGTATTCTGTTCAAAAGTATATGCTACACGGAAAAGCATCTCTTCGTCAAAGGGTTTCCCAAGCAACTGAAGCCCAATTGGAAGCCCTGATGAGCTAAAACCGCATGGTATAGATATTCCCGGTATGCCTGCGAGATTACAGTTTACAGTATAAACATCTGATAGATACATTGCAAGCGGATCGCTCATTTTTTCGCCGAACTTGAAAGCTGTTGTAGGTGAAGTTGGAGTTGCGATCACATCAACTTTTTCAAATGCCTTGTCAAAGTCTTGTTTTATCAATGTCCTGACCTTTTGAGCTTTTAGATAATATGCATCATAATAACCTGAGCTTAGAGCATAAGTTCCAAGCATTATCCTAAGCTTCACTTCTGCGCCAAATCCCTCACTGCGGGTCTTTTTATACATATCCATAAGTGAGTCTACATCATCAGCCCTATAACCATATCTCGTTCCATCAAATCTTGCAAGGTTTGCACTTGCCTCTGCACGGGAGATGATCTGATAATCCGCGATACCATAGTCAGTATGAGGCAATGAGACTTCCTCGCATATAGCACCGAGACTCTCTAATAGCTTTATCGCAGACCTAACGCTTTCGTTCACTTCTGGGTCCATACCGTCTTCAACGAAATACTCAATAGGAATACCGATCTTAATGCCCTTAACATCGTTAATAAGGCTCTTGGTATAGTCTGGAACGGGCAAGTCGACCGATGTGGAATCCATATCGTCTTGTCCACTTATGACATTTAAAATCAAAGCACAGTCAGTTACATCTTTGGCAAAAGGACCTATCTGATCTAATGAAGATGCAAATGCAACAAGACCATAACGAGATACTCTTCCATAGGTTGGCTTTAATCCAACAACTCCACATAAAGACGCAGGCTGACGTATTGATCCGCCAGTATCTGACCCAAGTGAACAGATAGCTTCACCAGCAATGACAGATGTTGCCGACCCTCCACTGGAACCGCCGGGAACAGTGTTAATATCCCATGGATTTCTCGTCACGCCAAAATAGGAAGTCTCGGTAGATGACCCCATCGCGAATTCGTCCATATTTGCCTTTCCGACCATCACTATATCAACATCTTTAAGTTTTCTGACCGCTGTTGCATCATAGACTGCAATATGGTTTGACAATATCTTTGATCCACAGGACGTTAAAACGCCCTTTGTGCACATAACATCTTTGATCGCCATAGGTATCCCTGTCAATGGTGATATATTTTCGCCAGAAGCGATCTTTTTGTCAACTTTTTCTGCGGTGGCAAAGGCTTCTTCCCTTGTTATCGTTATATATGAATGTATAATGCCTTCAACTTTATCAATTTGGTCAAAAACTGATTTTGTTATTTCAGTTGAGCTAACCTTACGTTTGATTAGCATATCGTGTAACTCATGTGCGGTTAGATGACATAAATCCATTTTTTCCCCTTTAACTGAAAAATGTTATTCTGCCTTGATTAAATTTCCTTTACTAACTTGTCCTAATCCTTCTATGATCTCGGCTATGGAAAGATGATCAGCTTCTATTTTAGTAACTTTTATTACCCCTACCTTTTTATCAGGACTTTTCCCTAATTCCTTCCCAGTATCAGGATCAGTTAAAACTATGCCTTCAAGATAGACGCCAAATTTATGACCAATAACTAATCCATCGCTAGCGCCAAGATCGATATAGACCTCATTTTCTTTTAGATATTTTCCATCGCCAACATATATGATCTTTCCTAAAACATTTGGCTGATATATCGGCTCTACGAAATTGCTTATATTTGTAACCATTTGATTGATTACATCCATCGTAGCTAAACCAAATAATGTCCTGTTTTTGAATTCGTCAGTTCCGAATTTCATAGCGTCAAGTTTTTTATAATCAACAATCGGTGCTTGTGATTCTTTTTGTTCTTTTGGATTAACAGCCTCTCCGCCCTTGTAATTTTTTGATAGTGGACCTATGCCTATATAGAAGTCTTGTAAATCTTTTTTTGAGACAACCTCGCCACTATCTATCTCACTGCCAGAGTTGTCATATATAGCAAATTTAGCTTTAACTGTTGAGGTATAGTAATATCCAGCAAGTCCACCCATAAAATTCATATTCATACCATATTCTCCGCCAGTGCCTGCCCTTGTTGGACCTTGAGAACTTACTCTGGTTCTATGTTGCTCAAATTTTGTTATATCTCCGATTATAACAATATCAGCACCGAGTTTGTTAGCTAATTCTGATATATTGTTTTTTCCTGATTCTTTGATGACTTGATCAACATAACTTGGTTCTATCAAATCATATCCCGAGCTTTTCAAACTCTCATTTAACAGGTCACGAAAACCCGATGAAAGGTCCCATTTCTCTCTGCTATGCCCGGTCCCAAAAAGGGAATTGAGAGGTCCTAAAGAAAACCAACCACAACCTGAACCACTGTCAAATCCACTGTGATCAGTAAAATAAAGGACAGCGATCCTTTGTCCACTTTGTGCATGAGAGAAAGGTTGAATGAAAAATGGTAATAAAAAAACAACGAACGCTATCCTGAGAAACAAATTATTATCACCTCTGAATAAATTTTAGCTTTATTCTAATATCAAGTCAAGGTTTCACGTAGAAAATAATTTTTTCAGATTTTCTGAATAAGGAGCTTTGATAACGCCCTTTTCTGTGATAATAGCATCTATTAACCTTGACGGCGTTACATCAAAAGCAGGATTATATGCCTTTACCCCTTTAGGAGCTGTTCGCATTCCAAATCCCTCTGTTATCTCTTCTGGTTGACGCTGTTCAATTGGAATTAAATCACCATTAGGCAAATTCATATCAAACGTTGATGTTGGCGCTGCAACATAAAATGGGATTTTATGTTCTTTAGCTAAGACTGCCACGCTATATGTCCCAATTTTGTTAGCGGTATCACCATTTGCAGATATTCTGTCTGCACCAACGATAACACAGTCAATTTTGCCTTCTTTCATAACTTGTCCTGCCATATTATCACAGATCAAAGTGACATCAATACCCGCTTGCATAAGTTCCCATGCGGTAAGTCTCGCACCTTGCAGAAGTGGGCGAGTCTCGTCGGCAAAGACTTTAATACGTTTTCCCTGCTCGTGTGCGGTGAACATAACCGCAAGTGCTGTTCCATAATCCGCAGTAGCAAGCCCGCCAGCATTACAATGGGTCAGTATTGTATCGCCATCTTTGATGAGGTCAGAGCCATATCTGCCGATAGCTCTGCATATTGCTTTGTCTTCATCTATTATTTTTTGTGCTTCCGCAAGCAATATCTCTTTTAATGTAGGAATATCTTTATCTTTATTAGCTGATGCGACAGCTTTCATTCTGTCTAATGCCCAAAATAAATTGACAGCGGTTGGTCTTGATGTGGCAAGATATGATGTAACCTTTTGGAGTTGATCATTGAATTGTTCGTAGTTTTTTGCATCTGTATTCCATATTCCGATAACCGTTCCCAATGCCCCAGCGATACCTATAGCAGGCGCACCTCTGACTTTCAAAACCTTGATCGCTTGCCAAACCTCTTCTATATTTTCGCAATCAATATATTTCAATTCATTTGGCAGTAATGTTTGATCTATAAGCCTGATTTTTCCATCTTTCCACTCAATTGTTGGTAAAGGCATTAAACTTATCTCCTGACACAAAAAAACTAATTTCTGATATATCAATTGAACAAATTTATTATATTCTATTCTTGTTAATAAATCAATGGATAAAACTCCTGATCCGGCAGATCAAAATTCTTGACTTATAAAGCCTGTGTATGTTATAATATTTGAAAATCTTTTTATTTTCTATCAGAAGCAATTGTGATAGAGGGCAAAAATAAAAAATCAATAAACATCAGACTTAAGGGAATAGCCCTTTTCGTCTCTTTCTGAGAGAAAAGGGTTTTTTGCTATTGAAACCGAATAGGGGGTGTTTCCAATAAGAAGTGATACTGTAAAGAAAGGTTACGAAAGAGCACCGCATAGAGCTTTATTATATGCCACTGGTCTGTCAAAAAGCCAATTGGATAAACCATTTGTTGGACTTGTGTCCAGTTTTACTGAATTGATACCCGGTCATATCGGCATGAGGGAACTTGAAAGGTCAATTGAGAAGGGTATTAACGCTGGTGGAGGGACATCATTTATATTTTGTGTTCCGGGTATTTGCGATGGAATTGCTATGGGGCATAAAGGCATGCACTATTCACTCGCATCGCGTGAATTAATAGCAGACATGATAGAGTCCGTAACATTGGCTCATGCCCTTGATGGTTTAGTGCTTCTAACTGATTGTGACAAAATAACGCCCGGTATGTTGATGGCAGCTGCAAGGCTTAATATCCCATGTATAGTTGTTACAGCAGGTCCTATGCACTCAGGCATGTATAAAATGAAACGTAGATCACTTGTCAGAGATACTTTTGAGGCGGTCGGTCTATATAGTGCTGGAAAAATATCTGACAGAGAATTGGAAGAACTTGAAATGTGCGCCTGCCCTGGACAAGGTTCATGCCAAGGACTTTATACTGCAAATACTATGGCTTGTGTGACTGAGGCTATGGGAATGTCGCTTGTTGGTTGTGCTACTGCCCTGGCTGGAATGGCTAAAAAACAGAGGATCGGCTATGAAAGCGGAGTTCGTATCGTTCAATTGATCAAAAAGGGCATTAATTCAAGAAAAATTATGAACAGAAAGTCAATAGAAAACGCTATTAAGATAGATATGGCTCTCGGTGGTTCAACAAATACGGTTTTACATATTCCTGCGATAGCTCATGAAGCAGGCGTTAAACTTCCTCTTGAGGTCTTTGATGAGATCAGTAAAAATACTCCACATATTACCAAATTGGAACCCAGTGGTGATCATCTTATGGAAGACCTTGAATATGCAGGAGGTATCCCCGCAGTTATGAGCGTCTTAAAAGATAGCCTTAACGATGTTATGACAGTCAGTGGTTTAACTATACGTCAAA
>Ga0078972_1014033_pt1 | contig 12902 bp, 12 predicted proteins | sample YelNatPaOPGAMG01_FD_67568 | JGI IMG/M metagenome (GOLD analysis project Ga0078972, IMG submission 67568) | Hot spring thermophilic microbial communities from Obsidian Pool, Yellowstone National Park, USA - OP-RAMG-01 (SPADES assembly) (version 2) | ecosystem: Environmental > Aquatic > Thermal...
AGTAGTTAGGATTTATAGTTATTACCTTATAGCATTAAAAGGATAAAAAACAAAAATAACGAACTAAACGAAATTAACCAATTATCATTTTAACAATTTCAAATAGGAGGGGGGAAGATGGCAGAAAAAGGATATTGCGTAAAATGCAAAAAGTCCCAAGATATGCAGGATGCTACCAATGTTACTTTAAAAAATGGTCGCATGGCAGTAAAAGGAAAATGTTCTGTCTGCGGAACCGCGATGTTTAAAATTTTAGGCAAGAAGAAGTAGATAGGAGGTTTAAATATAAAACCAAAAAAATTAGCTGCCCGCATTATCCAGAAAATAAAAGATAAGCAGGCCGAAGATTTGGTTATATTGGATATGCGCAAGGCTTGTGATTTCTGCGATTATTTTATTATTGCTACTGCCAATTCTTGTGTTCACATAAAGGCAATCTCTGAAGCAATCGAAACTGATTTGGAAAAAGAGAAAATACGTCCGTTTTTTTCTTACCAAGCGCAGGTTGATTCGGGATGGGTGGTATTGGACTATGTGGATGTGATTGTGCATATTTTTCTTAAGCCTTTGCGCGAATTTTACTCTTTAGAAAAACTCTGGCCATTAAGTCGTAAAGTAAGTCCGTCCCGCATAAAATAAGATAAAATGAATTTTTTTTATTTATGGGATTCATTAGGTAAAACAATAAGCCAGTCTCTGAATGCCTTAGGTTTTGATGTATTAAAAGAAGAGATTCAATTTGAGATACCTAAAGAGAGAAGTTTAGGCGACCTTTCCACTAATATTGCCCTTAAATTAAGCCGGCTTGCTAAACAAAATCCTCAACAGTTAGCAGAGGATATTCTTAAAGTTCTGCAGCCCCGCATAGAAGAAGAATTCGCTTCCGTAATAGATAAAATTTTTCAAAAAAATGGCTTTATAAATTTTTCCTTAAAAAATGAATATTATTATCAATGCCTTAAGGAACTCCTTATCAAACAGAAAGATTTTTTTAAAATAAGAGCGCCTAAGGATTCTGTTAGGGTATTGGTTGAATTTGTTTCTGCTAATCCCACCGGTCCGCTTTCCGTAGCGCATGCCCGACAGGCAGCAGTAGGGGATATCCTTGCCAATGTTTTAAAAGAGTTAGGTTATAAAGTAAAGAAAGAATATTATATTAACGATGAGGGTGTAAGGATAGACCTCTTGGGCAAATCAGTAGAGGCACGGTTTAAAGAGTTAAAAGGGGAAAAGGCAGATTTCCCTCAGGATGGTTATTTGGGTGATTATGTTTACGAAATTGCCAGTCAGATGCTTGAGCAAAAGCTCGATAAAGGTTTTCGGGAATATGCAGTAGATTTTATTTTAAATGATATAAAAAAGGACTTAAAGGATTTTGGCGTAGAGTTTGATTCCTGGATTAGTCAACGCCAGTTAATGCAGAATAAAAGTATAGAACGCGTGCTTTCTTTTTTAAAAAAGAAAGATTTAATTTATGAAGAACAAGGGGCAATCTGGTTTAAATCTACCTTATTGGGCGATGATAAGGACCGCGTGTTAAGAAAAAAAGATGGCAGTTATACTTATTTTGCTGCGGATATTGTCTACCACCAGAATAAATACAAAAGGGGTTTTGACTGGTTGATTAATCTTTGGGGACCTGACCATCACGGCTATATCGGCCGGATGAAAGCATGTATTCAGGCATTGGGCAAAAACCCGCGAAGTCTTTCGGTGATAATTGTACAACTGGTTACGCTTTTAAGAGAAGGCAAGGTAGTCCCGATGTCCACAAGACGGGCAAATTACGTTACTTTAAGAGAAATTTTAGATGAGGTAGGCAAAGATGCGGGGCGTTTCTTTTTTATTACCCGCAGAACCGATAGCCATTTGGATTTTGATTTAGCACTGGCCAAAAAACAACTTCCGCAAAATCCGGTGTATTATATCCAGTATGCTTATGCGAGGATAAATAGTATTTTTTTAAAGGAAAATAATATAATAAATTTAGAGCCAAAAAAGATAAATTATGCTTTGTTAAAAGAGGAAGAAGAAATTCAGCTTTTAAGGACTATTAATGAATTCGGACTTCATTTGAATATCGTTTTAAGAACCCTCGACCCTTATATGCTAAGTGTCTATCTTCAAAAATTAGCGGAAGATTTTCATCGTTTTTATGATCGCCACCGGATTTTATCGGAAGATGAACAGTTGCGTACCGCCCGCCTTGCCTTAGCAAAAGGAAGTTTTTTGGTATTAAGCAAAGGTTTAAAATTGTTAGGTATCTCTCTGCCGGAGAAAATGTAAAAGCTATGCCCCGGATATGGAATATCGCACTTAATAATCGCGCTTTACAAAAAAAGTTATCTACTGCTTTAAATATTTCTCCTTTTTTGGCGCAATTGCTTATTAACCGCCATATCTACGATATTAAAGAGGCAAAAGATTTTCTTAACCCTTCCCTTTCGTCTTTAAGTTCTCCATTTTTGTTAACGGACATGGAGGCCGCCTGCCAAAGAATAAAAAAAGCTTTAACACACAAAGAAAAGGTGATGATTTTTGGCGATTATGATGTGGATGGGATAAGTTCAGTGGCTATACTTAAAAGTGTGTTGGACAGTTTAGGGTTTTCTACGCATTATTATCTACCACATCGGATCAATGAAGGGTATGGGCTTAACTCCAATGTATTAAAGATAGCCAAACAAAATAATATCAAGCTTTTAATTACGGTAGATTGCGGAATAAGCAATTTTTCCGAAGTGGAGGAATTAAAACGAGAGGGCATAGATGTGATTATTACAGACCATCATTTGCCTGTTGACAGCAGGACCCCCGCTGCTTTGGCAATAATAAATCCTCGGCAGACAAAAAAAGATACTCCTTATAAGAATTTAGCCGGCGTAGGCGTAGCCTATAAATTTGCCTGCGCGCTTTTAGAAAAAGAATTGGAGGAATATCTGGATTTGGTATGTTTAGGAACAGTAGCGGACAGCGTTCCTTTATTAGGGGAAAATCGTATTATTGTAAAAAAGGGATTGGAAAAACTTATAAATACTTGTCGTCCGGGGCTTAAGGCGTTAATAGAGATAGGGGGTTTAAAAAAAGATTATTTTAGCACCTGCGATATCGCCTATATTCTTGCTCCGCGCATAAATGCCAGCGGAAGAATTGATACCGCTTACCGGGCGTTAAAGCTTTTTTTGGCATCTTCTAAGGAGGAGGCAGAAGAATTAGCTAAAGAATTGAACCATTTAAATTATTTGCGTCAGCGTATCGAAGAAGATATTTTAGAAGAGGCACGCATAATGATCGAAAGGGATATTAATTTTAAGGAAAATAAGGTAATTGTTTTGGCTAAGGATGGCTGGCATGAAGGGGTTTTGGGTATTATTGCTTCCCGTATTAAAAATATGCTTAACCGCCCTACGGTGATGATTTCCCTCAAGGAAAAAGAAGGCAGAGGTTCTGCCCGCTCCATAGAGAATTTCCATATTATGGAGGCGTTTTTAGAGTGTCGCGATATCCTAAAGAATTTTGGCGGTCACCCCTTAGCCGCGGGATTTTCTATTTTAAGAGAAAATTTAGAAAGATTTAAGGAAAGGTTAAATAGATTGGCGGAAGAAAAATTGACGCCTCAGGATATTCAGCCTTCGTTAAATATCGATATGCAGATAGGGCTTAAAGATTTAAGTCCTCAACTTTTAGAAGAGATAAAACTTCTTGAACCATTCGGCGAAGGGAATCCTCCTGCGCTTTTTTATACCCCTTCTTTGTCTTTGCGCGCTGAGCCGGTAGTTTTAAATAAAGACACCTTAAAATTATGGGTTACTGACGGTAATTTTACTTATCCGGCGATAGGCTTTAATATGGGGCATCTTAAGGATTATTTAAACAAAGTAGAATTTTTTGATTTAGTTTATTGCCTGCAGGATAGTAAGGGTAATAATTTTGAAAAGTTTGTATTAAAGATAGAGGATATCCGCTTGGGACCTTTTGTTAGTTAGCAACAGATGCAGGCAGTCTTTTTTTAAATGAAAAAATCTCTGCCTTGCCTTTTTTGAGGCATTCTACGCAAACATAAACGCGTTTTACTTTTTTGTCTGTTTTTATCCAGACACGGCGCAAGTTTACGCGAAATACCCTTTTAGTTCGGCGGGTAATTTTGCTACCTGTTCCGCCTTTTTTCTTGGCCAAACCCTTTCTGCTTACATTAAAACCGACTAAAGTTCTTTTATTACAGATAAAACAACTTCTGCGCATCTTTCCTCCAATAGTTATATAGTAGTGATGTAAGTATACTTGAAAATAATTGTTTGTCAAGGTAAAAATTTAATAATAAAATAGGAGTAAGTGCGTTTTGTAAAAACAGAAAGGTTTTGATATCTTGATGGATGAATATAGAGTTATTTTAGAAGGGCTTAATCCTCAACAGAAAGAAGCAGTAACCCATGGAGAAGGGCCCCTGCTTATTATTGCCGGCGCTGGCACAGGTAAAACTACAGTAATCACGCACCGTATCGCCTATCTTATTTATACCGGAAAAGCCAAGTCCCATGAGATATTGGCACTTACCTTTACTGATAAGGCTGCTCAGGAGATGGAGGAAAGGGTAGATCTGCTGGTTCCTTACGGCTATACCGATATCTGGATTTCTACTTTTCATGCTTTTGGAGATAGGGTATTACGGGAAAATGCTGTATTTTTCGGACTTAAACCGGATTTTAAGGTACTTAACCAAGCAGAGGCAGCGGTTTTTTTGCGTCAGCATCTTTTTGAATTCGAACTTTCTTATTTCCGACCACTCACCGAACCCACCCGTTATATCAATTCTTTAATTTCCATATTTAGCCGATTAAGGGACGATGATATCTTGCCACAAGAATACTTAAAATATGTCCAAAAATTGGAGACACAAAGTGAAAATAACCCCCAGGATGAATTTTTAAAAGAATATTTTTTGCAGCAGAAAGAAATCGCCCTTGCTTATAAAAAGTATTTAGAACTATTGGAGAAAGAGGGGCAGGTGGACTTTGCCAATCAATTCTATCTGGTATTAAAACTTTTTCGTCAGTATCCCCTGATACTAAAAAAGTATCAGGATAAATTTAAATACATCCTTATTGATGAATTTCAGGATACCAACTTTGCCCAGTATCGCCTGGCGCATCTTTTGGCGGGTCTACATCAAAATATTGCAGTGGTAGCAGACGATGATCAATGCATCTATCGCTGGCGTGGCGCAGCATATAGCAATGTGCTCAGCTTTATTAACGATTTTCCACAAGCCAAAAAAATAAATCTTCTCACAAATTATCGTTCAAATCAAAATATTCTGGATAGTGCCTACCAGTTGATTCAACACAATAATCCTGACCGTTTTGAGGTGAAAGCAAATATAAATAAAAGGTTAATCGCCTTAAAGCAGGGACCGGGTCCGCAATGTTTTTGTTTTGATACTTATCTTAGCGAAGCAGATTTTGTGGTTAATACCATAAAGGAAAAAGTTTTAAGCGGTGGTCTTAAATACAGTGATTTTGCTATTTTGGTGCGTTCCAATTCGGACGCCAAGAGTTTTTTGGAATCACTCAATATGGTAGGCATTCCTTTTAGATTTAGCGGCGGGCAAGGATTGTACCAGTTGTCTGAGATAAAATTATGTATCCATTTTTTAAAATTTATTGCTTCGGTGGTTGATTCTTCCAGCGTTTTTTATCTAGTGAGTTCTGAACTTTATGCAATGGATATACAGGATTTAGCTTTATGTTTGCATTATGCTAAAAGACATAATCAGCCTCTCTATTATGTTTTTAAGGATATCCAAAATATCGCAGAGCTTAATAAGGGGATTAAACAGGATACTCTTGTATTGATAGAGAGGTTTGTGAAAGAGATGGACAAATTTTTGGAACTCTCGCGCACTTTAAGCGCTGGGAGGTTACTTTATGCATTTTTAAAAGATACCGGCTATTTAAAGATGCTTTTGGATAAGCCTTCTTTGGATAATGAATTAAAGATCAAAAATATCGCGCGTTTTTTTAATATTGTTCATGAGTTTGAGATTTTTAGCAAAGATAACCACAGCACAGATTTTATAAATTATTTGGAGCTCCTTTTGGAGGCAGGCGATGACCCTGCGGAGGCAGAGGTGGAAACGGATATAGATGCGGTAAATGTTTTAACAGTACATAAAGCTAAAGGATTGGAGTTTAAGGTAGTGTTTATGGTGAATTTAGTCGCGGGGAAATTCCCTTTATATCAGCGCAGCCAGCCTATCGAAATTCCCTTGGATTTAATTAAAGAGGTTATTCCCGAAGGAGATTTTCATTTGCAGGAGGAACGTCGGCTTTTCTATGTGGCGATGACCCGCGCTAAAGATGAACTTTATTTTACCTGGGCTCAAAACTACGGTGGCAGCCGAAATAGAAAAGTTAGCCAATTTGTCATTGAAGCAGCAGGCGAAGAAGTATTAAAAAAAGAAAAGAAAATAACCCATCCTTTAGAAAAAATTGCACGTTTTGACTCTTCATCTGAAAAGTCAAAGGTTTCTATTTTATCTAAACAGGACCAATTGCTTACCTTAAGTTATTTTCAAATTGATGATTATCTTACCTGCCCCATGAAGTATAAATACGTTCATATTTTACGCATCCCTATTATGGAACACCATACGGTGCTTTACGGCCGCGCGATGCATGAGGCGGTCAGCAGGTATTTGCGCTACCGTTTGGCTAATATAAAAGTAGAACCGGACTTTATCATTAAAACATTTGAAGAGGTATTTCAACCCGAAGGTTTTTTGAGCAAGCAGCATCAGCAGGAAAGAGAAAGGATAGCCAAAAAAGCCCTTTTAGATTTTTATTATAGCGAAGAGAAAAATTCTTCTCTGCCTACCTTTATTGAGAAAGAGTTTTCTTTTATTTATGAGAATAACCGGATTATTGGCCGTTTTGACCGTTTAGATATCGATTCGGATAACTGCGGAGTAATCACGGATTTTAAATCTTCGCAGGTAAATAGCCAGCAGGAGGCGGATAAGCGCACGCGGGAAAGTTTACAGTTGATGATTTATAGCTTAGCTTACAAGGAGATATTCGGGCAGCTGCCTAAAGAAGTAAGGCTTTATTTTTTGGAATCATTACACATCGGCAGGACAGTTTTTTCGGAAAAAGATTTAGAAAAGGCAAAACAAAAAATCAAGAAAGCAGCCCAAGGGATTCGTGAACAGATATTTACGCCAAAACCTGATTATATGGTCTGTTTGTGGTGCGCTTATAATTTGGTTTGTAAACACGCGATTTTAAAATAAACAAAATTATTTTGCATAAATTTATTATTATGGTAAAATAAAAAAAATGAAAGAACGGCGCATGTTTGAAAGGTTTAAGGTGGATTTGCCGGTAAGGTTCCTCTGCAAAGAAACTCAAAAATCAGGAGAAGGTAAACTCCTAGATATAAGCGCAGGCGGAGGGGGGTTGCTTTTAACGGTAACAGAGATTCAAATTAAAAATCATTTAGATATGTGGATAGATTTAAAAGATGGCAGAGACCCTATTTATATCACCGGATTAGTGGTTTGGATAGAAGAGACAAAAGCCAACGTATTCAGATTAGGGATTAAGTTCGATGAAATTGGTTTTATGAAGATGTGGCGGATTTTAGATATTATTAAAAAATAACTTTCATTTAAAATTTCAAACATAAAAAATATAAGGCATGAACAGAAAGATATTAAAATTGGGTTTGCCAAAAGGCAGTCTGCAAGAGGCAACTTTTAAAATGTTTAAAAAGGCAGGTTTTAACATTGCGGTTTCTGAACGTTCTTATCTTCCTTCTATTGATGACCCGGAAATCGAACCTTTGCTTTTAAGAGCACAGGAGATTTCTCGTTATGTAGAGTCAGCAAATTTAGATTGCGGTATAACCGGTAATGATTGGATTTTGGAGAATAAATCCAAAGTTAAAATAGTCTGTGATTTGGTTTATGCCAAACAGAGTTTAAATAAAGTAAGATGGGTTTTAGCGGTTCCAGAAAGTTCTTTTATCCATTCGGTAAAGGATTTAAACGGCAAAAGAATCGCTACAGAGATAGTAAATATTACAAAAGATTTTTTAAAACAATATAAAGTTAAGGCAGAGGTGGAATTTAGCTGGGGAGCAACCGAAGGGAAAGTAAGCGCAGGTTTAGCTGATGCGGTAGTGGAGTTAACCGAGACAGGCAGAAGTTTAAAAGCGCATAAATTAAAAGAGATTGCCTGTGTTTGTGAATCTACCACTCAGTTTATTGCGAATTTAAACTCTTATAATGACCCTTGGAAGAAGAAAAAGATAGGGGAGATCGCTTTACTTCTTAAGGGAGCAATTTTAGCCGAAGAGAAAGTAGGTTTAAAAATGAATGTGCAAAAAAAAGCTCTTCCTTATGTTTTAGCTAAATTGCCCGCATTAAAAAATCCGACTATTTCGCCGTTAAGTCAAAAGGATTGGTTTGCTATCGAGACGATTATTGATGAAAAACAGGTGCGTCAGATTATTCCACAATTAAAGGAAGCAGGCGCACAGGGAATTGTAGAATACCCGTTAAATAAAGTGATATATTAAAGGAGGGTTTATGCCTTGTGGAAGAAAGAGAAAACTGCGTAAAATAAAAACCCACAAACGCAAAAAAATAAGACGCAGACTCCGGCATCTCAAAAAACGCCCCTGGGGTTAATTAATAAAATAAGAAGATAAAATATGATTTTAAATAATTTTAAAAAAAAGAGGGGGATTTTTTTGTGCGTATTTTTTTGGTTGGGTATGGGGATTTTTTCCCAAGCCCACAGTGCATCTTTAGAGAAAATTATTTCTCATCTTGTTATGGCAGGTGTGTATGCTTCTTTAGATGAGTTGGACTTAGCCACTCAGGAATATAAAAAGGTTATTAAATGGGATTATAACTCGGCGGTTTTACATTTTCAGTTAGCCACTCTCTATATAGAGGAAGAAAAATTTGACCAAGCGATAGAAGAGTTAAAACTTGCGCTTAAATATAATCCCCAAGGGTTAGAATCGCATTATTTGCTCTCTCTTTTATATTATTTACAAGACAAGAAAGAGTTAGCCAAAGAGGCATTTAAAAATTTTTTGGAAACTAGCCTTCAGACGTATCCGGATAATTGTTTAATATATCAGCTGCTTGGCCAGTTTTATATGCAAGAAGGAAACTTAAATAAAGCAGAAGAGATTTTTAAAAAAAATCTTAAACTTTCTGAAAATGACCTTACTGCGCACTTAATGTTAGGCGAAGTTTACCATCGGCAAAATCGGGTAAAAGAAGCAATTTTAGAATTTAAAAAAGCTGTTGCTTTAAACCCTGATGACCATATTAGTTTAAACGCCTTAGGTTATCTTTATGCGGAAGAAAATATTAATCTTGATGAAGCAGAGGGTTTGATTAAGAGGGCGCTGGAATTCGAACCGGATAACGGCGCATACCGCGATAGTTTAGGTTGGGTTTATTATCAGAAGGGAAAAATAAAAGAGGCGATTGATGAGCTAAAAAAAGCAACACAGCTTTTAGAGGACGCTCTTATTTATGAGCATCTGGCAGAGGCCTATTTTAAAAATGGCCAAGCTTTGGAAGCAAAAGAAAATTGGTTAAAGGCGCTAAATCTTAAACCGGATAATACAAAGTTAAAAAAAAGATTAGAAGAACTTAAATTGTTGCCTTAAAAAATGCAATATCCTTCTCAGAAAGAGATAGAAAGATTAGAGAAAAAAGCCAAGCATATTCGTCATTTAATTATTCAGATGCTTGCCAAGGCAGGTAGCGGCCATCCCGGCGGCAGCCTTTCTGCTACGGATTTGCTTACCTGTTTATATTTTGGTCATTTTCCTTCCGGAGACCCTATTTTTAGATATGATCCTAAAAATCCATCTTGGCCGGACCGTGATAGGTTCCATCTTTCTAAGGGGCATTGCTGTCCATTATGGTATGCTTTATTGGCAGAAGCAGGATATTTTCCTTTAAAAGAATTAGATACTTTAAGGAGATTAGGCTCTATTTTGCAAGGGCATCCTGACCGTCGCACTCCCGGGGTAGAGGTGGCTAGCGGTTCTTTAGGGCAGGGGCTTTCGGTTGCTTTAGGGATGAGCTTAGCAGCAAAAATAGATAAAAAAAATTACCGGGTGTACGTTCTTATGGGAGATGGCGAAATACAGGAAGGGAACATCTGGGAGGCAGCTATGGCTTGCGCCCACTATCGTTGCGACAATATTACCGCGATTTTGGATTATAACCGTTATCAAATTGATGGTAGGGTAGATGAGATAATGAATTTGGAGCCGATTGTAGAAAAATGGAAGGCATTCGGTTGGTATGTTTTGGAGATTGACGGACATAATTTATATCAGATTTTGGATGCTTACTATGCCGCTGTCCAGATTAAAGAGAAACCCCAGATAATAATCGCCCATACTATTAAAGGTAAAGGTGTTTCGTTTATGGAAAATATCGTGGATTTTCATGGAAGGGTGCCCACAAAAGAAGAGGCAGAGAGGGCATTAAAGGAGTTAGAATAACCAACTGAAACGATAATGGCAGAATGGCTTTATCAGCGGGATATTTACGGTAAAACTTTAGTAGAGTTAGGCAGAGAGAACAAAAATATTGTGGTTTTGGATGCTGATCTTTCTAGTTCCACCCGTACCTGTTTTTTTGCTAAAGAATTCCCGGAAAGATTTTTTAATTTTGGCGTAGCAGAACAAAATATGATGGCTACTGCCGGTGGACTGGCGAGTTGCGGAAAAATTGTTTTTGTTTCTACCTTTGCGATGTTTGCCACAGGCAGGGCTTGGGACCAAGTAAGGAATACTGTCTGTTACAATAATTTTAACATTAAAATTGTCGCCTCGCATGCCGGAATTACCGTTGGCCCAGATGGTTCCAGCCATCAGGCGTTAGAAGATATCGCTTTAATGCGGGCAATCCCTAATATGAAAATTATTGTTCCCTGTGATGGTTTGCAGACCGCTGAAGCAGTAAGAGCAGCAGCAGACACTCCCGGGCCTTTTTATATCCGTTTAGGCAGGTCAAAATTTCCTACGTTAGAAAATAGAAAAGAATTTATTTTTGGGAAAGCCCAGATTTTAAGGGAAGGAAATGATATCTCTATTATTGCCTGCGGTTTGCTTGTCCATACTGCTTTAACCGCTGCCTCTTGGTTAGCCCAGAAAAATATCCAGGCAAAGGTAATAAATATCCATACCATAAAACCTTTGGATGAGGAGTTAATCATTGATTCTGCAAAGAATACCAAAGGGATAGTAGTTTGCGAAGAGCATAGCGTAATAGGAGGGTTGGCTTGCGCGGTAGAGGATGTGCTTTGCGAGAAATATCCCGTGCATATTAAAAAAATAGGGATAAGGAATAGATTTGGACAGTCTGCGGAAGCAGAGGATTTGTTGCGGGAGTATGATTTGCAGGCAGAAGATATAGCAAAAGCAGCAGAGGAACTTTTTTACCGGTGAAATCTTTTTCTTTTCGCGCATTTGCCAAATTAAATCTTTACCTTAAGGTTTTAAATAAACGCAAGGACAACTATCATAACCTCATTACTATTTTTGAGCGCATTAGTCTTTCTGACCGTATCTCTATAAAAGAGCGCGCCGATTCCCAGATAAAAATTTCAAGCAATTTCAAAGAGATCTGCCCACCCAATGCCAATCTTGTTTTTCAAGCAGCAGAATTTTTAAGGAAAGATTTAAAGATAAATAAAGGGATAGATATACATATAGAAAAAAGGATACCTTTGGCAAGTGGTTTAGGGGGTGGTTCTAGCGATGCCGCCGCCACGCTTCTGGGTTTAAATAAATTGTGGAATCTGGGGTTAGATTTGGATAAACTTTTAAAATATGCCTGCAGGTTAGGCGCGGATGTGAGTTTTTTCCTATACGATACCTCCTTTGCAATAGGAAGAAAAAAAGGAGAGCAGATCCAGCCTTTAGACATCAGTAATTGTTTCTGGCATCTACTCATTTTGCCTAATATAAAAGTATTTAGCAAAGAGGTCTATCTGGAATTAGACAGCAAGGGTTATTTTTCAAAATTGACAAATTATCTTCAAGATGTTAAAATAATTACCTATGGGTTAAAAGAAAAGAATATCCCGCAGGTAGAAGGGAAAATTTTTAATCAATTGGAAGAAATCGCTTTGATGCTTTACCCTCAATTAAAAACGATAAAAAATACACTTAAAAAAATAGGCTTGAAAAACGTCTTTATGTCTGGCAGCGGGCCAGCAATGTTTACGATTTTTTCTTCAAAAAAGGAGGCACAATGGTTTAGGCAAAGACTTAGGGATAAACAGGACAGGGGATTGTTTAAAGTAGTCTTGGCAAAAACCATTTAATTTTCTTCAAAGGAGGAGGAACATTATATGGAGATAACAGAGGTAAGGATATTCTTAAAAGAGTCACCTGATAAAAAACTAAAAGCATATGCTACTGTTACTTTTGATAACGCTTTTGTGGTAAGAAACATAAAAGTAATCGAAGGGCAAACAGGGCATATTTTTATTGCTATGCCTTCAAGGAGGATAAAATATTCCTGTCCAAAATGCGGTTTTAAAAACGAATCACGCGCCAAATATTGTAGCCAATGCGCTAATCCCTTAAACCCGGAGGCCCAAAAACCATTATCCCAGTCAGGGGCGCAAGCAGAACACAAAGATATTGCTCATCCTATTACGCAGTCTTTCCGCGAATACCTCCAAAAGAGGGTGCTGGAAGCATACGATAAAGAGAAGAATTCCCGTCTGGGTGCCTCTTCAAATGGAAAGTAAAACCATTTTTGCCCGGTAGTGTAATTGGTAGCACACGAGAATTTGGGTCTCGGCGTTGAGGTTCGAGTCCTCACCGGGCAGTACAACAATAGAAATAATAAT
>Ga0078972_1014037_pt1 | contig 12898 bp, 2 predicted proteins | sample YelNatPaOPGAMG01_FD_67568 | JGI IMG/M metagenome (GOLD analysis project Ga0078972, IMG submission 67568) | Hot spring thermophilic microbial communities from Obsidian Pool, Yellowstone National Park, USA - OP-RAMG-01 (SPADES assembly) (version 2) | ecosystem: Environmental > Aquatic > Thermal...
GAAGAGAAGCTTTGATTGCCTTGCAAGCTGCGGATGAAGTTTTATTCGTTGCAAATCCTTTCATCACTTCGCTTGTTGATGTTGTCAAGTGCAACCAATTGATAAATTCTTTGGAATCAAAGCCCACAGCTATAGGAATTGTTTTGAATAGAGTGAGAAAGAAAGCTTATGAGATTTCTTTAGATGAGGTCAAGCAATTTTGCGAGCTGCCAATCATGGGAATTGTTCCTGAAGATGAAAAAATTTTGGAGAGCACAAACAAGAAAAGTTTGGTCACGCTTTCCTACAGAAATTCAAGCTCAAGCAAAGCATTTTTTGAAATTGTCGCAAAGATTGCTGGAATTGAATACAAGAAAGAAAACTTTTTTGAAAGACTAAAAAGAATTTTCAAGAAAAAATGAAGTGGTGGGATGAAGGTCAAAGCTGAAATAAAATTGAGCTTATTTCTTAGCTTAATCTTTTTCCTAATTTTTTTCCTCAGTTATAGTAATATAGCTAGCACGCAAGGAAATGATCCTGTAAATCAATTCAATCAAAGCCAAAGCATAAACATAACTGGAATTGCTTCAACCATAGACCAAGCAACAATTAATTCTTACTTGAATGTTAATGGAGATGGCTTAACATGGGATGTTTTAGAGAGTGAAGTTCCACAAAGAGAACAAAAAACAGTTGAATACTTCATTTATCAAGATATGACACAAATGGCTGCTAACACAGAAAAATCAGCCACATTTACGGTTTACATTCCAGAAAAGAATCCAGTAATAAAGAATGCAATAATAGAAATAAAAAATCTTGTTTACAACACTCAAATAACTGCTGGAAGCACAGTAAAAATTTGGAATGGAACAACAAACACAACTCTATTAACAACCGGTGCTGGACCAGCGGCAACAGGAGAAAATTTGTTTTATTTCATTTATGCAGATGCAACCCCAGCACTTAGCTATATTAGACAAAATGGAACTTATACTTTCACTTTGTACGTAAAGTTTAATTCCATAAGGCAAGGTGAGAATGCTAAACTTATTCTAACATACGAGTATGATAGCGATTCTCCAAGACAAATAAAAACTGTTAGGTTTTTTGTTGGTCAATTAACGACATCATTGGCTGTTGGTTCATCTACTGCCTTTACAATACCACCATTAAATTTACCAGAGAGCAATGTTGTTGTCAGAGATTCTTTTTTTGAGACTTATATTCACTTAAAACCTGGTGGAACCACTGATGAAGGAATTTCTATTGATTTAGATGGAGCAAATGCTATCTCTGGAACTCCTATAGATAATGCGGGAGCTACAACAATTGATTACATTTTCCTCTACAAAAATATTTTTGACACAACAACATCTCACACATTCAACTTCAAACCAACGGCTGGTTATGCTGTCGATACTGTAGGAACAGAGTTAGTTTTAACTTATGAATATGATGCTAATTCACCAACACAACTAAAAACTGTAAAGTATCTTATAGGGCAAGATACAGACTTGTATACCACAGCTCATACAGCAAATTTTCAAAGGCAAATTACTTTACCAGAAAATAACACAAATATAAGAAGCATTTATAACAGGGTTTCTTTTGCTATAGCTTATGGTTCTGGTGCAGGAACTACAAGCTATACTACAACCATAGGGGTAAATTCAACAATACAAGGTAGTAGCCCAGCAACTCAAGTTTCATATTCTTTAGATTTACGAGATGAGCAAGTGAGCACCTCAATGATTTTGTATAATGCAACTAACTTATACAATTTACAAAATGAAAATACAGTTGTTTGTTCTGTTTATAGTTCAGCTGCATCTACAAGCTATTATACGGGAAGCAAAGGATGCGAGCTTATAATAACCTACGCTTTCAATTCTTCATCTCCTCAAAGAATAAGAACGGTTGACTATTTTGTTGGACAAAATTATAATGGTAGTGTGGTTTCCAGCATTTCTTTTCCATTCTCTTTCTCAATACCAGAAAACTCTTATTCAATTAGAGACACCTATCTTACAGTTTATGGATTTACCGGTTCAGCAACAGCCGCAACTAATACTCTTATTTCTGGAATAGTGGTTCCAGGTTATGTTAATCAAACTTGCAATTTTAGAAATACAGGAGAAGCAAGATTTGATAGATGTTGGGATTATGTTTTAGACAATGTTACAAGTCCAGGAAGTTACACTGCTATTTTTGGTTCTGGCGTAACAAGATGGTTTTCGTCAACAATAACTATAACTTATACTTATCAAATATTTTATCAGCTTTCAGTAGAACACAATGCAACGATAAGCTATTCAGGAATTTTAAACAGCATTAATGTTTCTATAAACTTCACCTCTACTGTTGATGATGTCTATAACATGACAATTTACAATTTTGCAAATTCAAACTGGGATGCTTCTCCTTGCCAAAACATTTCAGCTACAGCAAACAATTACTACACAATCTGGTGCAATGTCACATCAAATCCAACAAATTACATTTCTTCTGACAATAAAGTTAGAGTGAGGCTCAACTCCACTGCTGACAATGATCAATCAACTTTGAAAGAAGAATATGTTCAATTCTACATAGGCTATGAAATAGTCAATCAACCACCAAGCCTTGGAGATAGAGTTGAAGAACCTGCTTCACCTACAACATATTCTTCTCAAGCAACTTACAGATTCAACATAACAGTAAATGATCCGGATGGTGAGGGAGACATTTCTACAGTAATCTTTGAATTCAATGGAGTTAATGAAACTGTAACTACCTATGTTATACACAACACTACAGCAAGAAATTATTCAATAACAAAAACTGATTTGCCTGCAAATCCCTCAGGCTATACTTTCAAATGGTATGCTAACGACAGCCAAAATTCTTGGGCAAGTGTAGTTGAAGGAACTTATGTGATAAACAAAGGTGTTAATCTGCTTACATCTCTAACTTGCTCGCCTTCTTCTACAGTAACCTATCCAATACAAACCACCTGCACAGGAACTCAATCAACAACTGGTGATGATGGTGTTATATATTACCTTTACAGAGATGGTGAGCTTAAATCACAAAAAATGAATGAGAATCCATCTGAAACAGTTTTGCTCGGTGCAGGCTCTTATGTTTACAAATTCAATTCAAGCGAAGGAGCAAACTGGACTGCCAACTCTACCGGCATAACTCTAACTTTAACTGTGCAACAAAACACTTCCACAGCTTCCTACATGCACTTAGTGATAAACGGAACTGAAAGCAATAAAGAATACACTTATCCTGCTGCTACAAACGCTACAGCATGGTTTGAAGAGAATTCTTTTGTTGGTTCTGCTCCCGTTTTCACACTGTACAGAAACACAACACTAATAGGAAGCAGCAATCCAATTTCCGATGTTGCCCAACTTGCAGCAGGCTTCTACAATTACACTTACTACACTCCTGGAAATCAAAACTATTCTTCTGCAGTGAAGCAATTAAACTTAACAATTCAAAAAGCAAACATTTTGCCCCATCTTCACATAGCGATCAATGGAACTGAGGAAGATTCAAGCTACACTTATGAAAATGTTACGAATGCAACTGCATGGTCAACTTTAACAGGACAAGCAGGAATAACCTATAGCCTTTACAGAAATACTTCAACTTCAAGCTTGTTCATAGGCTCTGGTGATTCTGTTTCTGATGTTTTGCTTTTAGGAGCAAATATTTACTATTATGTGTTCAACACAAGCGGGAATGAAAATTATACATCAGGCTCTTTAACCAGAACTTTAACAATTCTTCAAAAAACTCCAAAACTTTCTTTGGAAGCTTCACCTTATTGGTCGAACACTTACCCAACAGAAACAACTGTTAGTTGTCAAGCCTATTCTCTAAACGATGAGGTTGTTCCACAGCTATACAGAAATTCTTCTTCAAGTAATCCTTTACCTTCAAATATAGAAACAATAATTCTTGGTGCAGGCTCTCATGAATATATTTGCAATAACACAGCAACAGAAAACTATACTTCTACAAGCAATTCAAGTGTCATGATAATTGAAAAAGGAAATCCTGCAAGCTACATAAACTTATTCATTGATAACCAAACTAATGACAAAACAATTTCTTATCCAAACGTAGCAGAAATAAGAGGCAATGTTTCAACAATAGAAGGAGCTAATGATTTGATCTTCAATCTTTACAGAAATGGTTTGCTCATCGGTTCAGGCAATTCAACTAATCAAACAGTAAGCTCAATAAAACTTGGGAATGGAACTTATGTTTTTGTTTACAACACTTCTGGTGGAGCTAACTGGACATCTGGCTCTTCATCAACAAGAACCCTTTATGTTTTGAAAGGTGTTTTGTCATTACATTTAACCATAAACGGAACTGAAGCTGATGCAAGCTACAATTATGAAAATATAACAAATGTTACTGGTTGGGGTGAAGTGACCGGAGAAGATTTAACCTTTAGCTTGTACAGAAATTCTGTGTCAATAGAATTAAATCAACCAGGAGCAATCTCAGACATTCAGATGCTTGGGGCGGGAACTTACACTTACATCTACAACACATCTGGAGGTCAAAATTACACAAGCAACTCTTCTTCTATAACGCTAACGATAACAAAAAAACCAATCAAAATTTACTTAGCTTTGAACGGAAGTGAAAGCAACAAGACTTATGTATACCCAGAAACAATAAATGCAACTGCTTGGAAAGATGCTACGATAAACGATGAAGGTAGCATTACACTTTACAGAAATGGTTTAGCTTTAGACTTTGGAAAAATAGCTAAAGAAGAAATTTTACTAGGCAATGGGACTTACAACTACTCAGCTACTTTTTCTGCTTCCAACTACACAGCGGAAAGTATTCTTTCTGATAGGTTTGCTTTAGTGCTTAAAGGCTTGCCACCAATATACCTTGCTATAAACGGGACTCAGGGCAATGTAACTTATACTTATCCTGCAGCAAGCAATTCAACTGGTTGGCTCGAAACTGTAAACAAAGAAGGAAGTGTAGAAATCTTAAGAAATGGTATAAGCTTGGGAAGTGGTGATACAGTAAGTGAAGAAATTCTTTTGGCAGCAGGAGAATACAATTACTCGCTTGTTTTCCAAGAAACTCAAAACTATTCTTTCAATTCCATAACCAAAGACAGATTCTTAAAGATAAATAAGGCTCAATCAACAGCAACTTTAACTTTATACCCAGAATCCCCGATAACTTATGAAACTGAAACTGTAGCCACATGCACTGAAACAAATCCAGAAGATGATGGAAAACTCTGGAGAAATGACACAGATGTTACTTCTGAGAACAATACTGCAGTCAGATTACCTGCTGGAAGCTGGGAATATGTCTGTAACGTTAGCGAAACACAGAATTACACTTCTGCCTCTGATTCAGCCATCTATACAGTTAACAGGAAAAATGCTAACGTTCAAGTCTATCCTGTTACTCAAGCCACCACTTATCCTGTAACTGTTTTACAATATTGTATAGATGATTCCTCTTTAATGGATTGTAGTTTATATAGAAACGACAGTTTAATTTCAAACAACACCGAGTACTCACCTGCTGCTGGTGTTTACATTTATAAAGCAAACATAACCGATACTGCTAACTATACTAACTATGAGGATATAGAGACAGTAACAGTAAACAAAGCGGCAAGCGATGTCAGGCTTTTCCTGAATGGTACAGAAGCAGACAAAACATATACTTATGAAGATTATGCTAACATAACTGCCACTTTAAACATCTCTGGCAAAGTGTTCTATATTGAAACTAACTTTAGCGGAAACACTCAAATAATCAATCAAGGAACAAGTCCATTGACGAGTATAACAAACGACTTTGGTGCTGGCCTTTTCAACGTAACTGCTTATTGGAATGGAGATGAGAACTATACGGGCGATGCTCAGACATACTTTATGACAGTAAACAAAAAATCAACAGTAACTCATCTTTGGATTAATGGAACCAGAGGAAACAAATATTACACGAACAAAAGCTGGGCAAACTTTACAGTTGAGCTAGTTGATTATCCTGGAAAGCCTGTGGAGCTTTGGACAAATTACACAGATGGTCAATGGAAAAAGTGGGACTTAGGAAGTTCACCATTACAAAATATTACTCAGCTAACTTCAACGGGAACTTTTAACTTTACTGGTAACTATTCAGGAAATGCCAACTATACAGATAGCTATGAATCTTGGCTTGTTACAGTTTCTGCATTGGAACTAACAGCAACTTTGGAAAGCTTATCACCAACAAGCATAAACCAAGGACAAAATTCCACAGTTGTTGGCAATTGCTCTTGCACAGGTGGGACTTGCAACAATGTTTACATGGAAATACAGGCAGATGAAAATCCAATCCCAAATACAACTGGGAGCAGCTTGCAGGTTAATGGAAGTAATCCTTACTTTATTGGATCTTTAACAAATAGTTGGGTTACAAGGTCTTGGAACATAACTGGTTGGGATGCTGGAATCTATGCGATAAGAATAAAATGCAATTCAACAGAAACTTTGGATGTTTTCTCCACAGCACAAAGCCTACAAGTGAATGATACAACACCACCAACTTGGAGTGCAAATGCTACCTATCCTCTTTCACCAACAACTTATTCGCCAGGAAAGGGCTACCAGTTTAATGTTACGTGGAATGATAATGTTGGTATTTCCACAGTTTTTATTGAACATAACTTTACGACCGGTGGGCCTCTTATCAATAGCACAATGAGCAATGAAGGCTCAGAATACTATTTCAATATAGCTGATCTGAAAGCTGGAACTTATGTTTGGAGAAGCTATGCTAACGATACTTCTAATAATTGGAATTCAACAGAACAATGGATATACACCGTAGAAAGAGCGCCCACACTTACAAGATTGTTTTTGAATGGAACTGAGGGAGATAAAACTTATAATGTAACTGAGATTGCCAATTTTACTGTAACCCTAAACATTTCAGGAAAAACTGTTTACCTGCAAACAAATATGAGTGGTTGGATATTGCAGTCTGGGATAACTCCACTATACAATTACACTCAGTTAAATCAAAAGGGTATTTTCAATGTCACCGGATATTTCTTAGGAGATGAAAATTACACTGAAAGTAGCCAAACTTATTTTGTTAGTGTAGTGGATGAAGAAAGTCCAAGATATTCCAGCTTGGGACAAAATTCAACTTGGATTGGTGTTGGAAAAGCTATACTGCTTTTTGCCAATTGGAGCGATAATTTTGATTTAGATTATGCTTGGCTTGAAACGAATGAAACAAGAAATTGGGAAAACAAAACTGCAATAAAAATTAATTTAACTCAAGGTCAAACCTGGTCAAACTTCACTTGGCAGAATTCTTCTGTTCCAGCTGGCTGGGTCATAGGTTGGAGGGTATATGCTAATGACAGCTCGGGTAATGAAAATAAAACTGATTTAATGTTTTTCTTTGTTAATGCAAGCGAGATGTGGGTATTTTCAACTAATGGCACGGTAATTTCATCTTCAGCTGTAGGAGATATTAATGACGATTCTTCAATCGATGTGGTTTTTGGGAGTTTTGATAAGAATGTTTATGCTTTGAACGGGAGTGATGGAAGAAAGATATGGAATTTCTCTACTAATGGAATGATATCAAGTAGCCCAGCTTTAGCAAGCATAACAAGTAGCAACTATTTAGACATTTTTATTGGAAGTTATGATTACAATCTTTATGCTTTGAACGGGAGCAATGGAAGAAAGATATGGAATTTCTCCACTGGAGGTAAAATTTGTTCTTCTCCTGCAATAGTAGACGTTAACAAAGATAACTTCCTAGATGTGGTTTTTGGTTCAGACGATGGAAAAGTTTATGCTTTGAATGGGAGTGATGGAAATTTGATTTGGAGCTTCCAAACAAATGGAAAAGTTGTGTCTTCACCTGCTGTCGTAAATTTAACTGTTGACGGCTATCCCATTGTTTTTATTGGAAGTTATGATTACAATCTTTATGCTTTAAATGGAAGTGATGGAAGTAAGATATGGAATTTCTCTGCTCAAGAAAAGATAGAATCTTCTCCTGCAGTAGATGATTTAGATAATGATGGTGACTTGGAAGTTGTTTTTGGCTCTTATGACAACAAAGTTTATGTTCTTGATGCAAACAGTGGAGAAGAAATTTGGAATTACACTACTGGAAATTGGATAACTGCTTCTCCTGTGATATTGGATTTACAAGGTGAGAAAAAGGTAGTGATAGGTTCGCATGATTCATATGTTTATTGTTTCAATTCTGATGGAAGCCTGAACTGGACATTCAAAGTTCCAACAAATGGAAGAGCTCCTTATTTGCCATCTGTAGCAGACTTAAATCTTGATGGAGTTAATGATGTTGCGATTGGTTCAACTGATGGCAGAGTTTATATTTTAGACGGAAGAGACGGGAGCTTGATTTGGTCCTACAATATTGGACAATATATTTACACTTCTCCTGCTTTAGTTGACTTGAATGGTGATGGTAATCCAGATTTGGCTCTTGGATCAACTAATAAAAATGAGTATGTTTTAGACCCACCTTCTTGGCCTACATTCGGAGGAAATGAAAGAAGAACAAGAATTTTTGATAATTACCCACCAGAGCTACTTTTCTTTGATGTAATTAGAGAAGGAGGTAGAGTGAAGATTGTATCTCTTTGGAAAGAGAAGTTTTCTAACTTGGCTTTTGCTATAGTAGAAGAAAATTCAACTGGTCTTCCACTTGTCAACAGGATAAATTTGAGAGGAATGATTGACTGGGTCAATTATTCTTTCATAGATAATGGTGTTTATTATGGGATAAAAGTCTTTGATGAATATGGAAATTCAAAAGAGGTTTCAGGATTTGTAGAAAGTGAAACTAAAGATAGATTGCCACCAACTTGGTCAACTCAAGCTCAGCATCTTCAATTCAACTATTCTAAAAATCAGGTTTATTTGTTGAACTTAAGCTGGTTTGATGAAAGTGGAATAGAGGAAGTAATTTTTGAAAACAATTTCACAGGAGAATTTTTGAACGAAAGCATGGAAATTTCTGGAAACTTTTATTCTTATTCTGTAAAAGATTTACCTGCTGGAACTTATGTTTGGAGAAGCTATGCAAGAGATGTTTTTGGAAATTGGAACTCTACACCATATTTCACTCTTGAAGTTCTGAAGAAAAATCCAGAAATTGAATTTTCTTCAAAAGAAGAAGTTGTTTACCCTGGTCATGTAGATGTGAAATGTGTTTTGAAAGATGGAGATGATGATGCAATACTCAAGCTCATAAGAAATGGTGATGAAATTGAAATTGGTAAAATTGTCTCTGATGAAGAGGTTTTAAGATCTGGCTTATGGCAATATTCTTGTATTTATCCAGAAACACAGAATTACACACAGCTTGAACTTACAAAAATTGTTGAAGTAAGAAAAGGAGTTCCGGAGTTAAACCTTAAAGTTGAATATGAAAAGAATTCTTGTCCTGCTCAAGTGAAAATTACAGCCTATGAGAACAATTCTGGAGACGAAGATATTTCCTACAGACTTTATTCAACTGATTTAATAGGAGAAGGAAGTTATCTTGAGTATGTTGAAAGCTTGAGAGCAGGAATTTATTCATTCACTTACAATTCAAGTGAGGGGGAAAATTGGACAAGCAACTCTATTTCTAAAATGATAATAATTAACGATAGTTTGCCTCCTGAAAACCTTTTGTTCAACAAAAAACTTGTAGAGAAAGAAGGATTGAAAATTTATTCTTTATGGCAAGAAAATTGCTCTTCTCTTGCTTATGGTATAATCAGGGAAAATTCAACTGGTGAATTCAAGACAAACAAAGTTAAGATGAGCGGAAGTTTGGATTGGGTAAACTACACAATTCCAGAAAAAGATATTAAATCAAGAGAAGGTTGTGTGATGTTTTTAGGTTTTATCTGTCTTAAGAGAATATTTTTTGAAGTAGAAGCTTTTGATAATTACAGTAATTCTGCAAAAAAGAGTGATGATATCTTGTTAATTTTGATCTTCCCTATTCAAATAAATTTGTTTAGAAGGTGAGTGAATGAAGAAAATTATATTTGCGACAATTTTCTTAATTTTTCTTTTATTCCTATTCTTTCCAAGAGAACAGGAAGTTTTTCCAAAGCCGTTGAAAGCAAAGGACACAGACGGTTCACCAAGCGATGAAATTCTAGAAAACATGGAAAAGTGTTGTGAAAGTGTGATTTTAAAATTCAATCCCTATGGCTACCTGGAAGTGGAGGAATGGGAAAAAGTTGATCTCCCAAAAAAAGCTTTTGCGATCGTGAATTGGAGAACTTACAAAGATTTAGGTGCTGGCAACATTTACATAGGCTATTCTTTTGACGGTAAAGAATACAAGGAATTAGGGCCTTTCAATGAAAGTGAAAATTTCACTCAAACAACAATTGAAATTCCTGTGAATCTTTTCTCTGATTTGAGCAAGCTAAGGATAAGATTTAGAGGCGAAGATTTAGATTTTGCCACAGATGCCATAGCTGAAGTAAAAATAGAATTAAAAGTAATCAAATATAAATTTGGGTTGATCGGATGAACAAAAAATTCTTCCTGTTTGTTTTCATCTTCACTTTTCTTTTAGGGATAAAAATAAGCTTTTCCCCTTCTTCTACTTTTTTGCCAGTAGCATGCCAAGATTCTGATGGAGATTGTGATTTTGCAAGGTTGAATGAAAGTGATGGGGTATTTGAAGCTGTAGATTTGCTTACTTATCCATTTGGATGGATAAATGTGAGTAGCCTCACAGATTCCATACCAAGCGAGAACACAATTGATAAAGCAATAATTCATGTACTTTGGTATTCAGATGTAGACTTTGGTGCTAGTAATATCAACATAGACTATTGGAATGGTAGCTACTGGGTGAATTGTGCTGGACCTTTTGGAGAAAATGAAAGCTTGAGTGATACAACTTGTGATGTTTCTAACTTAACAAAAGAACAAATCTTGAATCTAAAGGTAAGAATAAGAGGTCAGGATGTTGATGGCTTTCCGATGGCTTTCTTGTATGTTGACCAAATCAGGATTGAAGTCAATCACTCGGCTCCACCAAAATGGGAAAATCAAACAACAAATATCACTACAAACACAATTTACACAAAAGGTTCAATCCAGCTAGCCACACAAGCTTTTGATGATGTTGGTTTGGCTTATGCCTGGCTTGCTACAAACGAAACTGGTGAATGGAAGAATTACACTGATGGAACTTATGGCTCTCCAATCAATTTAAACAATTTGGCAAATTCTTGGACTTGGGTCAATTTTTCTTGGAAGAATGATTCCCTTCTTTCAGGTGCTGTAGCCTGGAAAATTTACATCAACGATACAACAGGAAAAGAAAATGTTACTGAAGAAAAAACATTTTATGTCCAGTTCAGAAGACTGCCAGTAGCATGCCAAGATTCTGATGGAGATTGTGATTTTGCAAGGTTGAATGAAAGTGATGGGGTATTTGAAGCTGTAGATTTGCTTACTTATCCATTTGGATGGATAAATGTAAGCGATTGGGATTTAGATGTTCCAGAAAATACCATAATCCAATCGGCTTATTTGCATGTACTTTGGTATTCAGATGTTGATTTTGGTGCTTCTAACATTAACATAGACTATTGGAATGGTAGCTACTGGGTGAATTGTGCTGGACCTTTTGGAGAAAATGAAAGCTTGAGTGATACAACTTGTGATGTTTCTAACTTAACAAAAGAACAAATCTTGAATCTAAAGGTAAGAATAAGAGGTCAGGATGTTGATGGCTTTCCGATGGCTTTCTTGTATGTTGACCAAATCAGGATTGAAGTCAATCACTCGGCTCCACCAAAATGGGAAAATCAAACAACAAATATCACTACAAACACAATTTACACAAAAGGTTCAATCCAGCTAGCCACACAAGCTTTTGATGATGTTGGTTTGGCTTATGCCTGGCTTGCTACAAACGAAACTGGTGAATGGAAGAATTACACTGATGGAACTTATGGCTCTCCAATCAATTTAAACAATTTGGCAAATTCTTGGACTTGGGTCAATTTTTCTTGGAAGAATGATTCCCTTCTTTCAGGTGCTGTAGCCTGGAAAATTTACATCAACGATACAACAGGAAAAGAAAATGTTACTGAAGAAAAAACATTTTATGTCCAGTTCAGAAGACTGCCAGTAGCATGCCAAGATTCTGATGGAGATTGTGATTTTGCAAGGTTGAATGAAAGTGATGGGGTATTTGAAGCTGTAGATTTGCTTACTTATCCATTTGGATGGATAAATGTAAGCGATTGGGATTTAGATGTTCCAGAAAATACCATAATCCAATCGGCTTATTTGCATGTACTTTGGTATTCAGATGTTGATTTTGGTGCTTCTAACATTAACATAGACTATTGGAATGGTAGCTACTGGGTGAATTGTGCTGGACCTTTTGGAGAAAATGAAAGCTTGAGTGATAGTGTTTGTAATATAACCATTCTGTCGAGAAACCAATTGAATAACATAAAAGTTAGGGTAAGAGGTCAGGATGTTGATGGCTTTCCAATGGCTTTCTTGTACGTTGACCAAATTTTTATTGTAGCAAACTATAGCATAGGAGTGCCTTATCTTGAAGTTAAGCTTGTTCTACCAGAACCACTAGCAACTACATATGTTGTGCAAAATACAACTTTTTTGATTAATGCAACTGTCTATTGTAGAGTAGGAAATTGCAACAATGTTTATGGTACTGTGATGTATAACTTAACTTCTCCTTATCCTGATACAGCTGTAAACACTAGTTATGGTGATAAACCTTTTTTCGTGAACGAAACTCCTGCTCTAGCAATGAAAGCATGCCCAAACAATCCTTTAAATGAAGGAGATTTTTGCAATTTAACTTGGGTTATCAATGCTAGTGGAAACATAAA
>Ga0078972_1014038_pt1 | contig 12897 bp, 7 predicted proteins | sample YelNatPaOPGAMG01_FD_67568 | JGI IMG/M metagenome (GOLD analysis project Ga0078972, IMG submission 67568) | Hot spring thermophilic microbial communities from Obsidian Pool, Yellowstone National Park, USA - OP-RAMG-01 (SPADES assembly) (version 2) | ecosystem: Environmental > Aquatic > Thermal...
ACAGCCTGCGCCTCGACAGTTCGGGTGCGGCGCTCGAGGCAGCAAGCCGCCTGGGCCTGGTATACGCCGTTGAGGCGCTATTGCAGTTGCTCGCCTGGCCCAAGCCTGGCGTCGCTGGGCCCTGCCAGATCGAAGACTGGCCTTTCCTGGCGATGCGAGGTGTGCACCTCTATGTTCCCGCTCGCCGCGACATCCCGTTTTACAAGCGATTGGTGAGTGAACTGCTGCTGCCTATGCGCTACAACACTGTCTTCATCGAGGTTGGCGGCGGCATGCTCTATGACCGTCACCCCGAGATCGCCGAAGCCTGGGAGCAGGCCTGCCAGAGAGCGGCCCGGGGAGACGTGGCGGAACCACCACCGCACCACGAGTTGGGCGGCGGTTCGTATCTCACCAAGGCCGAGATGCGTGACCTGGTGGACTATACACGCGCCTTCGGCCTCGAGGTGATTCCTGAAGTGCAGTCGCTCAGCCACAGCCAGTACATTCTCCTCGCTCACCCCGAGATAGCCGAACGTCCGACTGACCTGTACCCTGACTCCTACTGCCCTCTCCATCCCGACACTTACCCGATTCTGTTCGACGTGTTGGATGAGGTGATCGAAGTCTTCCAGCCCGAGCGTTATGTCCATATGGGCCACGACGAGGTCTATACCATGTGTGTCTGCCCGCGCTGCCAGGGTCAGGACAAAGCGGAACTCTTTGCGGGCGATGTCAACAAGATCTACGAACACCTGAAGCAGCGAGGGCTGGGCATGATCATCTGGGATGACATGATCAACACCACTCGACCGTTCGCTTGTGTCGGAGCGCTGGACAAAATACCCAGGGACGTCCTGATCCTGGATTTCGTCTGGTACGATCAACCCTCGGCAGACACCGAGGACATTCTCCTGGAACACGGTTTCAAGGTGGCCATTGGCAATTACTACTCCTCCCATTTCCCTCGTTACGAGAGCCGCGCCAGGAAACCGGGCGTGGTAGGAGGCGAGGTCTCCACCTGGGTAGGCAACAACGAGGCCGACCTGGGCCGCTTCGGCAAGCTGTACGATTTCGTGTATTGCGGTAACAGCATGTGGTGGACTGGCTACCGCGAGGAGATGCGCTGGACGATGGGTCGGGCTGCGGCGCGCATCTTGGCGCGTCTGCGCTCGCGCCTGGGCGAGGAGCCCCTTCCCTCCAGTCTGCCCGATGCGGTTTTCTCGCCAATAGACTTATCCGCACTCGCTGACGTGCCTCGTCGCGACGAAGGCGGCACGTGGGATCTGGAGCAGGCACCAAAGGGCCGAGTAGATCTGGCCTGCATCCCCTTCCAGCTTCCGCACGGCATGCTCTCGACCGAGGCAGAAGGCGTCCGCGGCCGCTTGCTCCCAAGTGAGGTGCAGATTCCTCTCACCGGCAAGGCCAAGAGCCTGGTCCTGCTGCATGCCGCCTCGTCCATCGGAGTGATTGGCCTGGGTGTCCCGGGCACGCCGATGGGTCGCTATGAGCTGATCTATGCGGATGGCTCAAGCGAGAAGCTTGAGCTCGCTTGGGGCTGGCAGCTAGCCGAATGGGACCGCCGTTACGGCGCGCCTTTGCCGCATATGGCGCATCGCCACTCTGGATACGTGGGCACCTATCCAGCGTTTCCGCTGTGGCAGGGAAAGTCAGCAAGCGGCAAGGATGTCACGCTCTATGGCTTCGAGTGGCTCAACCCGCATCCAGACCGCGAACTGCGCGCCCTGCGCCTAGCAGCACCGGCGGAGCCGACCGACTGCCGTGTGCTGCTCCTAGGAGTCACCCTGGTCCGCAGCGGCTAGCCGCTTTCTGGCGCTGCCCGGGCTGCCCTTGCCGTGAGAGCGCCATGCTGGTGCCTACAGCCGGGGCTACTTCTCCTCGATCGTGACCGACTCGAGGGTACTGCCCTTGGTGCTTGCGTTCTGCTGTGGGTCGCGCAGCGTCAGCGAGCGCACCACATCCATTCCCTCAGTCACCTTGCCAAAGATGGTGTGCTTTCCATTCAGCCAGGGTGTAGCAGCAAAGGTGATGAAGAATTGGCTGCCGTTCGTGTTGGGGCCGGAGTTGGCCATCGCCAAATAGCCGGGCCCATCGAACTTGAGCGTTGGGTCGAACTCGTCTTCGAACGTGTAGCCCGGGCCGCCCGTGCCTGTGCCGGTGGGGTCGCCGCCCTGGGCCATGAAATCCTTGATCACGCGGTGGAAGCTCGTGCCGTTGTAGAAGCCCTGGCGCGCTAGAAAGACGAAGTTGTTCACCGTCTTGGGAGCACGATTGGCGTACAGCAGCACTCTGAACTCGCCCTTATCTGTCCTGAAGACAGCTGTGTAGGTCTTGTTAGGGTCAATCGTTACCTCTGGCGGCTTACTCCACTGCTGAGTCACGGACCGTCCCTCCTTGGGCGAGTTGGCGGCCGGCGCGACGCCGCATGCCGCCAGGAGTACCAGGCAAACCAGCACCAGCGCTACCGACTGTGCCAAAAGGGCCACCTTCCGAGCGCGATGATCGCGCCGGCAGTCATCCCAGTACATGCGTCCCTCTCCCGGGCACTGTGCCCCATTCTGGTGGTAAGCGCGACCGCCCCACCATGCTGACGACCGAGAATGCGCGACGGAATGCGCTAATGCCCGCAACATGCTGCCTTCGTTGCAGGCGAGCCCTGCATATACGTTCGGCCTCCTCATCATGCCTGTGTCAACTGCTGGGGGTCGCCACCGTCCTTGGCTAGGCGACAATCAGCGGATGGGGCCCGCCCGGCGCTCATGACATCTGTGCCCCAAGCAAAGAGCCCACTAACGAGCCGGCCATGATTTCGCCCCAAACGTTCTCCGTCGTAGCATGCTAGCGGTACCTGTTCATCGCCTGGATCTGGGCCCTAACCCGCTCGGCAGCGAACTCGGGTCGGTGCCAACGCATGGCCTCGAACACGAGGCCGCCCCTGTCGGTGCGGAAGTGGCGCACGATGCTGTCTACTTCGGCTTCGATCTCGGCTGGCGTCCCGGTAGCCAGGTTGCGCATCATGTCCACCGATACCTTCAAGCAGCGCTTGCCGCGGAAGTAGTCAGCGATCGTATCGAGGCCGGTGCTATTGGCCTGCACGAACAGGTGCTGATCCAGGTCCATCGCTGCCAGATCATCCATGATCTCTGTGAGGTTGCCGTCCAACAGCAGTGAAGCGTACATGCCCTGACGATGGATTTCGGAGAAAAGACGATCGTACATGGGCTTGAAGTGAGTGCGAAATAGCCGTGGCGAGAACATCATCCCAGAGGTGCCTGCTACTTCATCTATGACGTTCACCATATGCGCGCCCATAGCCCTAAACTTCGGGATCAGCGCCAATTGATACTGCAGTATCTTGTCGAATACGGCTAAGACTACGTCCAGCCGGTCATAGAGATTGAGCAGCAGGCCGTCGTAACCGAACAGTTCAAAAGCGACGACGAAAGGCGCAGGGTCAAGCAGGCCACAGATGAAGCGGTCGGGATAGTACTTCTCGATTAGCTGCTTGCGGCTCTCGAAAAACCAGTTGGTGCCCTCAGGGTCGGGCCAGGGATAGGCCTCCACGTCGGCCAGAGTGTTGAAGGTGGGCCGCTCGATCACCTGGTAGGCAACAGATGTGTCATTGGGCACGATCTGGGTGCAGCCCCATTCGTCCTTGCGCACGGGCTCGCCGCGCTCGTTGCGCCCCAGATCCTGGAAGGTCCAGTGATAGGTGACCCAGGCGCTATCGAAATCCTCGGCGCCCTCGGGAACTCTGACCGTCTCAGCGTCCAGCGTGCCGTAAGCGTTGTAAATGTGTGGAACGTCCACTAGCTCCATGGGCACGTATGAAGGCGAGCCGAATTCGATCGCCCGCCTGACTTCGTCAATGTGGTTTCGCATAGCTGCACCTCAAGCGCAATACGCGCTCACCATCAGGGAGCGCTGGCAAAGTGGACCACACCGCCCCGTTTCCCCAGTCGGTTATCGCGGTGCGCCGGCTACAGCCTCTCGAGCGCACGGATGTCCTCGTATCTGGCGCGCCGGTCGGCCAGGTACTCTGGCACAGGCACATCCCACCAGCCCTGGGCTGAACCGCCGCTGTAGGGATATTCGCGGTTGACCATCACCTCGAGCACGGCTGGCCCGCCGCTGGCAAAGGCACGCGCCAAGGCCGGCTCGATCTCGTCGGCCCGGGACACACGTTCTCCCCAGGCGCCGAAATCGCGAGCAACGGCGGCGAAATCCGGCGTGGTCCCGAATTCGACAGCCATTTCTCGTTCGGCGCCGTAGACCTCGTGCTGCAGGTCTCTGATCGACAGCCAGCCAGCGTTGTTGGCAACAACCGCAACCACGGCGATGCCATATTGCACAGCAGTAGCTAGTTCCTGGATTGCCATCAGGAAGTCGCCATCGCCCATGAGCGCAACGACCTGACAGTCAGGTTGCGCAAGCTTCGCGCCCAAGCCGGCGGGGTAGGCGAAGCCCATGGTCGAGAAGCCACCGGTGGTCAGGTTCGTGCGCGGCTCGTAGAAAGGGAATTCCTGCAGCAACTGGGCCTGAGTATTGCCCGAGGATGATGTGACAATTGCCTGTCGCGGCAACGCTGCGCGCAGGTGGCGCAGAAGCGACGAGATCATTACTGGCTGACGGCTGTCGTCAGCCCAGCTTTCTACGTGTTCCAGCCACCTTGACCGTTCCCGCTCAATGGTGCGCTGCCACGTTTTGCCCTGCCACTCGCGCTTGGGCTCCGACTCAGCCAGTTCAAGCAAGGCCGACAGCGCCGCCTTGGCGTCGGCGACGATGCCGACCTTTGCGGGATAGTTCTTGCCAATCTCATTCTCGTCAATGTCAACGTGAATCAGTTCCGTCGGCGGGATGTTGAAGGCTTTGCCCGGTACGTACGACGATGAGGTCTCGTCTGCAAAGCGGCAGCCCACGGCGAGAATCACGTCGGCCTGGCAGCAGAGGGTAATGCCGCAGCTAGTGCCTTTCGAGCCGGTGAGCCAACCATAAAGCGGGTGGTCGTTCGGGAACACGTCCTTTGCCTGCAACGTAGTGACCACCGCGGCACCAACGGTCTCTGCCAACTGGCGCAGTTCGGCGTACGCGTTCGAAGCGGCGACGCCGCCACCCGCCAGAATGAGGGGACGCTCTGCCCGGCGCAGCAGGTCCCAAGCGCGGCCCACAGCCCGAGCGTCAGGCTCGGGAGCGGCTGGCGGGAGAAAGTCCTCTCGCCGTGGTACAGGGACGTTGACCATTTGGGCCTGAACATCCATGGGCAAAGCGACATGCACAGGGCCACGGCGGCCTGAAAGCATGGTCCTGAAGGCACGTCGCATGATGCCAGGCAAGCGGGCAGCATCGTCTCCTAACCATGAGCGCTTCGTCACAGGACGGACGATCGAGGCAAAGTCGGAGTCGTGACGCCGCTCGATCTCTTGCAGCACACCGCGGCCAAGCATGTGCATGTGCGTATCGCCGCTAAGCGCGAGTACGGCTGTGGAATCCACAAATGCCGTGGCCAAGCCAATGGCCGTGTTGATCGCACCCGGACCGATGCTGGTGAACACACTCAGAGGCTGGCCACTTGCCCTGTAGTAGCCGTCAGCCAGGTGGACAGCTGCTGTCTCCTGGCGAACTTGTATCAGCCGCGGGCTGTCTCGACCAACGAAAGCGTCCACAAGCCCCAGGCAGCCGTGGCCCGGAATGCCAACCATGTAGGGGACACCAGCTGCGTGCAGGCATTCGGCGACAATCTGTCCGCCCGTGAGCGGCCTGAGCTCGATTGAACCAGTCTGCTCATCCAGCAGGCCGCCAGCCTGACTGTCCTGCGAAGCTTCGGGCATCCCTGCCTCCAGACTCTTGTTGTGGTGTGAATGTCAGTATAGGTGTTGCCTGGCTTGGTTGCTAGCTGTGTGGGGTTGTTGTGTTGCTTTGCTGTGTAAAGTTAAGACTATGTGTCAGATCTGCAGCCCAACAAACCGACGGCCAGTCAGCGGACAACCAGCAGCGCACGCTCCCGCCAAGGGGCTGCGCCCTTAGTGGGCAGCGAATTCGTGTAGTGCCTGGAAGACTATCTCCAGGCTCTTGATGTTGTCCTGGCAGCGCGTCGCCGGTGCTGGTCCGCCCTGAAGCGCCTGGATGAACTCGTGCAATAAGTATGCCTGTCCGCTATGGGCAAGCGGCACAGGCTCGATCAGGCGGGGCTCGGTGCCAGACTCCTGCACTCGCACCATATCATCCACCAGGTTGATCACGCCGTTCTCGCATTCGAAGCGCCAGTTGCCGTTCCAGGGCGTCTCACTGCCGCGGGAGCACCAGGAAGCGGTGTAGCTGGCATAAACGGGGCCGAACTGGCGGCTCTCGAGCCTCAAGCCCAGCGTGGCACTGGCGTCACCCTTATACCAGCTCCACTCGGGGTTCCATGAGTAACCCTTCAGGCTCACCAGGTCGGCATCGAGCAGGTAGCGCATCATATCAAAGTGATGGATACTCATGTCAACGATCAATGGATAAGGCATTTCCTCCCGAAAGCCCCCGAAGTGCGGCCCTTTGAAGAATTGGACGCAGACTGCTCCCACCTTCCCCAGTTCGCCCAAAGTGGCCCTGAGCGTCTGGACCGGTTGGCTGTAGCGATAGTTTTGCGCCACCATGTGCAATTTGCCTGTGCGCTCGGCCATCTCCACGATCTCCCGCGCAGCCTCGATGGTATCCGCCAGCGGCTTCTCGGAGAGCACCGGCAGTCCAGCTTCTAGAGCCTGGATTGACTGCTCCTTATGAAAACGTGGTGGCGTAATGATAAGCACGCCATCGACCTGTTTTCCTTCACACGCGAGAGCTCGCAGTGCCTCAGGCAGAGTCCGGTAAACGTGATCTCCATCGAGCTTATACTTGGCAACCTGGGTACGTGCCACCTCGTCGTTCACCTCGACGAAGGCACAGTAGCGCGCCTCGGACGAGGCAAGGACTGTCTTGAGCCAGGTCTCGCCCATGCCACCCATTCCAATCTGAACCAGATTCACCATATGTCCTCCCAGTCCATGCCGCTTGCACGTGCCGCCTGGTGGTGGCGACAGCAGTAAGGCGCCGAAGGGCGCTCCACCCACCACCCGTTTTGGCCGCCGTGCCAGTGTGGCCTATGATAGCGCAGAGAGAAAGAGAGGGGAATGCGAAAATGCGCCCACCGGTAGCACAAATAGCTGGTTCGGTCCGACCCCAGGTTTGCTCATGCAGGGCGCCCCTGTCGCGGCCGACGGTCGCCATGGCCGCGCCTGCAGCCCGGCGCAAACAGACAGCCCTGCCTCTCCCCTAGAGGGCGGCGGACTTGATGGCGCCCCAGCCTTGCCGGCGAGGCACTCTTTGGGCAATCATCCATTTCATGCGCCAGACCTGGCGCAGCTGGCTGCCGGCCCTAGTGCTCCTGCTGATACTAGCCACGAGCCTCATCGTCTGGAGGCACACTGCCCTATCCCTGCTGAGGGACCGAGAGCAACTGCTCGGCGCGATACAGCGCGCCGGCTACCTGGGGCCACTGGTCGTCGTTGGGTTGGTGGCCTGGCAGGTGCTTGGCCTACCGATCCCGGGCCAAGTGCTAGACTTTGCCGCTGGGTATGCCTACGGCTTCTGGTGGGGCACTCTGTACTGCTGGGTCGGCATCACTCTGGGCTCAGTTCTCGCCATGATCTTGGCGCGGCTGGCTGGCCGGCCGCTAATCAGCCGCTTTGTCGGCCATAGCAACCTCAGCCGCGCCGACCGGTTTGCAGAGGGCAAAGGTCTCCGCTTTTTCCTCGTGGCTCTCCTCATCCCTGGCATGCCCCACAACGTTCTCTGCTATGTGGCCGGCCTCACTCCCCTGCCGCTTGGCCAATTGGCCGCCGTCATCGCCATCGCTCGCTTGCCAGGCGTGGCCGTACCCGTGTGGGCCGGCGCCAGCGCCGCCAGCCTTACCTGGTGGCAACTGGTCGCTGCTGGGGCAGCCACCCTGCTCCTCGCGGCAGTCTCCTGGGCACTTGGCCCCATTCTGAAACGCCACGTTTCCCGGCTACTGCACGGCGAAAACGGCACCGCCTGACTCCCATGCACCTCCAGATCACGGACTGAGCATTATGTGAAGCGATTGCCCTGCGCCAATGCGTGTGCCCTCCGGGAGCCTGACAACGCACTGGCCGCCTTCGCCAGCCGCCTCGGCGAGCAGGTTCCGCTCCCCCACTTGGGAAGACCGGATCGAGCCGCTCACTGGCGCAGCCAGAAGCAGCTGCTCCAGACACAGTTCGCCCGCAGTCACGCTCAGGCGAACGTCCCAGCCGTTCTCCATCCGCTGCTGCTCGAAAAGGCCCCAAGCTCCATCCACACTCCAGAAGTAGCGGCACTCCTCGGGATAGAGCCGCGGATTAAAGCCGAGCGTCTTCCTCGGCATGTCGAACTGAAAGCCGGAGAGCGCCGTCAGCAGTCCCCAGGATGCCAGCGACCGAGCGTAGTGACTGCCGCACTCGAACTCGTTCCAGGGGTTGCGACGCACACCATCGTGCCGGGCGCGCAGGCCCTTGACGATGGTCAGCCCCTCTTCCACAAAGCCCTGGTAGATGAGGTGGCTCGCAACCTGGTACTCGATCCCGGGCCAGACCTCGTCGGAATAGGGGAATGGGATCGCAGGGCGACCACCGTTGGGCCACGTGCACAAGAGCAAGCCCTGCTCGTCGTTCAGGGCATAGATGCGCTGAGGGTTGGCGTGTTCCCATAGCTCGGGGCGCCAGTTGTGGCGAAAGATGGACTGCAAGGCAACCCGCACGTGATCGCAATCGAGAAGCTCGCCCAGCCCGATAAGCTCAGCCAGCCACTGCCCCAGGACCTGGTCGGCGAGGCAGCCCTCACCATACTGGTACTTGGGCGTCCTATCCCAGTCTGGCTTCTGCACATACCAGGCACCATTCCACAGTTCACTCTCAATCCTGCTCCGGCCGCTCTCGAAGATCCGGCGGTAGGTGCGGGCCGACTGTTCATCTCCGAGATGAGTAGCTATCTCCTCACCAGCGCGTAACGCCCCAAGATAGAAACAGCCGATGAAGCTGTTGGGCCCGCTGAACTCGACGTCGTAGGTGTTGTGCTGAATGCCTTCAATCACCCCGTCGCGGTCAGCATCCCACTCCTTCCAGGCATACTCCAGAGCGCGTTTCGCCTTTGGCCACCACTTGCGCAGCCATTCGTCGTCACCGCTAAGCCTCCAGTCGCGGTAGAGCTTCATCAGGCCACCCAATTGCCCATCGGCAGCAGGCAGGAAATGCCACACGGCGCTACCGAGCGGCAGTTGCAGGCGGAAACCCATGCTTCCGTCCTCGCGCAAGTTATAGGTATAGTCGGCCTCGCGCACGCTGCGCTCAAGCGCCGGGAAAAGGAAGGCGAGCGTTTGAGCGTAGTTCCATACGTGCGTACAGGTGCCCTCGCAGCAACCGGCGTCACAATGACAGCCCTCAAAGCCGTAGAACGTCCCGTCGCTTAGGCGCAGCACGGTCGGGCTGTGGAGTATGCTGGCCTGGCTTGAGACGGCGTCCAGAACGAACGGCGGTAGCTTTGAGGCGAACAGCGTATCGTGGAACAGCCTTGTCTGCCCATAGAGGCGCTCTTCATTGGCAGCGTAATAGGAAGCGACTTCGAGGGCATCGGCCCACTGTGAAGCATAGTAGTTCCGCCACCCTGGCGGTGTGCGCTCGCCCTCGCAACAGGCGGCACCATCCATGCGGTGTGCGTCCCAGTACTTGACGAAGTTGGGGAAATACCACGTAACAAAGAAAGGAAGGGTCACCGTCTCGCCCGGCGCCAACGTAGCGCGCAAACCGAGTGTGGCGACGTCGCTCTTACCCTCGTCCGAAGGGGGATAGGAACGCAGCGGCAACGTGCCCGTGGCCGAGAAATGGTCCCAGTAGTCATGCATCGCATCAAACCAGGCACCGCGCAACGACGCTTCCTGGTAGAAGAGGTCTCCCGTCCCGAGACTCCCCCAGGTGGTACTGATCCCCATATTGCCGAACTGTGGCGCACCGGGATCGTACTTATCTGAGGTGAGAAACAGGCCACGCACGCTGCCTCGCTCTTGGTAATGGTTGCTGTTCCGCCCAAGGTGCGGCCCGACAAAGGGGCCACTGCCTGGGTAGCCGACAGCATTGAAGAGACTGCCGGCAACGGACACATCCACTGACTCTGGCCCAGGGTTGGTAACGTGATATCGGAGCACAGCGATGGGCAGGCCAGAGTCATCGGCATTCATCGGGATAAAGGGGCTGTAGGCCTCCAGTCGCACCTCAACCGGCAGACGCGGGTCGGAGAACTGGATCTCAGCAAGGGGAAACTCGCCGCGAAAGACCGCCGAGCGCATATGCGGCAGGCCGGATCCATCCTCGCGCCCGACGCCGAATCCCAGGCCGCTGTACCCCTGTCGACCCTGACCAGTGAAGGGTGGTTGGGGCGGCGACTGAAGCACCCTCGTCACCGGCTCTCCGCCTCGGGCGCAGGCCCAGATGGCGAAGAAGCTGTAGGGCATGACGGCACCGCACTTGTTGGGCCGGTTGAAGATCTCCCAGTCCACCAGCGCGCCGCGCCCAGATAAGGAAACACAACCCGTACCTATGCCTCCAAGTGGGAAAGCCACCTGGTTGAGGCTGGCTCCCGCGTACGTGGCGGGCAGGCCGGGAGCGGTGAGTTCGCCGGCGGCGAACGCATTCTTGGCATCTCGCATGTGGCCCCTCCGCGAACTGAGTGTCACGTCAGGCACATTCAAAGGCCCCCGCGCTCTCTTGTCAACGGGTCGTAGCAAGACGGCGCCAAGCAATCTCCACCGTCAACTCAACTCTCCAACGCAGTGTAAATTGGCAAACAGCTATGGTAGCTCGCCTCTCCTTGCACCCTGGCCAGAATCGGCAGCGGCAGGCATGCCTTTGCTCCGGCCCATCCAGTCGAGGCCAGCCAGTTCCCCGAAGTGTTCGCGGAAGACGCGGTAGTACACCAACTCTTCCTTACTAGCGAGCACCCAACCATTGGGCAGTTGCTTCTCTCTTTCGAAATCGCTGTCGCTGATGCTTGCCTCAGCCTGCTCACGCAACAGTTCGCCCACGCCAGCCCCTTCCCAGAACTTCGCCTTTCCACGTGCAAGCACCACTGCCGGCAGGCACCCAGCTAAGGCCTGCCGCAGGATCCACTTGCCGACGCCGTCCTTCAGCTTCAGAGACACAGGGATGCTGAGGGCATAGTCCACCACTTCGGCATCGGCAAATGGCACGTGAGCGACGATGCCGTGTGCTGCGGCGCAACGGTCCACGCGCTGAAGCGCCGTGTTGTGCAGGCGGCCAAGAATGTCAACCAGTTCGGCCTCCAAGCTGTGCGGTTCGACTCCGGCCAGGTACACATAGCCAGCGAACAACTCATCGCCCACCTCGCCGGAAAATACCTCTCCCACGTAGTCAGCAGCAGCCTCTGCAACCAGGTAGTTCATCAAGCTCGAGCGCACCAGAAGTGCATCGAACGATTCCAGGTGGTAGATAACGGCCGGCAGCACCTGCAACATCTCGGAAAGCGACACCAGGCGCTCATGGTGGGTCGAGCCAATGTGAGCCGCGACCGCTTGCGCATACTCCAAATCGGCGGCGCCGCTCAGTCCGACGCTGAAGGTGTGCAGCTGTCTCAGCCGCGGCCGTGCCAGGGCGGCAATGGCGCTCGAGTCCAGGCCCCCAGAGAGCCAGGCACCCATGACTTCGCCATGGATGCGCCGGTCAATTGCCGATCGCAGCCGCTGCTGCAGTTCCTGGGACGTGTCTGGCTGGCTTTGGGACCAGCGATGCCCGATGTGAGGACGATAGTAATAGTGCTCGCTGCCGCCAGTGAGCGCGCAGCCCGGAGGTAACTCACGGACCTCCTTGACGATGGTCAGGAGTGCTTTGGCCTCAGAAGCGAAAGCCAGGCAGCCGTCTTCCCCATAGCCGTAGTAGAGAGGAGCGACGCCCAGGCGATCGCGCACAAGGGTGAGGCACCCGCCGGAAAGCTGCGCGACAGCCCGATGCTCACCGCCACGGTCATCAGCCACCCGAGAGTCCTCACGCAACTGCCTGACAAGCCCGGACTGTACTGCCGGCCACGCCAGTCCCAGGGTAGCGCCGGCACACGCCAGTGTTTCTCGACCTGCCGGGCCACGGTAGGACATTTTGGCCAGCATCTCCTCAACGTCGCCACTACGTCCCTCGGCGGCAATGCCGGCGATTCCTGCCATGAGAACATGCCTCCCTAAGTGTAGCGAATCCGGTGAACAATCGTCTTGCGCCATGCGCCTCCAGAGCGACATGAATATGCCCTGTCGTTAGGAGGACTCCGCTGGTTTTCCGTCGCAAACGTACGCCTGCAACTCGTTGACGCTGAGTTGATCCAGGCCCAGCTTCTCAAGAGTGCGGCCGCGTCTCCAGTAATCTGTCTGATGGATGACGCACGCCAGATGGACGATGGCATCTACCGTGGTCACCGATACGCCATAGCGCCGTCCGAGGGCTGCTAAAGGCACCAGGCTCATGGGCACGTCTTCGGTGATGTAGCGGTTGCTTAAGGACGGCGGAGCTTGGATGCCGTGGTAGCCTGGTTGGTTCTGGATGGTCTCAAAGAGGCTATCGCCTCGTGCATCGTAAGCCATCTGCAGCCACTCCTGCGCTGTCTGCGCCCGTATACCCAGAGCAGCCGCTACAGTCACTCGCTCGCGGTCAAGCGCCTCAAGCACCCTGCAAACGGTTGGGCTTGCCCCGTCAATGTAAAACTGGAAGGCGCCGTGCGTGCCCTCAATCCAACCTGCATTGAGTATTGTGAGAGCCGGATGGAAGATGGCACCCATGTTGTCCAGGCTCGTCTTCAACACATTACCGCCGTCAACGAATTGGGGGTAAGCGC
>Ga0078972_1014041_pt1 | contig 12895 bp, 7 predicted proteins | sample YelNatPaOPGAMG01_FD_67568 | JGI IMG/M metagenome (GOLD analysis project Ga0078972, IMG submission 67568) | Hot spring thermophilic microbial communities from Obsidian Pool, Yellowstone National Park, USA - OP-RAMG-01 (SPADES assembly) (version 2) | ecosystem: Environmental > Aquatic > Thermal...
GCCGACGGTATCGCCCTTTCGCACCTCAAGGTTGATGTCCCGCAATGCCCATGGACCTCTCCCGCCTGATCCATGAAGCGACTTGTCTTGCTTTTTCAGGCGCTTCAGGCCCTTTTCCACAAGCTTCGGGAGCGGCAAACCGTATCGCTTCCAAAGACCCTCTATTATGATCGCAGCTTCTTGAGACAAGAGATGTCCTCACAACACGTCAGCAAAGTACGAAGAAAGTCGCCGAAAAATAGGCCAAGAAATCGCCAACATGACAATGGTCATGACCACGGCAAAACAAATCGGTTCCGCAGACGGCGCGCTGGATTTTAGCAGGACATTGCGGAACCCTTCAATCACCCCCACCATGGGATTGAGCATGTATAACTGCTTCCACTGTTCTGGTACGGAACTCAAGGGGTAGATCACAGGGGTGACGAAGAGCCATGCCTGCGTGATGAACGGAGTGGCAAAGATAAAATCTTTCCGAAATGTACCGAGTCCGGCCAAGAGTATGCCGATGGCAAACGCGGTTGCCGCCATAAGGATCACCAAAGGAATGATCCAAAAAAGGCTGAGGCCCACAGGAACCTTGAACCAAACCATGAGACCAGCCAAGAGGATGGCCGACATGACGAAATCGAACAGCGTGGCGGTAACCGCCGCGAGTGGAAATACTTCCCGCGGCAATGCAATTTTCTTGATCACTTCTGCATTCGTGATAATGCTGGGGCCGCAGGCTGCCACCGCGTTGGTGAAAAAGGTCCACGGCACCAACGCTGAATAACTGAATAGGATGTAGGGGACCCCGTCGCTGGGGATGTTGACGAAGCCGCGAAGCATATTGAACAACAGCATCAAAATGAATGGCTGCAAAAAAGCCCACCACATGCCAAGCGACGACCGTCGATAACGACTCGTCACATCCCGGACCACGAGCGCCATGAGGAGAGAGAAGAATCTCGCCACTCTCCGGCTACGCTCAGAAGGATTTATATACAGACCCTTGGTCAAGAAAGACGGTTCTTCCAAGAAAAATCACTCCGTGGAATCCCTGTAGGGCGATGCACTCCCATAGCACGATGGACGCTCTGCATCAACCTTGTGTCACAAGACGCCAATGCATGCAATGCGATCTTGCCATACATGTTCCCGTTCTTGGCTTCTCTTAGTCCTGGCGAGTCTTGGAGAGGGATTCCTTGCTCACAGCCATAAGGGTCACCAGCGCCTTTGCCACGGGTACATCTTTGCCGCGGCGAATATCAAACACTTCAGATTCTGCAACAATGACGCTGCGCCCCTCTCGAATAACCTTTGAGCAACACTTGAGCGCCTCGCCGTAAGCGGGTCTCAGAAAATTGATCTTGAACTCGATGGTTAGGATCTGGAATCCCTCTGGCGTGATTGTGAACGCGGAATACCCTGCCGTATGATCTGCCATGGTCGCCATGACGCCCGCATGAATGAATCCATCCTGCTGTCGATGATCTGAGGTAATCTCGACGCTGGATTCGAACCTTCCCCATTCGACTCTTTCGGGCTTGAACTGACAAAATTTGATAAACCCGCGCTGATAATCCTCTTTGAGGAACTGTATTCGTTCGGGAGAAATATTTTTTGATCCCATGGTTTCCGTTTGCTCAATTTGGGCGATAATTTGTTTGGAACCACCCTGTCTAATCTGCTAAACTTATGGTCTAACCGTTCGAGTGTCAACTAGATCAAACTAATGGAGAGAGTTATGAGACCGAAGTACGTATTCTCATTTCACGAAGGGGACGGCAAGAACAAGAAGCTCCTGGGGGGCAAAGGCGCAGGATTGTGTGAGATGACCCAGATAGGAATTAATGTGCCGCCTGGGTTTGTGATTAGTACAGAGGCGTGCCTGGCCTACCTGGAATCCAAAACCGGCGAACTCCCCGACGGCCTCATGGAAGAGGTGAAGGAACACATAAAGGCTCTGGAGAAGGCGACAGGCAAGGGCTTTGGAGACCCAAACAACCCTCTTCTTGTGTCCGTGAGGTCCGGCTCAGCGCTTTCTATGCCTGGGATGATGGATACTATTCTTAACCTCGGCCTCAACTCAGACACCGTTGTAGGCCTTGCCAAACAGACAGGGAACGAACGTTTTGCCTACGACGCGTACCGCAGATTCGTTCAATTATTCGGCAAGGTAGCCATGGGGATTCCTGATGAGGAATTCGACAAGGCCATGCACGCAGTCAAAGTTCGGTCGGGCGCCTTGTCTGATATTGATATGACTGCCGAAGACCTTAAAGAAGTCTGCGAACTGTTCCGCAACGTGGTGGCAGAGAAGCGAATGCACCCATTTCCAGAGGATGTGTGGGAGCAGCTCAAAACTGCAATCAAATCGGTTTTTAATTCGTGGATGGGCAAGAGGGCGGTGGATTACCGTCGAGAATTCAATATCACCCCGGATCAGGCGAACGGCACCGCGTGCAACATAGTGGCCATGGTTTTTGGCAACATGGGAAACGACAGCGGAACTGGCGTCGGATTTACGCGCGACCCTGCAACAGGGGAAAACAAAATGTTCGGGGAGTATCTGGTCAATGCCCAAGGCGAAGATGTCGTGGCGGGCATCAGAACGCCCAAGCCCATCCAGGCCATGGCCCAAGAGATGCCTCATTTGTACAAACAATTGGAGGACCTGCGGGACAAACTAGAAAAGCATTATCGAGAAGTTCAGGATTTTGAATTTACGATTGAAAAAGGCGTACTCTACTGTCTCCAAACTCGAAACGGGAAGATGAACGCTGTCGCCATGGTGCGCACCTCGGTGGAGATGGTGGAGGAGGGGCTGTTAACCAAGGAACAAGCCCTCTTGCGGATCAATCCTGAGCATTTGGAGCAGCTCCTTTATCCCGGTTTAGACCCGAGTTACAAGGCGTCTCCTGTGGCTCAGGGGCTGCCGGCTTCGCCCGGCGCTGCGTCCGGCAAGTGCGTCTTCGATGCGGACCTCGCCGAGCAGATGGGGAAAAAGGGCGAACAGGTGATCCTCGTGAGGGAGGAGACGAAGCCCGAAGACATCCATGGTTTCTTCGCGGCAAAGGGCGTACTCACAAGTCGCGGAGGAAAGACCTCTCATGCTGCTGTGGTGGCGCGAGGCATGGGCAAACCCTGCGTCGCGGGGGCCGAGGGAATTTCCGTGGACACGGTTCATCGGCTGGCCATCATGGGTGACAAAGTCGTGCACGAAGGCGATGTGATTACCATAGATGGGGCGACGGGCAATGTCTATCTCGGCGCAATCCCGACGATCGCGCCGGAATTCAGCCCACAGTTGCACACCCTTTTGGCGTGGGCGGATGAGAAGGCGCGCTTGGGAGTCATGGCCAACGCGGACACCCCTGAAGATGCAGCCAAAGCGCGTCATTATGGGGCTGTGGGGATAGGGCTTTGCCGGACGGAGCGCATGTTCAACGCGTCTGATCGTCTTCCCATAGTGGTCGAGATGATTCTGGCAGACACCCTCGAATCACGCCAGGCAGCCTTGGACAAACTCCTCCCCATACAGCGAGAAGATTTCAAGGGTATCCTGAAGGCTATGGCCCCGTATCCTGTGACCATTCGGCTGCTCGACCCCCCAATGCACGAGTTTTTGCCATTGGAAACCGAGCTTGTGCAGCAATTGGCCGACCTCAAGGAACTGAAGGAAACCCTCGCCAAGAGCCAAAAAACCCTGGATACTCTGAAGCTGGTGGATCCGCAATTGCCCGCGTCGTATATGGCGACGCCTGAGGGCCTGCAGATGAAGCTCCTCAGTTTGGATGCAGAGCTTATAGACAAGACGATTCAGGACAAAGACCTGATGCTGCAGAGGGCGCGGGTGTTGAGAGAAGTAAACCCCATGCTCGGCCATCGTGGCGTTCGACTCGGGGTAACGAATCCTGAAATTTACAAGATGCAGATCAAGGCCATCCTGGAAGCAACGGCCGAGTGCGTGAAAGAGAACGTCGAAGTGCATCCCGAGATCATGGTCCCGCAAGTATGCTCTGTGGCTGAACTTCGATGGGTCAAGGAATACGTGGACGCGCTCAAGGAAGAGGTGGAAAAGGAATACAATGTCAAACTGGATTTCAAGTATGGCACAATGATCGAAGTCGTACGAGCGTGCCTCACCGCCGCTCGATTGTCGGAGGTTGCCGAGTTCTTTTCCTTTGGCACCAATGATTTAACCCAGGCCACCTTTTCTTTCAGCCGTGAGGACGCAGAAAACAAGTTTTTGCCATTCTATCAAGAAAAAGGCATTATTCCGGAGAATCCCTTCGAGTCGCTGGATGTCGAGGGCGTAGGGCAGTTGATGAAACTTGCAGTCGCCGAGGCCCGAAAAGCCAAACCAGATTTCAAAATAGGGATATGCGGAGAGCATGGAGGACATCCCGCGTCGATAAGGTTCTGCCACCATGCGGGACTCACCTATGTCTCCTGCTCTGCGCCGCGGGTGCCAATCGCTCGACTGGCCGCAGCCCACGCCGCCATGACCCAGGCAAGTTTTGACTATTGACCGAGGAGCGCGCTTTCAGGCGTCACCTCTGGCTTCTTGGGACGTTGATCGCAGCCGACCAAGGATCACGGGCGACCAAGAAATTTTGGCCTGTTTCCCAACAAAGGCGACCCGCTCGACCCTCTTACCGTCGAGTGGGCCGCTTAAACCCAAAAAGTAGTGATTCTTGACAGGTTGCCCGCGCGGATAGTAAAGGTAAAAGAATTCAACCATAGAAGCAACGCGGCAGAACAGAGACGAGGGATTGTAATGAGACGAGGAACCATAATAGCGCTGACCGTTGGAATATGTATTGTTCTAATGAGTGGAAGCTACTGCTTGAGCGACTCTTGCAATCCGAGGCTTTGTCTGCCGGAACGCCCCATTCCGCCAGAGTCGGTCGGTCCCATTCCTGTGCCATTCGACGTACCCATATGGCCCACCATAATTAAGACGGAGTTCCACATCCTGCCATGGGTAACGTTCGGAAAGGCTTCCATCTGTCTGCCCGGTACGTGTCGGTCTGTAGAAATCCCGGCGCCGTGCTTCTCCCTCAAACCAGTTCCCTTCTGGTTCCCTTGGCTCAGACCGCTCGACGCGGAATGTTCGGGAACGGCCGGTTGTCGCGTCCCGTAGTCGTAGCGTGCATCTTCGATGAGCCTTTGGGGTCGAGGCCAAGCCGCTGCTGATGCGCGTTCAAACCATGGGGCGTCATGGAAGCTACTGCGGATCATAGTGTGCGATGTTGGGGTTGATCCTCGGAACGTCCTCGGCCATGCCGAATCGCGTTCTCTTGGAGTTCATTTGCGACGGAACCCGCTGAGTGATTACCTTAATCCTCCGAAACGCGTTTAGACATCCATTGAGGGCTGCCCTCACCATTTTAGGTGTGGCGGTAGCCATGCTCTCGTTTGGCATTCTTACTACGCTCGTGGGAGCGTGGTACGTTGGGGTGGAATCTTCTTCGGCAAACAGGTTGGTGACCAGGAACAAGATCTCCCTCGTCTATATGCTTCCCCTCGCCTATAGAACCAAGATACTTCAAGTGCAGGGGGTTGAGGGAGTAGGGCATGGCATTTGGTACGGGGGAATTTACAAAGACAAGAAAAATTTTTTTCCGCAGCTCGCTATCAGCGGCGTGGATTATTTGAATTTATTCCCTGACATACTCATTTCGGACGCGGAAAAAAAAGTGTTTGAATCGCAAAAAAACGCGGCGATTGCGGGCAGAAAACTGGCCCAGAGGTTTGGATGGAACATAGGAGACCTCATCACTCTGCAGGGCGCCATCTTCCCGGGGAAAGTAGAACTGATCTTGACAGGCATCTATGAAGGAAGGCGGAAAAACGTGGATGAGACGACGCTGTTTTTTCGGTACGATTACATCAATGAGCAGCTCAAGACCACCATGCCGCAACTTGCTGATAGAGTAGGGTGGTACTTGGTGCGCGTCCGAGATGGCGACCGCGCGGCAGAGATCTCTCAAGAAATCGATGCATTATTCAGGAATTCTTTGGCAGAAACGTTGACTGAAACGGAGAAGGCATTTCAGCAGGGCTTCGTTGCCATGACAGAAGCCATCGTCAGCGCGATTAAGGTGATATCTGTGGTGGTCATTGGCATCATATTGATTGTGGTGGGCAATACCATGGCCATGACCGCACGGGAACGCTCTGCAGAATACGCAGTGTTCAAGACGCTGGGGTTTGGCCCTCTGTTTCTCTTTGCTATTATCGCAGGAGAGTCGGTTTCGTTGGCCGTGATGGGGGGCATACTCGGCGCGGCGTTGACTATCCCCGTGGCCGCTGTCTTTCAACTCCAATTGCAGTCGTTCCTGCCGGTCTTTGAGGTAGAAAAACAGACATTGGCGTATATTGTGATGCTTTCCTTTTGCGTCGGGTTTGCGGCGGCTATCCCGCCGGCATGGCAGGTGCGCCGTACGGGCATAGCAGAAGGCCTGCGGTACGTCGGATAATGTTCATTGTGCAAATGGCGTTTCTGAGGGGTGAGGAATTGACTCAGCCATTTTATGCCGTATCTTTCGGCTGTAAATCGGAAACTGTTTCATCCCAGTACTGTCATTAATAATGTCATGTCCGAAGTGCCAAGCTGTATCAAAAGATTGAAATAATCACGAAAGGGGATTGTAATGTTCCTAGTCCATCGGTTAACGTATGCTTTTATTATTGCGCTGTCTCTCGTGTGGTCGTGCGGACTTGCCACAGGAGTTGATGCTTCGGAGGTCAAATTGAGACGATTTTTTCTCCCAAACGGATTAGAGGTGCTCGTCAAGGAAGATCACGCTCGAAAGGTTGCTGCCTTGCAATTGTGGGTCAAAGTCGGGTCGGCGGACGAAACCGACGCGGAGAGAGGCATCAGTCACCTCATTGAACACATGGCATTCAAGGGCACCGAACGGCGAGGTCTGGGGCAGATCGCCGCTGAAATCGAGGGACTAGGGGGAGATATAAACGCATACACGAGCTGGGATGAGACAGTGTTTCACGTGATCGTCCCCTCCCACGCGACGAAGCAAGGCTTAGACATCCTCCTCGATGCAGTGTTGCGACCGACTGTCGATCCCACTGAATTGCAGAAAGAAAAACAAGTGGTGCTCGAAGAAATCTTGGAAGGCGAAGAACGGCCGGAGCGGAAGTCTTCACAAATGCTTTTCAAAACAGCGTACACCACAAGTCCGTACAAATATCCCATCATCGGGTACAAAGATACAGTGGACAAGTTTACCCGGGACGACATTCTCAACTTCAGGAAAAAGTGGTACGTGCCTGAGAATATGTTTCTTGTGATTGTAGGAGACGTGGACAGTTCGCAGGTAGTGAAAGATGTGGAATCGATGACAAAGGACTTGAAGGCCACGGGATTTTTCCGACCTCCTCGGCCATCGGAACCTGCCCAGCACGCGGTGCGATCTTTGTTTCAGAGGGACAAAAATTCCCGTGAGACGAGGCTGCATCTCGCGTTCCATATCCCTTCTGTTGAAGGCAACGACGTGAACGCCCTTGACCTCGCTGCCGATATCTTAGGGGCCCGAGATAGCTCTCGCTTGGTCAGGGTCCTCAAGAAAGAGAAGGGGCTCGTCAATTCCATCTCCGCGTACTCGCTGACCCCCAAGGAGCCAGGCGTCATGCTCATTTCGGCTACGCTCGATTCCAAGAATCTTGACGCAGTCGCCAAGGGTGTGATGGACGAACTGGTGAAGTTGGCAAAGGAACCGCCATCAGAAGAAGAATTGGAGCGGGCTAAAGTGTACATTGAGTCCCAGCATGTCTATGCGCGGGAAACAGTCCAAGGTATAGCCCGAAGCATCGGAAACTATCATGCCGATCTTGGCGATGGTAATTATGAAGAGAAGTATTTGAGACTCAATCGAGCGGTTACGCCGGCCCAAATCTCTGAAGTCGTGGCCAAATATCTCTTTCCACCGAATCTTACGTTGACTGCCCTCATACCCGAAACAGATCAACCAGTGAACGAAAAGCAGATCCTATCGACCGCGGAAAGCTATGCGAGACGTCCCGCCGTGTCGTATGAAAAGACCAAGACCAATGGGAATGTGGTATTGAAGACGCTGCCCAACGGCCTGCGCATTGTCGCGTCCCAGGACGAATCAAATCCAGTAGTTTCTGTGCGGGTAGTCCATCTGGGTGGAAAAAGATTCGAGACCAAAGAAACTGAAGGCATCATGAACTTTATTGCCCAGATGATAAACAAGGGAGCGGGAAATTTGTCGGAATTTGAGATCGCCCGCAAAATTGAAGACATGGGAGGGCGATTAACAGGTTTTTCCGGATACGATTCCTTTGGAATTTCGGCGAGCTTCTTCAGCAGATATACTGATCCCGGGCTCGAACTATTGGCTCTGATCCACAGCCAATGCTCATTTCCTTCAGAGGAAATGGAGCGAGAAAGGGCCCTCATAATCAATCGCATTCGGACTGAACCGGATAGGCCGGTTCCCTATGCGCTGACCATACTGGGGAAGACTCTGTTCAAGGACAATCCGTACGGATTTGACAAAGAAGGAACACTGGCGACAGTGGCGAGCTTTACCAGGGACGATTTGCTCAACACCTATAAACGCTATGCAACGCCCGCCAACACCGTGATAAGCGTGGTGGGTGATTTCGATGTGGAAAAGACGCTGAAGAAGATAGAGGAGCTCTTTGGCTCTATTCCAGGCGAGAAGTTTGTCGCTCCCGCGGTCCCCAAGGAAGCGCCTCTCTCAAAAGTGAGAGAGGAAATCGTGAAGATACCTCGCGCCAAGGCCCACATTTCCATTGGTTTCTTGGCCACGACCTTCTCTGATCCAGATCGTTATCCGCTGGAAGTCCTTAGCAACATCTTGTCCGGTCAGGGCGGACGGCTGTTCCTTGAACTGAGAGATAAGCAATCCCTTGCCTATTCTGTGGCCTCTTTTGTCAGACCGGGCCTTGATCCCGGCATGTTTGCTTTTTATATTGCGTGTGACGTCCCGAAGGTGCAGCGCGCGGTAGAAGGGCTTTTTCAACAAATCGAGAGGATCAGATCAAATCCCGTGAGCGGGGATGAACTGGAACATTCGATCAACAACCTCGTGGGCAACCACCTTATCTCTCTGCAGAGCTCTTGGGCAAGGGCGGAAAACACCGCTCTCAACACCTTGTACGGTCTCGGCCACGACTACGACGCCGAGTACATTGCGAAGATCAAGGCTGTCAAATCCGAAGACGTCCTCCGTGTGGCAAAAAAGTATCTGGACCCCACGAAGTGCGCCATTGTGAAAATCATGCCGGATGAGGTTCAGCAGTGAGTTCGGAGAGACGCCCGCAGCGCTGCTTCGTGTCAGAGCCTGTGGGCTTCGACCATCCTGCGCCAACGGGAACAGAGGATGCGTCGCTATGAGGTTGGTAAATGACATGAATTCTCCAGGGGCGAGGCGTGAACGGATGAAACGTCTGGAGGCTATTGTCTCACATTGAGTGCTGTCGTAGGAGAGTTGCTCGGGCTCAAGCCATCCCACAAGGATCGGCTGACAAGACTTGCCCTCAAACGCATCCCACGCGATCGGGTGGTCAGCCCTGAACTGTCGAGAAAACTCACTGAAATCTCCTTCGAGATTGGCCGCCAGGTGGGGATACTCGTCGATAGGCAGGGCAATGTGCACAAGGTCTTGGTGGGCGACGCGCGATCCATATTGATACCCAAGTTGACTGGCTGGCGCGTGGGCGCGGGTCGCTTGAGGGGCCTCCGTTTTATTCACACTCACCTGCGAGACGAGCCGCTGAGTCAGGAGGACTTGACAGACCTTGCAACGCTTCGCCTAGACCTGGTGGCATGCGTTGGAGTGGACCACTCCGGCCTGCCAACTCTTATACAGATCGCCCACCTTTTGCCGACGAATCCCCGAGGCGCAGTGTGGCAAATCTTGGATGCCGTGCACCCGGCCCAACTCGATCTAGACTTCACCGATTTCATCAAGGCTCTGGAAGATGAAATCACTCGTTCGGTGAGCAGCCGAGACGCAATGAATTACTCCGAACGGGCTTATCTTGTGGCCGCCGCCACTGGCAAGGAGTGGGAGGCAGAGCAGTCGCTCAAGGAACTGGAAGAGCTCGCCCAATCCTGCGGCCTGACGGTTGTGGGCGCTGCTGTCCAGCGAAGGGAATCCATTCATCCGCATTACGTGGTGGGGAAGGGCAAGCTTAGGGACATCGTCATAGAAGCACTGCAGAAAGGCGCCGGTATCGTCATATTCGACGCGGAACTCACGCCCGCGCAGGTCCGAGCAATCGGCGATTTCACTGAGCTCAAGGTCTTGGATCGATCCCAGGTCATCCTCGATATCTTCGCCCAGCGGGCCAAATCGCGTGAAGGAAAAATACAAGTCGAACTAGCCCAGCTCAAATATGCCTTGCCAAGGCTCGGAGAAAAAGACAATGCGTTGTCTCGGCTCACAGGCGGCATAGGAGGAAGAGGACCGGGCGAGACGCGGCTTGAAATCGATAGACGAAGGATCCACAGTAGAATCGATCTCTTGGAAAAACAAATCCAGCAATTGGGACGTCGTCGTCAACTGCGCAGACAGCTCCGAAACAGACGCAATGTGCCCGTTATATCACTGGTGGGCTACACCAACGCAGGCAAATCCACGCTTTTGAATACGCTTACCAAATCCCATGTCTTCGTGAAGGACGAGCTGTTTGCCACGTTGGACCCGTCAAGCCGCAGACTTCGATTTCCTCGCGAGACCGAGGTGATTATCACTGACACCGTTGGATTTATTCAGCATCTACCTGAAACACTCCTGAAGGCGTTTTGCGCCACGCTCGACGAACTCGCGGACGCTGACCTCCTTGTTCACGTGGTGGACTGCTCCAATCCCGACTTCGAAGATCAAATGAAGGCCGTGGAAAAAATATTGGAGAGACTCAGGCTGAGCTCCACGCCAACTCTTCGCGTCTTCAACAAAATAGACCTCGTGTCAGAGGAAATGGTGCACAACGTGTGCGAACGATATGACGGAGTGGGTATCTCGGCCAAAGACGCCAAGACGTTCGGCTCTCTCATACGAAGGATGGAAGACGCGATACTGCAAAGCTTTGACCCATACGCCATGGACGCGCACGCTGGGGTCATCGGCGCTAGCTGGTACGGAGATTAGCCGTATGGCAAGCCGAAGACTGCGACTTTCCCTCGCGCTCATAGCGGTACTGACCGCATCGACGGCGGTCCTGGCCTTCACAGGCCATTTGGGGAGCTGGTATCGCTTGGCGTGGGAAGTCTTCAGCAGCAGAGAACACTTGAGAATGTACGTGACGAGCTGGGGCGCCTATGCGCCCCTGGCGTTTATTGCCATCCAAGCATTCCAGGTAGTGTTTGCACCAATCCCCGGCGAAGTGACCGGCGCGGTGGGAGGATTTATTTTCGGCGCCTGGCCCAACGTCATTTATTCTACCATTGGTCTGACGCTTGGGTCTGTCGCGGCGTTCCTCTTTGCCAGAATCGTGGGACAACCTGTGGTCGAAGTAGTCGTCGGCCAGAAGTCTCTCGAGAGGTTTCATTACCTGACAGAGAAGCATGGCAATCTGCTGTCTCTCATTCTGTTCACCATCCCCGGTTTCCCTAAGGACATTTTGTGCTATATTCTGGGGCTCAGTCCCATGCGTTTCATCCCCTTTGTGTTCGTGTGCTTTCTGGGGCGCATTCCCGGGACTATTATGCTGAGTCTCAGCGGCGCTGCGGTATTCGACGAGAATTGGACGCTGCTGGCAATCGTATCTGCTGCCTGCGTCGTACTCATCGGGACGGCTTTTTTATTCAGAGAAAGGATCGAGATGTGGCTCAGGGTAAGACGCTGGTGAGAACGGGCCTGGCCGCGTTTGCAAGGCGATCCATACGCCCCATAATCAAGACGCCTTCACACACACGCTCTTTATAGCGGGTCTTAAAGTTAATCACGAGTCCGATATCGCGCTCCAGATAATCAAGCGCTTTACTCGCTGTTATTTCGACAGGAGCGAGAAATCTTGGCCACATGACGAAGATTTCTCACTCGCCTGCTCACGTAGGGAGGCTTTCCAGATAATGCTGCGCGCTATAGGCCGCTGACGCGCCATCGCCCACAGCCGTGGTGATCTGTCTCAAAACCTTTGCGCGGATATCGCCTGCCGCAAAAACGCCTGGCGTGGAACAACGCATCTCTTGGTCGGTGACAACGAATCCCCGGGAGTCCGTTTCAACCAAGTCCAAAAACGGCTCAGAATTGGGACGCAATCCCACGTAAAAGAACACCCCTGACACCGGCAGCGTTTCCTCTACGTTCGTTTTCACCCCACGAACTCGAATCCCCGTCACATCTTTTTCTCCGAGGACCGCCACCGGCGCCGTGCTCCAGTGTATTGATACCTTTTCCTCCGCAAAGGCCTTCTCTTGAATTTCTTTGCAGGCGCGAAGCTCATCGCGACGATGTATGAGATGAACTTTCTTAGCGAATCTGGCCAGGTACACGGATTCTTCCACCGCGGAATCCCCTCCCCCGACGACGGCCACTTCCAGGTCCTGAAAAAAAGGCCCGTCGCACACGGCGCAATAACTCACGCCTTTGCCGTACAACTCAGCTTCGCCTGGGATTCCCATTTTGACAGGGGAAGCGCCTGTGGCCAGGATGATGGCCTTGCAACGGACAACGTCTGGATTGTCGGTTTTTATAAGAAAACCCTCATTGTCCTTTGTGACAGTGGACACCTCTGTGTACAGAATTTCCAATCCGAATTTGCGCGCATGGGCTTCCATCTTTTGGGCGAGATCTACGCCCAGGACGGGATCGACAAAGCCTGGATAGTTTTCCACAGTGGCAGTGGCGGCCATCTGACCGCCTGTCTGCCCCCGTTCGAAGAGGAT
>Ga0078972_1014045_pt1 | contig 12893 bp, 14 predicted proteins | sample YelNatPaOPGAMG01_FD_67568 | JGI IMG/M metagenome (GOLD analysis project Ga0078972, IMG submission 67568) | Hot spring thermophilic microbial communities from Obsidian Pool, Yellowstone National Park, USA - OP-RAMG-01 (SPADES assembly) (version 2) | ecosystem: Environmental > Aquatic > Thermal...
GTTGCCATGGCGGAAATCTTTGTGGATGGCGCGGACGGCGTGTCAGCGTTACCCCTTACGTTATTCCGAAATGGCTAGTCTCTACTGCATGACTACCACCTGCTTATACTTGATTGCATCGCTAAGAACGGTTCCTCCTTGGGCCCGCCCGGGATAATGATGGCAATCCTCCGCGAGCAGGTAACGGAGCAGCCCCGGTATGTTCCGCCGTTCCTGCTTGCCCATGCCGGCCAGCAATCGGACCTTTACCAGAGGCGGTAGCATGGGGGCCACGGGCGAGAGCAAGCCGGTGGTTGTTCAGCCCGGGTCATCGGCTTCAAGGGTGGAACAACCATCCACCCCTGATCCCGAGGTGGTTGAAAAGGCCAAGCGCCGGAAGTTTACGGCCGAGTACAAGTTGAGGATTGTGCGGGAGGCGGAACTCTGCAATCCCGGGGAGTTGGGGGCACTTTTGCGGCGCGAAGGGCTGTACTTGTCCAACCTTACCTGTTGGCATACCGTTTTTCCTCCAGGGTTCGGGTTATGCCACGGGCACTCTCTTCCCCTGAACGGCGAGTGACTTCTCTTTGATGGACGCCATTGAATGCGGGATCGTCAAAATGCCACGGGTGCCCGTGGCCGACAACATCACCGGTGGCAAGATGCCCAGGTTCCGCAACCTTCGGGAGCACATTCGCACCTGTTCTGGGTATCCGCGCCTTCGGCACCCAAATCCTGTGCGAACAGGTCATCGGTCGTGCGCTGCGCCGCCAGTCGTAGGATCTCAACGATGACGGCCTTTTCACCGTGGAGTATGCCGATGTGTGGTATCGGATAACGCCGAAGCCGAGGCGGAGGCCGTGGCCAGTTGGCTTGCCGACCGGGTACGCGAGGGCATAAAGCCCGGGGAGATCGCCGTATTCGTGCGTTCCCCCGCGCAACTGGACAGGGCCCGCAAGGCCGTCGGGGCCGCCGGAATCCCGTTCGAAGTACTCGACGAGAACTTGATAACAGCCAGCGGTCACGTTTCGGTGGGAACCATGCACCTGGCCAAAGGCCTGGAATTCCGTGGCGTCGTCGTGATGGCCTGCGACGACGGGGTCATTCCGCTGCAGGAACGAATCGAAGCAGTGGCCGATGACGCGGACCTGGAGGAAGTGTACGACACCGAGCGTCACCTGCTCTACGTGGCCTGTACCCGGGCCCGTGAGCACCTGCTGGTGACCGGCGTGGACCCGCCTTCCGAGTTTCTCGACGATTTGCTGGTGTGAAGCCGGTTCCGTGTCATCCATGGGCACTGGACCGGCTTCTTTATCGGAGTCTAACTACCGCCCCGGTCCAGGGCCCGGGCCAGGTCGTCAATAATGTCCCCAACATCCTCCAGGCCGACGGACAATCGGATCAGGCTGTCGGAAATGCCCATCCGGAGCCGTTCCTCCGGGGCCACTGCGGCATGGGTCATGGACGCGGGGTGCTGGATGAGGGTTTCCGCGTCACCCAGGCTGACCGCGAGGCGGCAGAGGTGGAGATGGTTCAGCATGCGCCGGGCCGCCTCGAATCCCCCTTTGAGTTCGAAAGCGATCAGACCGCCGAAGCCGGTCATCTGCCTTTTCGCCAACTCGTGCTGAGGGTGACCGGGTAGGCCCGGGTAGTACACATGGTCCACCATGGAATGGCCGGCCAGGAAACGGGCCACTTCCCGGGCGTTGTGGTCGTGCCTTTCCATGCGCAGGGCCAGGGTCTTCAGGCCCCTCAGGAGCAGCCAGGCGTCGAAGGGGCCGATCACGCCGCCCAAGTCCTTCAACGTCGTGCGCCGTACGGTGCCCAGGAATTCTTCCGGTCCCACGGCCACGCCGGCGATGACGTCGCCGTGGCCGCCGATGAACTTGGTGGCGCTGTGCACCACGACGTCCACACCAAAGTTCAACGGCCGCTGGAAGTAGGGGGACATGAAGGTGTTGTCCACCACCACCCGCGCTCCCGCCCGGTGGGCCGCGGCGGCCACGGCGGCCATGTCCACCAGCTTGAGCGTGGGGTTGGCCGGGGTTTCGAAATAGACCACCTTGGTGTTGGGCTTAATACCCCGTGTTACGTTGGCGGGGTCGGACAGGTCCTGGAAAGTGACTTCCACGCCGGTCTTGGGCAGGAAGTGGGTGAAGAAGTTGTGGGTGCAGCCGTAGAGGGTCTCGTCAGCTAGCAGGTGGTCCCCGCTTTGCACCAGGGCCAAAAGAACCCCGGTGATGGCGGCCATGCCGGAGGCGAAGGCCAGGGCGGCCTCTCCTTCCTCCAGGACGGCCATCTTCTCCTCAAGGACCCTTTGTGTAGGATTGCCGATCCTGGTGTAGACATAGCCGGGATCTTCGCCGGCAAAGCGGGCGGCTCCCTGCTCCACGTCGGCAAACACGAAGGTCGAGGTCTGGTAGATCGGAACGTTCAGGGGACCGGTGGCCGGATCAGGCTGCGTACCGGCGTGAATGGCCAGGGTCGCGAAACCGGGTGTGGAATTCTTATCCATGGCTGGTGCCAACCTCCGTCGGATGGAGTTGCTACCCGGGGATAAGCAACTCCTGTGCCCGCGGGCGCACGGCCGGCCGGGCCGGGAAGATGGCGGGTGGCTGGAGGTGGTGGAAGTGATCCTTTCCAAAACCACCCCGTCTTTGGCAATTAAGGTTGCCAAAGTGGAAACTTACGCTTCCGCGTTGCCCAGGCGGTATTTCCTGAGCTTCTTGAGGACGGTGGTGTGGGAGACGCCCAGGGCCTTTCCGGCCGAACGGGAGGTCTTGTGGACGGCCAGGGCCTGGCGCAGGGCCCGCGCCTCGGTTTCGGCCACCTGTTCGGCCAGGGACCTGGTGGTTGGCCCGGACGGGCCTTGGTGGGGCTGGAAGGTGGACATGTCCCGGGCCGTGATCAACAGGTGGGGCAGATCCAGGATCTCGCCCGCGGCTACCAGGTTCATGCCCCGCTCGACGACGTTGGCCAGTTCCCGCACGTTGCCCGGCCACTGGTGGCTCATGAGCCGGTTCATGGCCCGCGGCGAAACCGAGTGAATGGATAGGCCCAAGCGGGGGTTGATCTCCCGGATGAAGTTTTCCACCAGCGCGGGGATGTCTTCCCGGTGCTCACGCAGGGGAGGCAGGAACAGGGGGATTACGTTCAGACGGTAATAGAGATCGGCCCGGAAACCCCCGTTTTGCAGCATTTCTTCCAGAGGGCGGCTGGTGGCGGCGATCACGCGCACGTCCACCGGCAGTTCCTCCTTGCCGCCGAGGCGCCGGACTTTGCCGTCCTGCAACACCCGCAGGAGCTTGGCCTGCAGGTGGGGTGACAATTCGCCGATTTCATCCAGGAAAAGGGTTCCCTGGTGGGCGAATTCGAAGAGGCCCTGTTTGCCGCCTTTCTGGGCGCCGGTAAACGCCCCTTCCTCGTAACCGAACAGTTCGCTTTCCAGCAGGGTGTCCGGCAGCGCGGCGCAGTTGACCGGAACGAACCGCCTGGCCCGCCGGGGGCTGGCCATGTGGATGGCGCGGGCGAACAACTCCTTGCCGGTGCCGCTTTCGCCCCGCAAGAGGACGGTGGATTGGGACCTGGCTATCTGCTTGGCGAAATCGACCAGGTTTCTCATTATGGGGCTTTGGGCGACGATATCGTCAAAAGTGACCATGGACGGTCTGGTGATGGAGTACACCAGTTCCCGGACCTGGGACATGTCCTTTAAGGCGGCGACCACGCCGGTGATGGGGCCGTTTTCCTTTTTGATCGGGCGGGTGGTCATGATGTAATGGCTGCGGGGGTTGGTATTGATCATGACCTCCTCGTTGTCGTAACCCATCCCGGTGGCCAGCGTTTTCAGCATGGGGACGTCGGGGGCAAGGATTTCCCCGACGCTTCGTCCCAGGACCTTTTCCCGCGGATGTTGCACGATCTTCTCCGCCGCCGGATTGATCAGGGTGATCGAACCCTTTTCGTCGGTGGCCAGCACGCCTTCGCTGATCGATTCCAGTATGGCTTCCATTTGCCGCCGTCGCCCTTCCGAGGGGAGCGCTTCCATTTCGCTGACCCGCTTCACGCCGGGGATGCCGGCCAACTCCCGTACCAGTTCCCCCCGGTCCGGCGGAGGGGCCAGTTTAATGTAGGCCAGGCCGGGATCCACTTCCATGGAAGAGATATTGAGGTGATGGCGATAGAGGACGGCCAACAAGTCCAGGGTTATTCCCACCCGGTCTTGGGCTTCGATGGCCAGTACCAGGTAATCGGGCACGTGCCTTCTCCCTCCTTGGCCCCAACCCGCCTTCGGCGGGCCGGGGGCCCCTTGTTCGCGCGTCTGATGCCCTTCAACAATTATATAGGCCTCTTCGGCGCGACGGCAAGTGGGTGGGAGGGGCGGTTGATACGACTCCGTATCGCAACCTGCTTCACGGATGAATTATCGGCCGGCGCGCGGGTTTGACGCTTTTCCCACGGCCGGTGCCAACGGATGCAGGAATGTATCGGTGCTGGGATGGCGCCGGGGCCGCCCGCTCCGTCGAGCTCCTCGTCTGTCTGACCACGGGGAGGGGTGGGACAGACGGTGGAGAAGGGGAGGGCCGTGGTGCCCGCCTTCCCGCCCGACCTGGTCTGCATGAACAGCGGGTCCCGCAACCAGGATAGGTTTCCATTGGGCGAGCGGATCAAGGACTTCAGGTACCCGTGGGAAGATGAGCTTCAAGGTTGGAATCTTCCGAAACACTTTCGAATCCATGGAAAGAATGCTGACCCTGATGTACGAAAACGGAACGAAACCGGAATTGGCAATCTACGATGTCAGCCACCTGTACAACCAGGCCTACTTTCTCGAAACCGGGGTACTCAAAAGACCCATCTATCTACAGTTCGTTACCGGCATTCTGGGCGGCATTAACTCTACGCCCTACGACATCATGAACCTTCATACCGCGGTCGGCCGCGTCTTTGGCCGGGGCGGGTACCAGTGGTCGGTCATCGGCGCCGGCCGGGCCGAGTTCCCGGTGGCGACCCTGGGTCTGATGCTGGGCTCACACGTGCGCGTGGGGATGGAGGACAACCTTTACGTCCTAAAGGGCGTGTTGGCCAAGAACAACGCCGGGTTGGTGGAGAAGATGGTGCGCATCAAGCGGGAATTCGACTACGAGCCGGCCACTCCCGCCGAGGCGAGGGAGATCCTGGACTTGCCGGCCAGGAGGGATTGAAACCAACCGGATTATGGGCCGGCGGGGCGCCGGGCGGGTTGAGCCGTCCCTGGTTTTGCGCCGGCCGGGAAAAGCGGGCAAATTGAGGTTGACACGACGGTGCTCCTTCCGGTATAATAGCACATGGATGGCCCGCCTATGGAGCTGTGGTGTAGTGGCCTAACATGCCTGCCTGTCACGCAGGAGATCGAGGGTTCGAATCCCTTCAGCTCCGCCAGTTTAAGGGCCATCCCCCGTGCCACGGTAGCTCAGGTGGTAGAGCAGAGGACTGAAAATCCTCGTGTCGGCGGTTCGACTCCGTCCCGTGGCACCAAAAAAACCAGTAAAATGAAGGCTTCCGAGGTTGGAAGCCTTCTTCCATTTTCCATAATATGGTGAGTAGGTCACGAGTAGGTCACAGATTACTTACCAAACAGTGCTTCGCCCAGCTTGTTAATGGCCTCCCGCTGGCCGGCGGGGGAGACGTGGCCGTAAACGTCGCCGGTTATTGATACGGTCGCATGACCCAGCAGTTGGCTGACATTCTTCAGAGGAACGCCGGCTTCCAACATTAACGAAGCGGCCGTATGACGCAATTGGTGGAAATGGAGCGGCAAGCCTGCCCTCCGGGACAGAGTACGAAACCGGGTCGCAAACGTGTTTGGGTTGATCGGCGTGCCGTCCTCCCAAGTGGAGATGTAACCGGTGTCTTGATAAACTTCGCCCAGGGCCAGCTTGTTTTTCTTTTGTTCGCGCTTATGGGCCCTCAAAGCGGCCGCCAATTGAGGGAGCAGGGGAACCTCGCGTTGGCTCGTGGCCGTCTTCGGCGGCCCCGTGACCAGGTTGCCGTTGACCACCTGAAGCACCTGGCGAACGCGAAGCACATTCGCCTTAAAATCCACGTCCTTCCAACGCATACCCAGGACTTCACCTTCTCGCAGCCAGGTACAGGCGGCGATGAACGCTCCAATATAGACATAGGTGCCCTTCAGCGATTCCAGCATCTTAAGGACAGCCGGACCGTCCACGGCCTGGGCCTCGCGCTTAATCTTTTTTGGGGGCTTCACCTTGTCGGCCGGGCTCCTCTGGATTATTTCCCACTCGACCGCGTGCTTCAGGGATTCCTTCAGTATACGGTGGTGTTTATTTACCGTGTTGGGGGACAGCCCGCGAGGCGTTCTACGCTTATCCCTTTTCCCTGATACCAGGGCTTCGGAATAATACTTCTGAATGTGGGCGGGAGTCAGTTTTGCCAAAGGGATATTCCCGAAAGCCGGAATAAAATGGAGATTAATTATCATTCTAATATCTTTCAGGGTATAGGGGCGAAGGTTTGGTTCGCAATAATTGGTGAGCCAATACCGCAAATATTCGGCCACTGTCATCTTCTCCGGTTCAAAGTAGGTCCCACGGCTCACGTCCGCCAGTACCCGCGCCGCCATTTCCTCCAGTTCCCTCTTCGATGGGGCCGTAAGTTTCTTTTGCTTGCGTTTCCCGGTCGCCGGGTCCACGCCTACATCCACAGTCATCTTCCATACCGTCCTACGGGGGCCCTCCACCTTTACAGGCTTCGATCCTCTGGCCATGTACTTACTCTCCCTTCTTGCCGCCACGCTCACAGACGACTTCTGACGGCCGATCCGTGAGCGGCTGGTATGTTTATACCTCCGGGCCGATTATCGCCGCTTGTAAGGCTTCTCCGTGCGTGTACCGGAGCGAAACCACGGCCAAACAGCCTCTGGCCGGTTTCAGAGATTGAGGCTCAGATATACGTCGTCGAGTTCGTCGCGGGTGATGCCGATGTATGCCAGGGTTATCGACGGCGCCGAATGGTTCATCAGTTTTTGAATCCTCGTGATGTCTATCCCCTGCCTGAACGCATGGTAGCCGAAAGTCTTCCGTAGCGTGTGGGTGCCGATCTTCTCCGTGATGCCCACGGCCCGTGCCGCGTCGTTAATTATTTGCCATGCTTGTTGCCGGCTGATCGGCCGGCCGGTCTTCCTGGAGGGAAACAGCGGTTCCGACGGGTCCGCCCCTGGGCGGGTGTCCAAGTATTCCCGCAGCGCCTTAATGGTTGTGTTGCCCATGGGAAAATCCTTGTGCTTACCCGTCTTTTGTTCCCGGAGGGTGATCCGGTCCTTGAGTTTGCCCTTACCGTTGAGCACGTCCCCGAGGTTCAGGCCCAAAAGGTCGCTGATCCGCAGGCCGGAATTGATTCCCAGGGTAAACAGGCAATAATCCCGGAGGCTTTTTCCTTTGAGCAACGTTTTCATGGCTTCGATTTTCTTCTCTTCCCGGATCGGCTGCACAAATTCCACCTGCTTATCACGCCTTTCTGCATCTTACTAATTATCCTAAATTATAATGATATGTTCCGTCATTTGTCAAGCCTTGTGCGAGAAAGATGTTCATGGTAGTGATACACGCCAGGAATCACGCGGCCCAGGGCCGATTCTGAGCAACCGAACACAATGAGATTGTGTCAGATAATCAATCGGCCCGCGAGAGAAACCTGGCGCCTCCGGTCGTTCTTAGCTCCACGCCAAAACGTGATAATTTCGTTAAGTATCTATCTATACACCTGACATTGTAACCGTTTGCGACCAATCTTTGGACAAATGATTCATAGCTCACAAGATCGCCACTTTTAACCGCCTTGCATATTGTAAGTATTGGGTCAGGTTGCCTAGCCGGCACTGCATGTTGTAATTTGACGACACGCCTAATTAGCCTATCGTAAACATCAGGATTGAGTTCTTGCGGTATCAATACCTTAATTGCATGGGGACAATCTCCATGTATGCCAGAATGAGCTATCTTACCATTTAATGCTTTTAGGCAGTTCACAATGCCAAATAGATGGCCCTCTGGAAGACGAAGATGTAAGCCGCCGGTTCTATCGGATATATGCAAGCCCCATATATCGGACAGCTTGTAAACAGCGCGGTTTTTATCGTTAATGCCGGGCCGGTTGGCGGGTCTGGGGCGGCAGTGATTCGATCCTGGCCGCTTTTTGCGGGACGCGCCAAAGCCTCTCGCCGCAGTCGGTCAATCAACAGGCTCATTGTTTTCAACCTCCGCGCGTACAAGGTCTCTCTACAAAATATTTACTGGGTACTCTGGGAACCGCACCCCTTGCGCCTTACTGCCGCAAGGTTTTGAGCGGTTCCCAGTTTGCCGAAAAACTGGGTACCCGACTGGGAACCATGGCCGAAAAACTGGGTACCGCATTTCTCCGGTTCCCAGTTTGGTACCCAGTCGGTTCCCAGTTTTTTTTGTGACTGGGAACCGGTCCAGGCCTACAGCCGCAAGGCTTTGAGGCATCCGGTACCCAGAGTTCCCAGTCTTCAGCCGATAGAAGAGTCGTTGTACGCAAGCTTGCCATCCGAATTATCACCCGGTAGTACCGCCGACGCGCGGAGCCCTATTAGGCGATGATTGCGGCCCTCGATTTTTTTGTGACGGGCATAATGCCGATATTCTCCGTGCGTCTCCGGCTCGATCAGCCCGTCCGCGTCAAGGTGTTTCCACAGTGTTCGGCTCGTCACAGGAAAATGGCCTCCGGTCCTTCCCACAAACTCGGCCACGGCCTTGTAAGCCACCTCCGGCAGAAGGTAGCACCAGTCACGATCTCGCCACCCCAAAAATCCCGGCATCCGTCCCGCCGGTCCGTCATCCGCGTCCGGTCGGGCGGTCCCAAGGTCCACTACGTACGCGGCTCCGCTCGTCAGGAGCTCCCGTAACACGGTACAGAATCGCTCACTGGGGCGGTCTTCCTCGATCCGCCGCCCCTGCGCCTCCGCCAGCCCCATCAATACGGCCCATCTCTCGGCCAGCATATCGTCCCGCTCCTCACGGTTCACCGCGCCGGCCTCGACCGCGTAGTCCAGGCCCGTCTCCAGCCCCATATGCAGCCATGCGACCGTCTCGGCCATCCGCCCGTGCCGGCTCTCCACCATTGCCCGCTGGCGCAGGTCCGCGAATCGCCCGCGCAGGCTCTCGGGCAGGCCGTCCAGCCGTGCGGCCAGCCATTCAATATACCCGCGCATCGCCGCCGGCAGTCGGTGCGCCTTGGCCTGGCAGCGCGTCAGCATGTCCACGTCCACGGCACTCCGTGACACCTCGACGGCCACGTAGCGGGCCGTGGTCGATTGGCCGGCGTCCGGCACGTCCTCACCCGTCACCGCGCACAGACCGCGCGGCGGGTATCCCTCTCGTATGGAGGTATCCGCCCGCATCCGGGTGCGCCCTACGCGGTCACCGTAACCCCGCAGGAGTGTCTCAGCCGTCTTGCGCATTCGGGCGGCGTCGGTGGGATTAGCCACGGGATGATAGTCGTCGATTACCAGGAGAGTATCCTTAGCAAGGAAGCCGCGTTTTTCCAGCGCATTTTCCGTATCCCGAAAACTGCCAGGCAAGTTCTTGTTCGAAAATTCGCCGAAGTGGGAGAGAAACAGGGCCGCCAGTGTGGACTTCATAGCGCCGGTTTGTCCCAGGAGCCACAGAACAAATGCCGGTTCAACCCCGGCCCGTCGTAGCGGCTCACATAGCGGGGCCAGATAGACAGCAGCCCACAACGGGATGACAACCTCCGGCCGGGCCACCACCAGGAGACGCAGGCTCTCGGCAATCGCCGCGGGGTCCGCCGTATCGGTCAGTGTGTAGCGGTGCAGGCCCTCGCCCGGCTCCACGGCCACATCATCGGCGCCCACCGCGCCGCCGGCATAGAGATATACCCACCGATCACCTATCAGCCGCCATCCGGTATGAGTGTAGATAATCCGCCGCGGAACATCCCGTGCGAGGGTCTGGATGGCGTGGCGCATTCGATCCGCCGCGCCTCGGTTGGGTTCCAGGGCCGGCCCCAGGCCCCAGGCCGCCGGCACCCAGTTCATCCCGGCGAAATCCTTGGCTGAAATATCCACGGCGGCAAGCGGGATACCCGGTGTCATGATCCCCTCAATGGTGAATGTCCGCGTCTGGTCTCGACCGTCATCACGGGCGATATCCGCCACGGGGCGAGCCAAACCCCGGTAGGCCCGGGGAGGTAGGTGGTCGGCTTAAAATAAATCCGAATGACTGCCGGTGCGTTCAAAGATGATCGAGGTTTCTGCCGGTTTGTAAATTAGCAGCCAATCCGGTTCAATGTGGCACTCCCGCCGGCCGCCGTAATCGCCGGATAGTTTGTGGTCGTGGTAGCGGGCTCCCAAGGGTTCCTGGTTGATCAACGATAAAAGAACCGCCTTAAGTTTATCCATGTTTTTTCCGCGCCGCTTAGCGAGCTCGACATCCTTTTGAAAACGTGATGTGTATATCGGTTGAAGTGGCATCAGATTCCAAGCCTTTCAAACATGTCATCGGCGTCTTTGCAGACAGTCAAGTCTTCACCCTTGTCGGTACATGCAAAAGTCCGGAGGGTTTCCTCATTCGGCAATTTTACCTCAAATGGGAGCCCCCTGGTCAAGACTATTTGCCGGTAAAACAAGGTTACGGCCTCGGAAGGAGACAACCCAAGCTTGCCCAGAATACCCTCGGCGGATTGTTTTAGCTCAGGTTCAATCCGGGCGCGGACAAAAGCTTCTTTCATTTCGGCAACCCTCCCTCTGTTACAGTTCTATTGTATCCCATTTGAGATACAAGCGCAAGGGATTCGCCGTCGCTTCCCAGGCCAGTTCATCCGGGCGGGGCAGGGGATGGGAGTTATATAGGGAAAAGCCCCCACCGGCGGCCAGTCTTCCCGCCGCCAATTCCCGGAACTGGGACCGGAACATGGCCACCGGGTCGCGGCCTTTGTTCAGGGAACCGTGGGCCGGACAAGTTACCCTGTGGGGCCCGTGGGGATTCGCTGGGGTTCGCGGTGTTAGGGTTTTCCGGGGAAGGTTTTAATATCAATTTATTTGATAATCAATAGGTCACGAATAGGTCACAACAGGTCACGAAAACGTAGGGATATAGTGTGACACTCCATAACCCATAAAACACGTCAGTTCTACGGCTGTAAGGTGTTCGGCGATAGGGGAGAGCACATAGCAACCTGACAAAATACGGCGAAAACGTTCCGAAAATCCTCGTGTCGGCGGTTCGACTCCGTCCCGTGGCACCAAATCCCCAGTAAAATCAAGGCTTCCATGGTTTGTAGTATTTACCATAAGGGAAGTTGCCGCAAATTGCCTCAAATGCAGCGGCAATTATTTTTGTCCTGCCTTGCGCAGGATGTCTTCCATAATGGACACCGTTTCTCCCCTCATGGCCTTGGTGACGTGACCGTACGTGTCCATGGTGACGCCGATATTGGCGTGGCCCAGTTGGGCCGACACGGCCTTGGCGTTAGCGCCGTTCTCCAAGAGCAGGGTGGCGTTGGTGTGTCGCAGGTCGTGGAAGCGTACGGGCGGCAGATTGTTGGCCTTCAAGAGCTTTCTGAACCTGGCCGAAAAGGTATCCGGGTTCACCGGGGTCCCGTCCGGTTCGGCGATCACCAGCCCGTTGTCCCGGTAGGCCGCCCCCAAGGGCCAGCGTTTCCTTGGCCTGCTCGGTCTTGTGCTTCTTCAGCGCCTGGGTCAGTACGTCGGTGATGTCGATGGTTCGCTTGCTCTTCTTGGTCTTGGGCGGTGCAAAGAGTAGCTTTTTGCCGTCCGTAATCAGAATTTGTATCACCCGGACCGTCCGGCTGCCCAGGTCCACGTCTTTCCACCGCAGACCCAACACCTCGCCGCGCCTCATTCCGGTACTGATCGCAAGCAATATGGGAATGTACAGGCGCGTTTCTTTGGCCGCCTCCAGGAGCTTTGCCGTTTCTTCGAGGGTAAGGGTGACCGCCTCGTACTCCTCCATCTTTGGCGGGATCACGGCGTCCGTCACGTTCCGGTGGACCAGTTCCAGCCGCACGGCGTGCTTCAGAGCCTCGTGAAGGATACGATGGTGGTACAGCACCGTACGGTTGGAGAGACCGCCCTTGCCGTCCGGCCGCTCTTGCGCATCTCGGTGTATTAGCTCTGCACCTGAGCCGGCGGGAGCCGTTTCAACGGTATCTTTCCGATTACGGGAATGATGTGCTTCCGTACGACCATTTCGTAGCTCTTGGCCGTGAGGACATCCAGGTTGGCCTTCACGTAGTCGTCCAGCCACCGGAGGTATTCCCGGTCCCGGCTGACCCGGATGGCCGTGCCGATCCGGTAACATTGGAGACGGCCTTCAGCGACCAACTTGTAGACCATCTGCCGGCTGGTCTTGAGGCGCTTGGCTATGTCCGGCACGGTGAGGATTTCGGGTAGATTCTGAACGTACATTTGCCCACTCCTCCTTCGGTGGTGTTATGTCGCTACGGCGGCAAAGCGAAGACCCCCGGGTTGCGGGGGCCTTACTCGTCCTTATGGCAGGGGATCGGAGAAGGTCAGTGTTCGAGTTGCTTCTTCAGGTCTTCCACCTCGGCCGCCGTGAGGCCGCTGGCCTCGACGATCACGTCAACCGCGACGCTCCGGCTCAGGACCTTTTTGGCCATTTCCTTTGCCTTGCGGGTTTCTCCGCCCTCAATCCACTTCTCCCGGATACCGTCGAACAGCGGAGACGCTTCCATCTTACTCCCCCTCATTTTTTCCAGAATTGTTTCCCTTGGGAGCTTCCTCGAAGCCAACACGGCCAGGATCAGTTCCAGTGTCGGCAGCTTATCTTCGGGCGCTTACCTCACCCGCCGGAGACATTCGTCGAAGACCGCCTCCAGGGGCCTGTCGTGCA
>Ga0078972_1014046_pt1 | contig 12892 bp, 11 predicted proteins | sample YelNatPaOPGAMG01_FD_67568 | JGI IMG/M metagenome (GOLD analysis project Ga0078972, IMG submission 67568) | Hot spring thermophilic microbial communities from Obsidian Pool, Yellowstone National Park, USA - OP-RAMG-01 (SPADES assembly) (version 2) | ecosystem: Environmental > Aquatic > Thermal...
CCCCAGGCCGGCCGCCAAGGAAACCCCGACCGCGCCTTCTCTGGCCTCCTGAGGCCCCTACTCTACCACGATCCGACAATTGCCCAACAAACCCGCCCCTACTTCCCCCGACCGCGCCTTCTTGGGCCCCCTGAGGCTCCTAGTACGGGCGGGGTTATCCCGCCCCTACTACCACGATCCGACAATGCCCAAAAGCCGCTTCACCCACACTTCCACTTTTTCCCCGGTGGGCCGGAAGCCGAACCAGCGGTAGAGGCGCTGGGAACGCCGGTTTTCCTCCTGGGTGTTCAGGCTGATCCATTCCACCCCACGGGCCCGGAGGTCCGTAAAGGCTTCGGCCAGCAGGCGCACCCCGACCTGCCGGCCCTGATGGGCGGGGGCGACGGCCAGCCGGACAATATGGGCCCATCGCTCCGGGTGGAGGGTGCAGAGGATATAGCCCGCCACCTCCCCCCTCCACCCGGCCAGGAGGAAGAGGGCGGCCGTACCCAACACGCTTCGGAAGACGTGCTCACCGTAGCCCCAGAGGGGGCCGAAGGCGGCCTGGTCCAGCCGGGCGATGTCCGGGAGGTCGGACGGGCCGGCCGGGCGGACCTCCACCTCCGGATTCCCCCAGGCCGGCGGAGGGCCGGCCCGGGCCTCGAAGCCGACCACCCGGGTGTGCCGGGCAAAGCCGGCCTGCCCCAGCAGGCGACGCAGCCAGGCCAGGTCCCCTTCGTCCATATAGGCCAGGTAGGCCACCCCCAGCGGCTTCAGGTGGGCCTCCAGCCCGGCCAGGAGGGCCGGCCCGACCGCCTTCAGGGAGGCTCCCTCGGCCACGGCCAGGGCATAGATCCAGGCCACCTCCGGCCCCTGACGGTGGATGCCCACGGAGCCGGCCAGCACGCCGGCCCGCCAGGCGGTCAGGACCAGGTCCTCCCGGAGCGCCTCGCGCAAAGCCCCGCCCAGGCCGCGGTAAGCGTAGCCGGCCCCTTCCAAAAGCCGCTCGACGGCCGGAAGGTCGGCCACGGTGGCCTCGCGGACCAGGAGCGGCTCCGAAATCTCCCCGCCCATCCCTACCTCCTCCTCCACCGGCGCACCAGGAGCAGCGGCGCAAGCAGCACCCCGTTGAGGGCGGCTCCGACCAGAAGGCCGTCGCCCAGCCGGGCGAAAAGCCTCCCCACCTGCCCGGGCAACTCCGGGCCGAAGAGCGGCAGGAGAAAGCCGGAAAGGAGGAGGACGACCCCCAGGGCCGCCAGTCCCCCGGGCACATAGGCCAGGTCGGCCCGGCTGGGGGCCATATGGAGGCTGATGCAGCCGATCAGGTAAAGGGAAGCCCAGAGGGAGGAACTGCCCCAATCCAGGCCGGACAGCCAGGCCGGCAGGCGTACCCAGGGGCGAGGGTCGGCCTCCGGCGCCCCCAGCGCGTTGCTCAGCAGGCCTAACGCGGTGGCCCCGGCCAGCAGGGGGGCCAGGGCCACCAGCGCCGTGCGCAGGGCATCGGCACGGCCGATGCTCACGGAAGCGCTCAGGGAGTGTCCATCGAGGGAGGGACGGGGAATCCAGTGGACGGCGCGGATGGGCACGCGCAAAAGGAGGGCGCTCAGGACATGGGCCGCCTCGTGCAGGAAAAAGCCGGGCAGGGTCAGCAGGGCGAAGAGGGGCAGCCCGATTTCGACCCCGAAGAGGCGGGTCAGAAACTCCGCCGCGGCCTCCCTGAGGCGGCGGGCCACCGCCAGACAACACCCGCCGCCCAGAAAGAGCCAGCCCAGCCCGGCCAGAAAGTCGCCGTTCATCTCCGGTTCCCCGGTCGGCTATGGAGATGGAGGTTCGGTCCTCCGCAGCAGGCGCAGCGCGGCCTCGGCCAGGATGGCCGTGCCGATGGGCAGGCAACGTTCGTCCACGTCGAAGCGTGGGCTGTGGGCCTTGCGCTCATCCCCCTCGATGCGGCAACCCAGGCCGAACATGGCCCCGGGGGCCAGGGCGGTGAAGACGCCGAAATCCTCCGCCCCCATCTCGGTCCGTTGGGGAGGGAGATGGCCCTCTCCCAGGAGGTCGCGGACGACTTCTCCCAGGAGTTCGGCCACCTGGGGGTCGTTCTGCATGGGAGGGCATCCGGCCACGATCCTGAGTTCGTAACCCCCGCCCAGGGCCCGGGCCACGCCCAGCGCCCGCTCCAGTTCGGCGTGGATGCGCTTTTGCACCTCCGGCTTGAGGAAGCGAATCGTCCCGCTCATCTCCACCCGCTCCGGGATGACGTTATCGGCCTGGCCGCCGTGGATGGAGCCGATGCTGACCACGGCGGCGTCGGTCGGGTGCAGCCGGCGGGAGACGATGCTGTGGACGGCCAGGATGGCGTGGCCGGCCAGGTAGATGGTGTCCACCACGTCGTGCGGGGCCGAGCCGTGCCCGCCCCGGCCGATGACGGTGGCGTAGAAGGTATCCACGCCGGCCGAGGCCGGGCCGGCCTGCAGACCGATGTCGCCCACGGGCAGGGAAGGGTCCACGTGCAGGGCCAGCACCCTATCCACGCCCTCCATCGCCCCATCCTCCACCATGCGCGGGGCCCCGCTCAGTCCCCCCTCGTCGTTGGCCTCCTCGGAGGGCTGGAAAAGGAAGCGCACCGTCCCGGGGAAATCCTCCTGGGCGAGGAGCGTGGCCACGCCCAGGGCGCAGGCGGTGTGGACGTCGTGGCCGCAGGCGTGCATCAGGCCGGGATGCCGGGAGGCATAGGGCACCTCGTTGGCCTCCTGGATGGGCAGCGCATCCATGTCGGCCCGGATGGCCACGATGGGGTGGCCCCGGCCGCGTTCCGCCACCACCCCGGTGCGGCCCACGCCGGTGCGCACCCGATAGCCCAACGCCTCCAACTCCTCGGCGACGCGGGAGGCCGTGCGGACCTCCCGGAAGCCCAATTCGGGATACATGTGGAAATCCCGCCGCCAGGCGACCAGTCGTTCCTGAAGAGCCAGCGCTCGTTCCAGCATCGAAAGCCTCCGGGGGTATCCCCTCCGCTCAGGCCTCTGGAGGAGACCAGGGGTCGAGTTTGTACTCAAAGTAGGTGGTCTGACAGGGCCGGCCCCGGCCGATCCAGGCCTTGAGTTCGTTCAGGTTGATGACGATGCTGAAGACGGTCGCCGAGGAGCCGTCGTGCTTGCAGATGGAGGCCGGGTAGTTGGCATGGTCGGAGAGGATCTTCTGCAAGAGGGCCGGCGAGAGTTTCCCATAGTTCTCCCGCAGGAGCCGCCGGGCGCGGTAGTAGCGAAGGATCGAGTTCCCGATGCGATGGGGGTTGGCCTCGAAGGGGCGCATGGGCCAACTCAGGTAATGGTTGGTGTGGGCCATGACGTTGCCTTCGATGTAGATCGGCTCGCAGTCGGTGGCCGAGCCCTCCATGCAGTAGATTTCGCCGTTGGGGTCGGCGATGACGTTGTTGTAGTTGGAGGCCCGCATGGGCAGAAGGCAGGCATCCATGGCCTCGCCCAGCCGTTTGGCCGCCAGGATGGCCCGGGCGATGAGCAGGCGGGGCACGCCGGGGCGGATGTCCCGGCAGGAGACGGCGTTGCCGGTCATGCTGATGCCGGCGGCGTTGAAGCCGGCGCTAAAGCCCAGCCCTCCGATGGTGACCCCCAGGAACTCGGGGTCGTCCCCGGCCTGCACCTGGAGGACGGCCAGGTAGTCCTCGGCCTCGGGCGAGGTATCGTTGGTATGGGCGATCAGGGTGGAGCCGTCCACGGTGGCCGGCCCCCGGGCGGCCAGGTCGGTACAGCCGCGCAGGAGGAGGCTGTCTCCTCCCGATTGCCAGGCGGCCGGCTCCCAGAGTTCCTCGCACACGCCCAGGAAGACCTCCTCAAAGGGCAGGTCGGCCCCTTCGGCGATGCCCTCCAGTTCTTCCACAAAGTGGGGATAGACGCTGCGGCTGTGGGCCAGACAGATGCGGCCCTTCAGGAGCATATCGTTCCAGGTGACTCCCGGCGGCAGGGAGGAACGCATCCAACTCAGCACCCGTTTCAGCATGGGCCGCATCTTTTCGCCGATCTGCCGGCCCACCTCACGATAATCGCCGCTCACCTTGAGAAACGGGATGGTGTTTTCCATCGTTCTCACCTCCTTTCGCTCGTTCTCCGGCCGCCGGGCCGATGGCGCAGCACCCGCCCGGGCATGGCGCCGGTGTGTTCGCCGTCCTCCACGACCACTTCTCCGTTGACCAGGACGTAATCGATTCCCTCCGGGTAGCGGTGGGGGTAGTTCTCCAAGGGATAGGGGTGGGGAAAGAGGTTGGTGGCCCGGTCGTGGAGGCGCTCCAGGTCGAAGACGACGATATCGGCCCGGGCCCCGGGGCGCAGGAGGCCGCGGTCGTGCAGGCCGAAGCGCTGGGCCGGGAAGGAGGTCATCTTGCGGATGGCCTCCTCCAGGGTCAGCACCGGGTCCTCCCGGACGTAGCGCTCCAGGACGCCCGGGAATTCGCCGTAGGAACAGGGGTTATAGGGCGGGGGATCGTTCAGGAAGCCGTAGGGGGCCAGCACCTGGCCGTCGGAGCAGATCATCACCGCCGGGTGGCGGAGGAGGAGGCGGATGTTGGCCTCGTCGATGTAATCGAAGAGGGCTTCGGCGGCGCTGCCGTTGGCCGCGATAAGGTCGAAGTAGGTATCGAAGGGGTCCTGGCCGCGCCTTTCGGCCAGGGCGGCGATGGTCTGGCCCACGGCTTCGGGGGTGCGGGGGGCCCGGAAGACGGTGATGCGCTCCCAGCGGCCGTGGCGGAGCAGGCCGGCCGGGCCGAAGGCCGGGCGTTTTTCCTCGAGAATCTCCCGGCGAATCCGCCGGCGGGCCTGGGGGTCGGCGAGCAGGGCGGAAAGTTCCTCGTCGCCGTACCGATGGAGGTACTGGGGCAGGGCATCGGCCAGGGCCGGGCCCAGATCGGTGTGCACGTCGTTGTCCACGGTGACGTCCTGGCCGCGGGCGCGGGCCTCCTCCACCAGGCGCAAATTGGCCGTGGCGTCGCACGGGGCGCCGTACTTGGGGGCGTTATGGGAAATCTGCACCGGCACCCCGGCCTGTCGGCCGATCTCGATGGCCTCGGCTACCGCTTCCAGAATCGTCTCCCGCTCCCCCCGGATGTGCGAGGCGTAGAGGCCGCCGTAGCGGGCCACCACCCGGCAGAGGGCGACGATCTCCCCGGTTTCGGCGAAACAGCCCGGCGGATAGACCAGCCCGGTGGAAAGGCCAAAGGCCCCGGCCTGAAGCGCCTCCTCCAGAAGTTCCTGCATCCGGGCCAGTTCCTCCGGCGTGGGGGAACGTTCCTCCCAGCCCATCACGGCCAGGCGCAGGGCGCTGTGGCCGGCCAGGGAAGCCACGTTGATGGCCAGGCCGCCCCGTTCCAGTTCCCGCAGGTACTGGGCAAAGGTGCGCCAGCGCCAGGAGACGCCGGGGGCCCCGGCCAGGCGTCCCCAGAAGTGGCGGAGGTCGTCCAGATGTTCCTCGGCCACCGGGGCCGGCGACATGCCGCAGTTGCCCAGGACCTCGGTGGTGACCCCCTGGCGCACCACGCTCTCCGCCCGCCGGTTGACCAGGATGGAGAGGTCGGAGTGGGTGTGCACATCCACAAAGCCGGGGGCGACGTAGCGGTCTTCGACGGCGATGGTCCGCCGGCCGCGCAGCGTGCCGGGCGGAGCGATACAGGCGATGCGGTCGCCCCGGATGCCTATATCCCCCCGATACCAGGGGTTGCCGCAGCCGTCCACGATGCGGCCTGCGGAAAGGACCAGGTCCAGAGTCTTCTCGTTCATCGGCCTCCTCACGCCAGGGCGATGATGCGGTCAAGTTCGGCGGCCAGGCGCTCGTCCAGCGGCTCCGGCCGATGGGTGGAAAGGATTTCCCGGGCCCGGGCGGCGGCCCAGTCCCGGGCCCCGTCGCCTTTCCTCTCCCACTCCTCATAGGGCCGCCGGTCCATCAGGGTGGGCACCCAGAGGTCGGCAAGGTGACGGCGGGTGTGGCGGTGGGTGAGGAAGTTGCCGCCGGGGCCCACCTGGCGGATGGCCTCCAGGGCCAGGGTCTCTTCGTCCACGACGATGCCGGCCATCATCCTGCGCACGATGCGGAAGATCTCGCAGTCCATCAGGGCCTGCTCATAGGACCAGATGCGGCTGCCGTAGAGGAGGCCCACCCCCAGGAGCATGTCCGCCATGGTGAGAGAAGCCATCAGGGTGGAAAGGCTGTTTTCGATTCCGGCCTGCCAGTTCGGCTCCTTGGCCCCGGTGGCGAAGGAGCCCATGGAGAGGGGGATGCGGTAGAAGTCGGCCAGGCAGTTGGTGGCCGCGCCGAAGAGAAAGTCCTCCGGCCCGCCGCCGGTATAGGCCCCGGTGCGCAGGTCCATGGCCGTCTGGGCGGCGGCGTAGAAGACGGGGGCGCCCGGATAGGTCAGTTCCAGCAGGGCCAGGCCGCTCAGCACCTCGGCGTTGCCGACGACCAGCGTGCCGGCCATGGTGGCCGGGCCGGTGGAGGCGCAGGAGGCCATGGTCATCAGGCCCACCGGCAGGCCGGCCTCGGCGGCGACCAGGGCGGCCTCCAGGCTTCCCCCGTCATGGCCCAGCGGGGAAACGGTGCACTCCATGATCGAAAGGGGAGGGCGGCGGCGCAGTGCCTCCCTCCCGCCGGCGATGGCCGCGGCCATCTCCACGGCGGCGCGGGCCTCCCGTTCGGAGTAGATGCTCTCGGTCTGCACATGCTTGGTCGAATGGGCCCAGATGGCCCGGATTTCGTACAGGCCGCGCTTCTCCGCCGGGCAGTCCTGGGCCGAGACGGGGACCCAATGAAAGGCCACTTCCTCCAGGGCGTCGGCCAGGCGGGCGATGTCGGCCACGTCCTGGAGGCAGGAGCGCCGGCGCCTCCCGGTCTCCAGGTCGATCACCTCCACCCCGCAGCCGTCGGTGCCCACGTAGACGTGGTTCCCGTCCAGGAGGAGGTCCTGGTCGGGGTGGCGGGCGGCCAGGGTATAGGCCGGCGGGGCGGCCCGGAGCGCCTCCTCGATGCGATGGCCGGGGACCCGCACGACCATCGTCCGACGGTCCACCCGGGCCCCGTGGGCCTCCCACAGGTCGAGGGCCTTTTCCGAAGGGAAGCGCACCCCGACCGTCTCGATCACCTCCAGGGTGGCGGTGTGGATGCGCCGGACCTCCTCCGGGCTGAGGATGTCCAGGCGCAGGCGCGGTTCGGTGATGGCAGCGATGCGTCCGGCCATGGGAACCTCCCGGGGCCTTGCCCCTGTCGTCGAGCATCAACCGGGCGACGAGAGTATATCATAAAACGGGCCGCCTGTCAAACCGAAAAACAACGTTTGGCCCTTGTCATAGATTGAAAAGCGTGATAAAATGGGGCCAAAAGGTTGAATTGCGAAGCCATGAGGGCGGCCGATGGACGAACTGGACCTCCTGATTCTGCAGACGCTCCAGGGCGATGGGCGCACCCCCTTTACCGAGATCGCCCGGCGGGCCGGTGTATCGGAGACGACGGTGCGCAGCCGCTATCGCAGCCTGGTCCGCCAGGGCATCGTGCGCACGGTGGCCATCGTAGACCCCTATGCCCTCGGCTTTCAGGCCCCGGCGCTCATCGGCATCCAGGTCGAACCGGGGCAGGTGGAGGAGGTGGCCGCCCAGGTGAACGCCCTGCCGGAGGTGAGTTACCTGGTGATGACGCTGGGGAACTGGGACCTGATGGCCGAGGTCTTTTGCCGCGACCTGCGCCACCTGGGCGAACTTCTGACCCAGCGCCTGCAGCGCATCCCTGGGGTGCGTTCCACCGAAGTCCGCCTGATCGCCCGCAGTTACCGGCTGAGTTACCGCTGGTGAGGTGGAGGTTCGCGGTGAAAGTGATGTCCATGCGCCAGGCCATTGCCACCTACGTCCACGACGGCGACACGGTGGCCATCGAGGGCTTTACCGCCTGCATCTCCTTCGCCGCCGGCCACGAGATCATCCGGCAGGGCCGGCGCGACCTCGTCCTCTGCCGGATGACGCCCGATCTCCTCTACGACCAGATGGTGGCGGCCGGCTGCGCCCGGAAACTGGTCTTTTCCTACCTGGGCAACCCCGGCGTCGGCTCGCTTCACGCCATCCGCCGGGCGGTAGAAAAGGGCATCCCCGCCCCGCTGGAGTTGGAGGAGTACTCCCACTTTGGCATGGTGGGGCGCTACCTGGCCGGGGCCTGGCGCCTGCCCTTTTTCCCCCTGCGTTCCTACCTGGGCAGCGACATGCCCCGGGTCAACCCGCGCATCCGTTTCCTGAAAAGCCCCTATGGAGAGGAGGAAATCGCCGTCGTCCCGCCGCTCAACCCCGACGTGGCCATCCTTCACGCCCAGCGGGCCGATGTCCACGGGAACACCCAACTCTGGGGCCTCCTGGGGGTGCAGAAGGAGGCCGCCTTCGCCGCCCGGCACGTCATCGTCGTCGTGGAGGAAATTGTGGACGAGGAGGTCATCCGGGCCGACCCCAACCGCACCCTGATCCCCGGGATGATCGTGGACGCGGTGGTGTGCGAGCCGTATGGGGCCCATCCCTCCTACGTCCAGGGCTACTACGACCGCGACAACGCCTTTTATCTGCGCTGGGATGAGATCAGTCGGGACGAGGCCGGCACGCGGGCCTGGCTGGAGGAGTGGGTCTACGGCCTCCCGGACCGGGCGGCCTATGTGGAGAAGATGGGGAGGGAAGTCTGGGAACGCCTGAAGCCCGGGGAGGCCTGGTCGGGGGCGGTGAACTATGGGGCGTATCGGTGACAACGGCACTTCGCGTGGGGGCGACCCGGCGGGTCGCCCCTACGAACGAGAGGATAAATGACGAGGAGGGCGGTGGTGGAATACAGTCCGACGGAAATGATGATTGTGGCGGCGGCGCGGGCGCTCGCCGGGGTGCGCACCGTCTTCGTCGGGGTGGGGCCGCCGAACATCGCCTGCAACCTGGCCCGGCGGACGGTGGCGCCGGAGTTGGAACTGGTCTATGAAAGCGGCGTCTTCGGGGCCCGGCCGGCCCGGATGCCGCTCTCCATCGGCGACCCCGCCCTGGTGAGCGGGGCCACCCTGGTCTGCTCCCAGGCCGACCTCTTCGGGCTGTACCTGCAGGGCGGCCGGCTGGAGGTGGCGTTGCTTGCCGGGGCGCAGGTGGACCGCTTCGGCAACCTGAACACCACGGCGATCGGCGATTATGCCCATCCCCGGGTGCGGCTTCCCGGCAGCGGCGGGGCCTGCGAGATCGCCATCAACGTCGGCCGGGTGTTCCTCATGATGCCCCTGAGCCGGCGTTCCTTCGTGGAGCGGCTGGACTTTCTCACCAGTCCCGGCCATCTCGGCGGGAAGGGAGAACGGGCCGCCCTGGGCATGCCCGGTCGGGGGCCGGAGCGGGTCATCACCGACCGGTGTCTTCTGGGCTTTGAGGACGGCGAGATGGTGCTGGAGCGCCTCCATCCGGGGGTGAGCCTGGAGGAGGTGCAGGCGGCTGTGGGCTGGGAGTTGCGTCTGTCCCCCCACCTGGGGGTGACCGAACCGCCCACGGACGAGGAGTTGCGCATCCTGCGGGAGGAACTGGACCCGCAGGGAATCTATCGGCGGTGAGCGATGGGAACAGAGGTGGTCATCCTGGCGGCGGTACGCACGCCCATCGGCAACTTTGGCGGAGCGCTGAAGGACGTGCCGGCGGCGCGTCTGGGCGCTACTGTAGCACGGGCGGCGCTGGAACGGGCCGGCCTTCCTCCCGATGCCGTGGATGAGGTCATCTTCGGCTGCGCCCGGCAGGCCGGGAACGGCCCCAACATCGCCCGGCAGATCGCCTTCCACAGCGGCATCCCGGTCGAACGGCCGGCCTTTACCGTCAACCAGGCCTGTGTCAGCGGGATGAAGGCGGTGACGCTGGCGGCCCAGTCCATCCTGACCGGGGAGAACGCCCTGGTGCTGGCCGGCGGGGTGGAGCAGATGTCCCAGATTCCCTACCTCCTCCTGCGGGCCCGCTGGGGCTATCGCCTGGGCGACGATACCCTGGTGGACGCCATGTACCGCGACGGCTACTTTTGCCCCCTGGCCGGGATGCTCATGGGGGAGACGGCGGAACTCCTGGTCGAACGCTACGGCATCAGCCGGGAGGAGCAGGACCGCTTTGCCCTGGAAAGCCACCGCAAGGCGGTCGCCGCCTGGGAGGGCGGGGCCTTTCGGGAGGAGGTGGTGCCGGTGGAGGCGCCGGCCGAGAAAGGGGGGACGGTTCGGGTGGAACGGGACGAGCGCCCCCGGGCCGATACCTCGCTGGAGAAGTTGGGCCGGCTACCCCCGGTTTTCAAGCCCGACGGCACCATCACCGCCGGCAACGCCTCCGGCATCACCGATGGGGCGGCGGCGCTGGTGCTGGCCTCGGCGGAGCGGGCCCGGGAGTTGGGGGTGGCCCCGCTGGCCCGCCTCCTGGGCTTTGCCAGCGCGGCCGTGCACCCCCGGGAGATGGGGCTGAGTCCGGTGCCGGCGACGCGAAAACTCCTGGCGAAGACGGGGTTGAGGCTGGACGATTTCGACCTGATCGAACTGAACGAGGCCTTTGCCGCCCAGGTGCTGGCGGTGGAGCGGGAACTGGATTGGGACCCCTCCCGACGCAACGTCCACGGGGGGGCGGTGGCCCTGGGACATCCCACCGGCTGCACCGGGGCCCGCATCCTGGTCACCCTTCTCCATGCCCTGCGCACCCACAGGAAAAGGCTGGGGTTGGCCACCCTCTGCGCCAGCGGCGGACCGGGCCTGGCCGTGGCCGTGGAGAACGTCTGAAAGCGTTACACGTTGCACGTTACACGTTGCACGTTTGCACGTTGCACGTTTGCACGTTTCACGTTGCACGTTGCAGGGCCGCCTCGATCTTGGCCCAGGTGTCGCGCAGGGCCACGGTACGGTTAAAGACCAGCCGTTCGGGGGTGGTATCCGGGTCCACGCAGAAGTAGCCCAAGCGCTCGAACTGGTAGCGGCTGCCCACCGGGGCACCGGCCAGGCTGGGTTCGACCCGGCAGCCGGTCAGCACCTCCAGCGACCGGGGGTTCAGGTTGACCGTGAAGTCGGCGTCGCCTTCCACCTCCAGCGGGTTGGGCTTGAGGAAGAGGTGGTCGTAGAGGCGCACCTCGGCCTCCAGGGCGTGGCCGGCCGAGACCCAGTGGAGCGTGCCCTGGACCCGCCGGCCCTCCGGGGCCGAGCCGCCCCGGGTGTCCGGGTCGTAGGTACAGCGCACTTCGACCACCTCGCCGCCGGCATCCTTGATCACTTCCACGCAGCGGATGATATAGGCATAGCGCAGGCGCACTTCCCGGCCGGGGGCCAGCCGGAAGTACTTGGGCGGCGGCTCCTCCCGGAAGTCGTCGCGCTCGATGTAGAGCACCCGGGAAAAAGGCACCCGCCGCGTCCCCATCGAGGGGTCCTCCGGGTTGTTGATGCATTCGACCTCTTCCACCTGGTCCTCCGGATAGTTCACCAGGACCACCCGGAGCGGGCGCAACACGGCCATGACCCGGGGGGCGCGTTTGTTCAGGTCCTCGCGCACGCAGTGCTCCAGGAGGGCGATGTCCACGGTGCTGTTGGTCTTGTCCACGCCGATCAACCGGCAGAAGGCGCGGATGGCCTCGGGGGTATAGCCGCGCCGGCGCAACCCCCGCAGGGTGGGCATACGGGGGTCATCCCAGCCGGAGACATAGCCCTCTTCCACCAGCCGGCGCAGCACCCGCTTGCTCAGCACGGTATAGGTCAGGTTGAGGCGGGCAAATTCGATCTGGCGGGGGTGGTGGACGCCCAGTTGGTCCAGGAACCAGTCGTAGAGGGGACGGTGGTCCTCATAGGCCAGGTCGCAGAGCGAATGGGTGATGCCCTCGATGGAGTCGCTCTGGCCGTGGGCCCAGTCGTAGGTAGGGTAGATGCACCACCGGGTGCCGGTGCGGTGGTGGGGAGCGTGGATGATGCGGTACATGATGGGGTCGCGCAGGTTGATGTTGGGGGAGGCCATATCGATCTTGGCCCGCAGGGTGCGGGAGCCTTCGGGGAACTCGCCGGCCCGCATCCGGCGGAAGAGGTCCAGGTTCTCCTCCACCGAGCGGTTGCGGTAGGGGCTTTCCCGTCCCGGCTCGGTCAGGGTGCCCCGGTAGGCGCGCACCTCCTCCGGGCTGAGGTCGCAGACGTAGGCCTTGCCCTTCTTGATCAGTTCCTCCGCCCACTGGTAGAGTTGCTCAAAGTAATCGGAGGCGTAATATTCCCGGTCCCCCCAATCGTACCCCAGCCAGCGGATGTCCTCCTTGATGGCCTCGACGTATTCGGCCTCCTCTCGGGTCGGGTTGGTATCGTCGAAGCGCAGGTTGCACTCTCCGCCGAACTCCTCGGCGATGTCAAAATCGATGCTGATGGCCTTGGCGTGGCCGATGTGGAGGTAGCCGTTCGGCTCGGGGGGAAAGCGGGTACGGACGCGGCCGCCGAAGCGTCCGGTGCGGACGTCCTCGGCCACGATTTCGCGGATAAAGTCGGTCGGCGGAGTCGGGCCGGCCGGGCGTTCCTTTCCTTCCTTTTCCATCGTCTTCCTCCGGGCGCGTTTAGAGCATAGTATAGCGCAAGCGCGGGAAAACGGCAACTTGCGCCCGCCATGTTTGTAGGTGTGGGCTTCTTGGGCAATTGTCGGATCGTGGTAGAGTAGGGGCCTCAGGAGGCCAAAGAAGGCGCGGTCGGGGGCCTGGCGGCCAGCCTGGGGTGGGAGAGCGTCGGCGTAGGCCGACGCCTGGAGGGAGGACGATTTCCATCGGCCCCATCGCGCGCCGGCCGGGGCGTGGGCGGGGTCGACGGAAGTCGCCCCCCGCCTGGCGGCCGGCCTGCGCCGGCCGGCGGGGGGGAGGCGGGGGCAGGCGAAGCAGGGGGGTCAGATGGGCT
>Ga0078972_1014048_pt1 | contig 12888 bp, 9 predicted proteins | sample YelNatPaOPGAMG01_FD_67568 | JGI IMG/M metagenome (GOLD analysis project Ga0078972, IMG submission 67568) | Hot spring thermophilic microbial communities from Obsidian Pool, Yellowstone National Park, USA - OP-RAMG-01 (SPADES assembly) (version 2) | ecosystem: Environmental > Aquatic > Thermal...
CCTGACTTTGAAGGTTCTGGCTTACCATTGCACTTAATGGCCCTGTTTGAGAAAAGTCGCAAGATAGTATGGCAGGTACAATTATTGTATTCGCCTTCCCTGTGCCATATACAAAGTATGGGCATTCTGGGATTCCTTTCTGATTTTATTATTTATAAACTTCTTTTCTGTGAGCGATTCTTAAGATTAAAACATCACTGCCTATTAATTCATAGATTACCCTATAATCTCCTACTCTGAAACTGTGAAGACCTTCATATCTGCCCTTGAGTTTTTTACCCACATAAGGATTTTTCGTTAACTCTAAGGCGATTTTATCCATTAACCGAAGGCGTATGTTTTTATCAATGCGCTTCAAGTCCTTTTCTACCGAACTTTTAGATAAAATTCTAACAGCTGACACGGTTCCTCATTTCATCCCAGGGAATTACGGGGTCGGCAGAATCTTGCAACCGGGAAAGAGCGATTTCATAATCTCCATTCTCTTTAAGGTATAGTTCTACTGCCTTCACAAGAATAAATGTCCGCGTTCTTTCGGTTTTCTCAACCAGCCTATCTACTTTTTTAAGTAACCTTACGGGCATACGCACACCCACAAGCGTTGTTTTTGTTTCCATGGCAAACCTCCCATTAGTTAACTTTGTTATACAATATTATATCATGCTTTTGTCAGTTTGTCAAGTTTTGGTGTATTTTTTTCTGTGTTTTTTTCTTTGGTAGGTTAGTATTCCACCCGCTGGATGTTGTAGATAAGAATTGGGGTGTCCTGGAGAGATTTTTAAACTATCTTTGCCTTGTAGGGCCTGGCGACACGGGGTCTTTCTCTGGCGGGAAGAAAATTCTGGATTCGCTTTCTCCGGGGCGACCTTCCAATTCTTTTGCTTTACTCTCTCTCGCAAGGTTTGTTTCTTCTGCGCCTCCTTTACTTCCTTTCGTTCTTTCTTCTAAGTTCCATCCTTCTCCCTTAGCGTGGCGCTCCTGTAATTCTAATTGAATACTCTCCCACTCTGGTATTTCCAGCATTCCCATATTTATAAAAACAGGGCTTGCGGGGTTTGGAGAAAACACTGCCTGCCCTTTTTCCAATGCCCGCAATAAATTAGTATTTACCTTGCGTTCTTCCACTTTTCTTAATGAACCCATCTTTGCCATTTTTTCAGTTAGGGCGACGTCCTGCTCTATCTGCTCGGTCCTTTTCCAGGCGTCTTTTGTGCCGTAAAAATTTGACCAGAACTCTGCTTCTTCTCCGCCCTGCTGTAATATAATTTTTGCTGTAGCGTTGCCTATGACTACTTTCTGAACCCTCTCCCCGCTGGTCTGCGTTGCAAGTTGCTCAATTGTCTGGTGGGCAAGCACAATTCCAACATTTGCGCTTCTTGCGGTAGAAATTAAATTATCAATACTTATGTTATCCCTAACTGTGCAGGAAAGACCAGACAACTGTACAAAAATCAAAAACTAATACTGGCGGTATTTTATTGTCAGGTAGTCATCGTTTGCGCCGCAGGAATATCCTGTCACATAGACATTGCCAGATGAGTCAACTGCAATGCCACGGCCTTCATCATAACTTCCGCCATCATACTGCCATTTTTCCACTGAAGGAGGAACTTTTAACTCTTTTAAGGGTAGTTGGGTAATAGTAATGCCAACAATTTTATTAGCAATATTTGTTATTGAGGTAAGCAGGGCATCTTCCTCACATTTTGTACATTCTTCTGTGACTGCTTTCTCTATTTTCCCTGATTCTATATCGATTATTTTCAAGTTAATGACATAGGTGGCGCCAACTTTTCCTATGGAACCGGCAAATATTTTGCGTACTCCAAGAAGTTGACCGACCTGAACAATACACTCTTGGGAAGTACAGCCTGATAATTGAAAATTTTGCTCTTTAAGTACTTGCTCCATGTTTTCTCTTGTGACAAGAGTAAATTTATTTGTGTTGACAAGCTGGGTGCGCAGGTAATCAGAAAGTACATTGCTTACACCCTGTGAGACACCCTCCTGGGCTTGCAAATCCATCACGGCAGCGGTGGTTTTGGGTTCGTCAGCATGACAGGTAAAAGGAAAAAGAATAAATAAGCCGAGTAGGAAATATAAGGATTTTTTCATTTCACCCTCCCGGGATTAGTTTTGAAAGGACGCTGGCTTTGAGGTAATCGTAGTCAATAGGTTTTTTGATAAAGTCATAAGCACCGAGGCGAAGCGCCTCTTGTGCTAAATCCATGTCCTCATAAGCACTCATTATTGCGACTGGGACCTTCTCGTCGTACTTTCTGATTTCCCTTAAAACTTCAACTCCATTCATTTCTGGCATCCGCACATCTAACAAAATTAGGTCGTATTTCATTACCTTTATCCTGGCAATTGCTTCCTTCTGGCCTTGGCCTGTAACTCCTGCAGGGATAGGCGTCTACAATTTCGCCTTTGCTATTTAATAATTTTATAGTAGGTAGGTCGCCCCCCCCTGACTTTGAAGGTTCTGGCTTACCATTGCACTTAATGGCCCTGTTTGAGAAAAGTCGCAAGATAGTATGGCAGGTACAATTATTGTATTCGCCTTCCTGGTACCATTTGCAAAGTATTGGCATTTCTGGGGCTCCTTCCGCCGACAGCGATAGCCTAAAGTTTATTTATGGCTGTGAGCGTGATTTTCGCGCAGTTTCTCCACAATCCACATTCTTGCTAGTGTAGAAGGTGGAATCCTGCGCTCTTCGCCGACGCGCTTAAGCTCGTTAATGTCTTTGCGATCCATACGCAAAGTCAGCGTTTCTTTCTGGGGCTTAACAAAAACAATCTCATTGGTTGGTTTAAGCTCATCCTCAAAATCCGCGGGACTGTGGTTGTCCCAGAAATCACGTACTTCCTTTTCATTTTTAAATTTAGGGATTCTTTTTTCTTTCATGGTCTCAATCTCCTCTTGTAATGATCTTTATCTCTTTCACTCATTTCCCTGGCAGTGATTGGTTTTGCTTTACCTTTGCCCAGGGTTTTTATAACAACTAATAGGTATCTGCCTGATCTGGTTTGACCAGAGACAAGATATAATCCTTTTTCTCGCCCTTTCTCTACGATGGGCGCAGGGTATGAAAAAAATCATTTCTTCTACTTCTTCGGGTGATACGGAATGCCGGGCTATATGCTCAACGGTCTCACGGTCCCACAAAAGTCCTGTTATTTTCATTTTATTACGACATTCTTCCGACTTCACTTGCGGGTAACAAGATTTGCTTATATCTTTCCGTCTTGGTCTGTATTCTATTGTATCACAAAAAAGACATTTGTCAAGTTCTCTATGATTTTTATTGGGGGGGGTGGTTTCCCTTATGTTATTTTTTCGGTTCTGTCAGCCAGGGGCTATCTGGATAGGAGGACTTGAGTTCCTGTTGGACAGCGCCGGCTTTTTCGGTGTCCCCAAGGGATAGATAGCACTGTTGCTTGTAATGAAGAATCTCAGGGATAAAGACCTTGTTGTCAGTGCTGAGCTTCAGAGCCATATCCAGACTTGCCAGGGCTTCTTCAAATTTCTTTGTCTGCAAAAGGTACTTACCGCGCAAAAGCCAGTAATAGGGCTCAAGTTTTTTCCAGGGGATTGACTCATCCCACTCCTCCAGCGCCTTCTTTGCCCCATCTAACCCACCGGGAGTTGCAAGGTATGCCTCTATCTGCTGGGCAAGACTTCCTTCAAGCGCAATCTCCTGTTCGTAGGTGTAGTCCTTTTCAACACTAACCTTTTTGTAGTATTCCTTTGCCCTCTCCACATCTCCCTTCATAAGATATGCATCGCCCAGACCTGTATTAACCCTGAGGGTTTCTGAATATGAGATATTGAAATTTTCTAATAGCCTGTTGAATTCATTTATAGCGCTGTCATAGGCCTTTATTTTGTTCAGATAAAGTTCTGCAAGGTGCAGTTCTGCATCCACAATATGCCTTCTCACCTGCCTGTTATCCTTACTCTGTAAAAGCTCGTCCACAACCTCTTCGTAAATCTCCCTTGCAATTTCATAACACCTGGAATCGTCTCCTGAAAGAGATTCTGCTATGCGGATGCAAAGTTTTATTATGGGGAGGTTGCGCTCCCAGTTCCTGAGTTCAGAAAAGAGAAAAGGAAGGAGTTTCTTGCCCACGTGCAGCAGCAGTTCAGGGTCCTCAGCCTGCCTTGCAACATCCCAGACCACGAGCAGTTCGTTAAATTTGAATCCATCCAGTGGATATTCCCTCATAATTTTGTGGTATCTCTGCAGCCTGGATTTGAAGTTGTAGTCTGTGAGTTTTGGCTCACAGACAGTATTGAGTGTTATTGTAAAATTCTGTTCCATCCCATCCTCTCCTGTCTCTGTAAGGGTCACCCTGTATCTTCCAGGAGAAAGGTATACATGCTCAACCTCTGCGCCTTCCTGCCTGACACCATCTCCAAAATCCCACTGGTACAGATGTCCTTCCCTCTGTGGTGCATAAAAATTGTATAGAAGCATAAAGCCGAACTCAGATGGAAGGAATGTGTTCTGCGTGAAATAAAAATCTGCTGACCAGTCCCTGTCATAGTGTTCAAGCTCTCCAACTTCTGTTCTGTAGCAGTCCAGGAATTGCTCTCTGGGAACTGGCTTATAATAATTGAATTGTCTTGATGGATTCTTCCAGTTTGTGATGGAGCAAACCGCTACCTTCTGCGCGTCCATTCCCCAGAGCGCCTGCCAGTAGAATTCAAACCTGTGCAATCCTTTTTCAAGCTCAACTATGCCGAAATGATCACCCTGCCAGGAGGCATTGTGCCCGCCCGGCCACTGCACAACAATATTTCCATCAATGAGGAGAAAGGAAGGTCCGTCAGAGGAAATTGCAAGTTTGTATTTTCCACTTTTCCCAACAATAAGATATCCTTCATAAAGACTTAAATGCGGGGTATAAAAGGAGAAAGGAGAATAGCTATCAAATACATTCTTGCGCAGGCCTGCTCCTATTACCTTCCCCTTTCTTGCAAAAAGGTTCTGCATATCTTCCCAGGAGTTTGCAATGCCACCCGGGGACTCCCAGTTCGTAAGGAGAAGACCGCCCTTTGGCTCCCATTCTTCTGCTGGCTCCTGTGTAAGACCGTTTAAACTGCACCCGAAATAGAAATAATAGGGAGAAAATTTTTCATCTGCCTTGAAGGCGACAAAACTCACACCATTGGGGTTGCAGAAAATCAGTTTATATGGAACAAGCACTCCCCTGTTATCAAGAATGCGCAGGTCAGAACCGTCTGGTTGAAGATTTCCACCTGTAATGAGTTCCACATATGCGGTGTTACCCGGTTTCCTGTCAGGAGATGAGAAAACAGAAACTTTGCGGCGGTATTTCCAGGCGCTGTTCCACCAGTCCGGCTTCGGAATTGCAAAACCAGAAATCTGAAGTGAGAAAAAAAGAAGAAAAACAAGAATCTTTTTCATAGAAGAGAATACGGCCTGTGTCAGAATGCAAAACAATAATCTTCAGCAGTTAAATACCACCTCTCATTTCAGTTCTCTGGACAGGACTTCAAAGTATTCTTTAATAAGTGCTTCGTACCTGGAAGGATATTTTTCCCTGAGAGCATCCACTATCCTGGAACGGATGTTTCTATCCATCCTGAGTGCAGGCTCCCTGCGAAGTTCAACCTCATCCTCAACAGAGGTCTTCAGCTGGCTCATTTTCTCTGAAAGCAGTTTCCTTTTTTCAAGAAGGTTCTGGTATCTGCCCTCCTGTAAATCCCTTTCCAGGTCGTCCATCAAAGTGATGCTCTGGCGCAGATTGCTTGTTATAACCAGGTAAGGGTTAAGCCCTTCCTTGATTTCTGCTGCCCTTGCCTTAAGCTCTGCCTCTCTGAGAGCCAGCCTCCTTAACTGCTCCTGTACCTGTGGTGGGATATTGTCTGTAAGGCCTTCTGCACCCCAGCCAGTTATCTTTCCACCTCCAGTGGAACCACCTGTGGGCCTGTGCTTCTCCTCCTTCACAACGCCCTTCTGCATCCGCTCGTCGCTCAATCTGGGTGGAATCTTCCTTCCTTCAAGTCCCCTGTATTTTCCTTCCACGAACTGGCCGCTGGACTTTCCTGTCCTTCCCTCACCGCTCCTGCCTGTGAGTTCCTGGTTTCCCGGAAGCATATTCCCTGTCTTTCCTTTTGCACTCCAGTTTGAAATTGGACCGTCTGCCACTGCCCATCCTGCAGTGGACATGTTGTCAATCCAGCCGCCTGTCATAATGTTGTCTGCTGCCTCATCCATCTCCTGTTCTGTCTGAATAAGGTCTCCTATCATATCCTGCAGTTCTGCAGGTATATCAGGCATGGGCACGTCATAGTCCTCAAGTGGATTAGCCACATTCCACTGGACTGTATCGGGTTTATTCATAAGCCACATCTGCAGGTCCTGTTTCAGTTCTTTTGCAAGCTCTATCCACTTCCACATCTCCTTTTCGTCCAGTGTAATGGTGACCTTTTTAAATTCTCCTTCAGCGCGCTTCACCTGTGCTATAATTTCCTCAAGTGTATTCACTATTACGCTTGCACCGAGGTCCTTCTCAGCAGCATTCTTGAAGTCGTTTGTGCCTTTTGAAAGTTCTTTTCTTATCCCCTCTTCCACTTCCCCCTGCTTCTGCAGCTCTTTTATGTCCTGCGGGCTATATTCCTCTGCGGGCTTTTTGGAAATCCTTTCAAGCACTGCAATCACATCCTTCTGTTTCTCTATGAAATGGTCAAGATTTTTCATCAGTTCCCTTGCAGCACTTTCCTTCTCCAGAAATTTCTTTGCAAGCCAGTTGCGGTTCAGTTCCTGTATGGACTGCAGAATCAGATTGAGCTTTTCTATGATTTCCTCTTCCTTGCCCTGTGCAAAATAAACTACATTGTCTTCAAGATATTTCACTGCTTCTGCCATAAGGGAGGCAATCTTCAATTCCTCCATCTGGTTTGCAAACTTCATACACTGCTGGACTACTTCAGAGAAACCCTCTGCGCGCCTGGCAAGCAGAACAAAATTCTCCTGGCACTCAATGGTCCTGACCCTCAGGTCCTGCTCCTGAATTGCAAGAGCCCTGAGCGCAGAAGCCGTCGCCCTGTCAGTTGTATTTTTTCTTATCTCCTTCTGAATCCTTAAAATTTCCTTCAATGCCGCGGATAAATCAGAGAAGATTCCCTTTAACTGTTCCTGGCTCAATGCCACCGAGGAGGCAAGCCTTCTCATTGATTCCTGCAGTTTCACAAATGGGTCAACAAGCCGTATAGTCAGGAATGTGGAAGAGCTCTTTCCCGGACCCGTGATATTGTTTGCATCCTCTGCCTCCACCCAGTAAACAAGCACATCGTCCGACTTCAGTTTCATTGATTCAGGAGAAATCCAGGTCTGCAGGGTTGCTGCATGTGCTGTTCCAGGATATACTGCAGATTTCAAAACTTTTTCTTTCTCCTCCCCCATCTTATATTTTATGGATGCGGTCCTGATGCCGTAGTCATCGGTGATGTTTACAAGCACGGGAATACTCTGGAATGTACCAACTATTATATGCCTCCCGGGAAGCACAACCTGAATACGGGGTGGCCTGTCAGCAATTGCCTTTACAGACCCGCTCTGGCCTTCTGCATTCGTGTAGCCATATATATCTTTGAGAAAAACTGAGTATCCGAAGTCTTCTTTCACCGCAATCTGTGGTCCTGTTATGTTCTTATTTGAAACCAGCACAGGATATTCTTTCTTTGCTATACGCAGCCTTGCCTCTCCTATCGGATTATTTGTAATCCCACCTATGGAAATATTACTTCCACACAGAATCTCTATATCCCCTGTTTTTTTCCTGATTTTTTCTGCAGGAATCCCGGTATATGCAGGATATCTGCAGGCAAATTCAAATGTCTCTATTGCAGGTGGGTCTATAAGTTCTGCCCTGAATACAGGAGAAACACCATCCCCTGCCTTCACATAATACCTCAAAGATTTTTGTGGTGCAGAGAGTGTAAAATTGAAAATCCCTGGTTTCTCACCAGGCATACGAGCAGTTTTCCAGGAACCACCATTTTCCTTCCATTTGATTATGGATTCCTGAACAATTTTCCCTGAAAGAACTGCCCTTATGTTCAGATTTTCACCCCTCAGGAGTCTGACTTCCCCCGGCTCCACACTGACCTTTGTCTTGCTTATGAAAGCAATACTGGTTCCAGGTGCAAAAATGCGAATAAAAGCATTTGAAAAATAGGAAGGGAAAAAAGTGCAGTAAATAAATAAGGAGAGGAGGAGCATAACTGCAAACATTGCTATTTTTTTCACTATTTCCCATTTTATAATTCTTTTTATGTTGCAAGAGCTCATCCTGCCCAGGCTCTCTTTCAGAAGGGCAGCTGCAAAACCCTTTTCCCCTTCTCTGCCCAGGAGTATGGCATTGATTATTGCATTGTTCAGATGCGGGTATTCCTTTTCTATCTTCCTTGCATACCATTCCTTACTGTGTCTGTGCAGGAGCGGAAGCACCAGCTCCTTCAGAATGATAAAACAGGATGGGAGAAATATTGCAAAGAAACTTACCCATCTCAGCCAGGTGTTAAAATGAACAATGTTATCCAGCAGAAATAAAGGAATTGTAATGCTCAGGAATACGGATATCCACAGAAGTATGCCCCTGGCAAGGACAAAAATCCTCTCCCTCTTCCTCAGCTCGTCCAGTATTACCACAATTTCCTGATAAGTTGAATTGCTCATCTTTCCTCTTTTCTGTCACAATTACCCTCTGTCTTCACAATCTGATTGCAATTCCCTAATACAAATTAATCAAATATGTTGTATTTATATTAATACCATGATTTTCAGGCATTGTCAAGAGAAAATATAAATGCAGCTAAAACATATCCCTGCGTTTTCTTATTATCCATTCAAGGGAAATCGCACCAATGAAACCGAAGAGATAGAAAAGGTCGCTCAGGCGCTTCTCCACTTTTATTTTCGTTGCCCTGCTTTTGTTCTCTGTGACCTCTGCTGGAAGGGATGCAATATTCTCAACACTGAAGCATTTACCGCCACTTGCCTCTGCAATCTTTAAAAGCAGGTCAGGGTCTGTCTCAGGCCTGTCAGTTTCAATGTCCTTGCTGCTAACAGTAAAAGAAATTTCTTTCTTTTCCAGCATAACATCTCCTGCTTTCCCCTGGACTGCAATTCTGTATCTACCGGGAGATTCTGGAAAGTAATCCACATAAAACTCTCCTGCTTCTGCACCAACAGGAGAAAGACTTAAGTTTATATCCTCCCCATCAGGTGTGGAAAGAACTGCCTGCACCTGCGGCACAGGTTCACTGCCTTCAACAGATTTTTTCACTCCGGAGACACAGATTATAGCCCTGAAAGGCTCTCCCATATCATAGTTGTCCTTTTGTAAGGCAACCTCAATTTGAGGGCCTGCCTCAGGAGGTTCTCTCACTGCAAGCCAGCGGAAAAGCTGGCCCCAGAATTTCTGGTATGCATCCTCCTGCCCACCGCAGCTACCAGGCTGAGAAGGACTCACCTTCCATTTCCAGGTTGTATCCACACCCCAGAATGCTGTTTTTCCCTTTCCAAAATTCTGAACCGCGAGCACAACAGGATTTCCCTGAACTGCTGAATTTACTGCCAGCACTGTAGCACCTGCTTTTACTGCCCTTACAGGAACGCATCCAGACATTGCAGGAAGGGATGACCAGAATTTCCGGTTTGCCCCGGGGTCTTCAATGTAATTGAAAATTGGATGAAGGCTTCCTTCCTTTGTAAGATTCAGGCAGAAATCGCCTGCAATCCAGCAGAACTCAGGAGTGCCTGCAACTACAGGAAGTGCCTGTGCAACTGGAGAGTGCTCATAATCTCCGCTTCCTATGGCTTTGCTGCCCAGGAACAGGAGTCCTGTGCCCATCTCTGATACACAGGTTGAAAGATTTGAGAGGAACTCGTCCCCGAGAAACTTCCTTTCCACATCTCCTATTATCACAATCTGGTAGCGAGATATCTCTTCTATTGTATTTGGAAATGCCTTTCTTTTTGACTCTGAACCTGCATCCACCTGAAGAAATTTTGTTTTTCCCATGCGCAGAAAACAGGTTAAATCAATGTTGGAATCTGCCTCCAATGCCCTTTTGAGAAATTTGAATTCCCATCGCGGGGTCCCTTCAATGTAAAGCAGGTTGAGATGCGGACTCTCTACAGTAGAAGTAAAGGTGTATTCGGCTGGAGGCACCTGGCCTCCTTCGTCAGTATAGAGCAGAACCCTGTACTGGAAGGTGCCAACTTCCCCGGGAATCCACTTAATTGAAGCCTTCTGCATGGGAATGGAAACATCCAGCAGAACCTGCTTCCTGAACACAATCCTGTCCTGCTGCCTCAATTCCAGGGTTGCCTTCTGGTTCTGGAATCCCTGGCTTTTAAAAACAACTTCAATCTGTGCAAGGTTATCCACCATAATCCGCCTGTTGAACCTCACATTTAATATTGAAACCTTTCTCTCCACAGACTTTCCTGAAGAACCAGGAATGGCTATTGTATAAACAGGGATACCTATTTCCCTGGATATCCGAACAGGGTCTTCTCCCCAGTTATTCGCTCCATCGCTGATCAATACGCAGGATGAAATACCTTTATCCTTCAAATTCCTGTTAACAAATTCCAGAGCCTGGGCAGTATTGGTAAATCTTCCCTCGGGTGATTTTATCAGACCAAGGTCAGATTCTCCCAGTTCAAGCACTCCCTGTGAAAATTGGAAGTAATGGAGTTTAAATTTCTTTGCAAGTTCCTGGAAATACTCTGAGCCTATAACCTGAAAGGCAACCTCAGCCCTTGTGAGGTTTCTCTCACTTTTCAGGCCCATGCTGCGGGAGCCATCCACCAGCACACAGATATCAGATTTCTCCTTTCCCCTGTACTGCCAGGAAAGAACAGGTTCAAGAAAAAGGAGAACAAGAAATCCCATAGCAAGCAATTTAAGAAAAAATAGCAGATAGCCAAGACGGGAAGAATGAAACTTAGCAATCCGCCTGTAGGATAAAAATAGAATTGCTGCATAGATAGCTATTATTATCCAGAAAATAAAAGAAGGGATATGCGCTAAGCCTATTTTAAAGTTTTCCATTGAATACCTTCTGAAAATTCTGAATCAGTTAAACCCCTGCAGTTTCTCTTTCTTTTGAAACGAACCAGTTGCTCATAATAGATTCCAGGAGCAGCAGACACAGCAGGAACCACACCAGGGCTTGCCTGAGGGAAATTCCCTGCCTGCGCAACAGTATCTCCTCTATAAGCCCGGGATTTTTTGAGTCCAGTACCACGGGCTGGATTCCCTCAAAATATGAAGATATCTTTCCCGGATTCACAGGGGTCAGGTCGGATTCAGACCGCAAAGGATTTATATCGCTGATGGAAGTGCCTGCAGGAAGCAGGTAGTGGATAAGCTCATGTATAAAAGCCACAAAAACCGGTTGCAGGAAAAAGTCATTCCAGCCCGAAGATGGAATGCCTGCAAAAACCATTACCTTTCCCTTTCCATATTCCTTCTCAATGAGAAAGGGAAGTCCATTCTCAAAAGATGCAAGTATACTGGCTCCTGAGTCCGAATCTGGCTTCAGTCTCCAGAACTTGAAAAAGTGGGCAGAACTGAAATCTCCCTGATCCGGTATCTGGAATTTAGAAAAAACAGGATGCCTCCAGTCCACAAGGGTTATACTTGAAAACCCCTGTACGGGATTTTCAAGCTCCTCTACCCGGGCCGGGAATATAGAATACTCTTTGTTCAAAACGCTGTTGTAGTATGACCTGTCAATTCTGTCACCCGGAAAGAAAATTATACTGCCACCTCCCCTGAGATAGCCTGAAAGCCGTTCAAGAGCTCTTCTGCTCAGCTGCCTGAGATTGAAAAGTATAACAGATGCACAATCTTCAAAAGAAGCTCTCTCTAAGTCATATGAAGAAAGAAAGGAAACCGTAAATGGAGAGTGTATCTTTCCTGTATGCGGATTTAATGCAGTGGCAAGGTATACAGTGCTTTTTAAAGATTCGTCAGAGAGGTCGTCCAACACGAAAATCACTTCTAATTTTCTGCGCACCTCAAAAGAGAAATAATGCCTGTCATCAGATGTTAGGGCATCAGGCTCTATTTCAACATAGCCGGTATGTATGCCGGAAGAAGGAGAGATTTCCCTGAATACCACAGAGGCGTTGCTGTTTCCTCTAACAGATACAATCTTCTCTGTTTTTCTTGCCCCATCTATGTAAAGGTCTACCCTTACAACCCTGTCTGTGGAGGAGAAATTTGAAATAGTGGAATGGACCTCCAGGTCCTGTCCCTGTGCACAGATACCAGGAGAAACACCTGCCTCACTAACAGCAAGGTTGTTGAAATCCGGACTGCCAAAATTGACTATGTACAGCTTTGCCCTCTCCTCCATCCCCTTATCCAGATTCACCCTTACTGGATTCTGGAAGGAGGTGCGCTGAAGATCAGTGAGGAAGAAGACTTCCTTATTGAATTCCGGGGAGAACCTCAGCAGATGGAAAGCCTCATTGATTGAAAAGCCCGGGTCTCCTCCCGTTTTTGAAAGTGCAGCATTCCTGATCTGTCCCCGGACAACTGCAAGGCTGGAATTGAGCATGGCAGGGCTGGGCAGGGTATCAGGATTTAACAGGAGCAATGCTGAGCCCCCATCAGTAATGGTGTCAAGGATTTTCAGAGCAGTGAGTTTTGCCTTTTCAAACCTGGGAGTGCCTTCCTCCACATATCCCAGGCTGGGTGAGTTGTCAAGCACAAACACTGCACCTGTGCTTGCCCCCGGATTTGAAAGCAGGCGTCCTGCATAGCGGATTACAGGGCGTGCAAGCAGAAGAGCGAGTAGTGCAAGGCAGAGGATGCGCACACACAGGAGAAGAA
>Ga0078972_1014052_pt1 | contig 12885 bp, 11 predicted proteins | sample YelNatPaOPGAMG01_FD_67568 | JGI IMG/M metagenome (GOLD analysis project Ga0078972, IMG submission 67568) | Hot spring thermophilic microbial communities from Obsidian Pool, Yellowstone National Park, USA - OP-RAMG-01 (SPADES assembly) (version 2) | ecosystem: Environmental > Aquatic > Thermal...
TGCAGCAAGTCGCCGTTAACATCGTGTGTAATCGCCAGAATAAGGGTATCCACGCGATGTTGACGGATCAGGGCCGGGAGGGCGTAGCGGTTGCCCAGCACGAGCGGAGGCGCTGGGGTGCTTCCTGAGCGCGGGTGCTGGGGTGCAGGAGTGCAGAGGTGCAGAGGTGAATCCTCCCTTGCTCCCCCTCTCTGCTCCTCTGCTCCTCTGCCCCTCTGCTCCTCTGCCCCCTCGCTCCCTCGCTCCCACGCTCCCACGCTCCCCGGCTCCCATGCTCCCCTGCCCAATTTCGCCGGGTCATCGTCCACAAAGCCCACCACCTGGTACGTCCCGTCCCCGTGCTCGGCCAGGGCCTCGGCGATGGTGCGACCGGCCCAGCCGGCGCCGATGATGAGCGCGCGCCGGCAGAGCGCGGGCTGGTTCAGGACCACCCGGTAGAGCCCCCGGCCGGCCAGAAGTGCCCCAACGGCAAGGAGGGGAAAGGCCAGCAAAGCCGAGCGCGAGGTGGGCAGAGCGGGGGTAACGTATGGGATGAGAAGGTACATCCCCGTGGTGATCAGACCGGCCTTGAGAACGGCCACTGCGGAGGAGGAGAACCTCCCGGCCACGCGCAGGTCGTAGGCATCAAAGGTCTGGGCGATGAGCAGCCAGAGCAGGCTCAGGAGGAGGAACCAGAAGGGATGCCGGAGCACCAGGGTTCCATCCAGCCCGTATCCGGGCCGCAGGGCCAGCGCCAGGAGCAGCGCGCCGTTCACGGCCAGCAGGTCCAACACCATCAGGACCAGCCGCCGCTCGGGGAAGGGTAAAGGAAGACGGAAGACGGAAAATGGAAAATGGTTCATGCTTCCGACCTCCGTCTTCCGTCCTCTGTCCCCCGTCCTCCTTTTTCGGCGAGGAGCGCGCGATAAAGATCCAGGATGCAACCTACCACTCGCTGATCGGAAAATCTCTCCTCGGCCAGCTGCCGGGATGCGGCCCCGAACTCGGCTCGGAGCTTCGGGTTTTTCAGGAGGGACTCAATGGCCTCTGCCAGAGCGACCGCGTCTCGCGCTGGCACTAAAAACCCATTCACCCCGTTCAGCACCACCTCCCGACAGCCAGGGACGTCGGTGGCCACAAGAGGCCGGCCCATTGCAGCCGCCTCAATGAGCACCCTCGGTATCCCTTCCCGGTAGCTGGGCAGAACTACTACGTCGGCCACGGCCATCAGGTCCCGGACGTCACCCCGCATGCCTAAATAGCGAACTGCCCCTTCGGATTCCCAGGCTTGAAGCTTCTCGGAGGGTATCCGAGCCGGATTGCCCTCATCTGAAGGTCCAACGAGCACAAAAACCACCTCTGGACAGGCTACTCGGACCCGGCGGGCCGCCTCCACGAATTCCAACACTCCCTTATGTCGGAGCATCCGGCCGACCATGAGAACCACGTGGTTGTCTGGGCCCAGGCCCAACTCTGACCGCAGGGCTGCCCGCCGCTCCGGGGGAACAGCCGATGGCGAGAACGCCTCCAGGTCAATACCTTCTCCGGGGATCAGCATCGTCCGCCGGCCGCCGAGGGTCCGCCGGTCCTCCTCGTTGAGATAGATCACGGCATCGGCCAGCCGGAGAACGCGCCGGTAAATGGGCTCAAGGATGGCCCGCAGAACCCGAGCCTTTGGCCCGTCGTCCGTCCAGATATATCCCAGACCCGTGACGGTGACGATGACCACCGGCACCCCGGCCAGCCGGGCGGCCAGGGTGCCGTAGAGGTTTGGCTTGATAGTGAAGTGATGAGCAATGGTTGGCCGCCACCGCCGGTAAATGGCGTAGAGCCCAGCTAATGACCGGGCCTCCCCCAGCGGATTGAGCCCCCGTCGGTCGAGGGGGTAAGTAGCCACCCGGCACCCCAGGCGGGCGATCGGTTCCTCCCAGGGCCCCGGCGGCCCGACAGCCAGCACCTCAAAGCCCTCGGCCTGGAGCCCGCGGATTAGCGCCTGCCGCCAGAGCCACAAGTCGTAGAAGTTATTCACCGTGAGGGCGAGAAGTTGCCGCATAAACCAAGCGTAGCCTCATATACACATACCATCTCCTTTGCCATGCGCGAAGCTGAGAAGAAGGTGTAGACCCGTTCTTTTCCTCGCCGTCCCATCGCCCTGGCTTCCTCTGGATGGAAGAGGAGCCAGATGATCTTCTCGGCAAAAAATTCAGGATTCTCTGGTTCGGCCCAGAAACCAGCCTTATTTTCTATTACAATCTTTGTTAGCAGAACTTGGTCTCTCATCCGTAGCTTTTATGGACGACTTTTGTGTCTAGCAAAAACCGCTTTTGCACAACTCTCATAAACAAGTTCAGCAATCCGATCCCAATTCCACTCACGTATCGCCTTTTGATATCCTGCTTCACCGAGGGAAGTCGCCCAACTAGGATTAGAGAGCAGGCATACACAGGCTTCAGCAAGAGCAGCCACATCTCCAGCGTTCACCAGCAATCCTGTCTTCCCATCCTCTACTTGCTCTGAAAGCCCTCCCACCCGGGTCGCGATGACTGGAACTTTGAATGCATACGCAATTGGGATCACCCCAGATTGAGAGGCATCAATATAAGGGGCAACAAGTATATCTGCCTGCTGGAAAAAGGAGGCCACTTCATCGTCCGCAATCCAGCGATTCACAACGATTACATCATGAAGATTTTGCAAGCGCTCTTTATAAGGCTTAAGATTGCCGCTACCAATGATAAGAAGCCTAGCTTCAGGGATACGCTCCTTGATCAAAGGGAAAGCATCTAAAAGAATATTTAGCCCTTTATAAGGGAGGATGCGTCCGAAAAAAAGGATGGTTGATTTTGGCCCCTTTGGGTCAACTTTTCCGAAGCGTGTATAATAGGAAAACTCCCCAAGGGGAATAACATCGATACAATCAGATGAAATTCCTAATCGTTTCCCCTTTTCAATGAAACTTCTACTTAAGAGGATAACCCGTGAACTCTGTCTAATTGCCAACCACTGGACAATTGCAAGGATAAGGTTACGCTCACCATAGTGCTGGACAGGATCATGCAAGGTAAGCACTTTTGGGACTTTAGGCATAAGCCAGTTCACTAAGGGCGTCCAGAGGTCGAGCATCGGATAATATAAAACGTCTGGATCAAAGTTACTAAGTTTATTGCGAAGAGTCAGATGATTGGCGATATTTAACGTCGAAAAAACAAAACTTAATGGATTTTGATATGTTGGAATTTCAAGTAAAGGCAATCCACTGTCACGCCAAACTTTCAAGTTCCACACCTGTTGAGAAATTATCACAAGGCACTTTGCTTTCTTGTGTAAAGCTCTTGCTACCTCCAGAGCATAAACTGCACCTCCACCACGGCGACCTAGGTAGATAAAGGCTATCTTCAAATCACTTCTCATGTGTTGCATCACCTTTTTGCTAACAACCATGCAAGAGCATCTGCTTATATACGTCAAAAAGGGCAAGGAATACCCTAAATCTTACACTAGCAACTGCATAAAGCTTACAGTTTATCAATTTTGATAGCGATAACAAACACATATACAACACTATCCTCTGTGCGCAATAAATTAACCGAAGGAATATGTAAATACGCACCATGTGAGAAGTATAATGTTTTCGGACGAAGAGTAGGTCTGAATCAGCCAATAATCTGGCGTAATATACAGGATCACGACTCGTTGAGCTAGCACCTCTATAATGAATGGCATAAATGTGAGAGGCTAGAAATACACTCCATCCGGCCTGCCATACTCTGAAGCAAAAGTCGGCATCTTCAAAATAGAAGAAAAAGCGTTCATCAAAGGAGCCCACTTTCTGCAACACCGTACGCTTGATTGCCATCACAGCTCCATCAATGTAACCAACAGGCTTCAAGCAACATCCACGTCGCTTAATGCATGTATAAGCAAACCAATCCAATGCTCTCCTAATGGCATTAAGAAAAGTAAGATCTTGCACAACGCTCCATAGGCCAGGGATTAAACCATAATTTCTTTGCCATTTCTTATCCGGATATAATAGCTGAGGCCCTATAACTCCAATATGGTCATAGGCTTCCAGAGTTTTAACCAAAGCATTAATTGCGCCAGCAGGAAACACAATGTCAGAGTTCGTAACAATAAGTATTTGTCCTTTAGAATTTATTAGGCCTTCATTAATCGCTCTTGCATAGCCGACGTTCATATTTTTTTTAATCAGCCGAACGCCAGGAAACTCATTTTGCACCATTTGATCACTGCCATCTGTTGAAGCATTGTCGACAACGATGATTTCATAATTAAACGCAATTGTATCGGAGATAACAGAAGACAAACATTGATGCAACAACTGTTTGGTATTATAGTTGACAATAATAATACTAATAAGCCTGTCCATCTATAGCCTCTTAAGTCATATGGCCTGAAAGCCGTTCCTGCGCACAAACTGATTTACAGTGATGCGCTCTGTGCCCGTCCCTGAAGCAAATAATTGCCAAGTATAACAGCAAAAAGCAAAGATGATGCAAATCCTATGTCAAAATAGCCTATGCCAAATGCGTTGAAATATGTAGATGTGGTGATAGCACAGTATAGGTTCACTAATAAAACAAACGAGGTTAGGTTTGGGCGATGAATTATGCGGACATATAAATATCCCATGATTAAAGCAAGCACATATGGTACCATTATTATGCCTATTTCACCAAAATCCTGATAAATCGCCCCGAGGATTGTGTATGAGTTTGTTGGTACAGGTACAAAGATTACAGGCCATGTCAAGGCAGGAGAGTTAGCGTTTACACCAAGATGCTTAACAAATCTAAATATGGGAGCAAAGGTTGTAGCTCCAAACGTTAGCTTTCCATCAAAATTTTCAAGCCAATAACTGAAAGCCGGAATACTGGCTGTAAAATATACATAATGAAAAATTATTCCCAAACCAAATACTTGTGGTACTTCCCTAAGAAAAGCTGGGGCATATTGCATGTATTCTTGATATATCCACGGCTGGCCTTTAACCCTAAATAGTAATGCATACGAAGAAATGCCCAAGCCTAGAAAAAGCACACCGCAAAGGATAAACCACTCCTTCAGCCGAATCGTTCGTTTCAATATACATATTCTCGCTAGGATGAAAGCATAACCATATAAAATTAAACCAAGCATAGTCCAAGTGCGACCGAAGTATATAAGATCATTAAGCGCAAACACGAGAAGAGGAAGATAAGGAACTATGCTACGTTTGGGGGAAAAAGCTAAGTATAAGCCAGCAAAGGGTGCAGCGGCGAACCCTATCGAAGAAAGGTAGCCAACCAAAGGGCTTGCATATATTATTTCCTCTTCCGTTAGCAAAGCACGAGCGATAGCAATATTCTCATACGCTTGATGAATAGAACCAAATACTTTGAGAAATCCGCTTAGTTTAATCAATATACCCAAGAACGCTGTAAAACTCATAAATAAAATTATCCTGTTCAGCAAGTTTGCATTAATCCAAATGTTACTTCTCATTATTTTGGGGGTTCTCCGATAACTAACTGCGATAGTAAAAGCTCCTAGCATAAATGCTCCATTGTAAAGGACGATTAATGTGCAGGCGAAGAAGCTCACAGGGTCGTAAGGAATTATTTTCAAGACGAACAGAGTCAATATACTTCCCCAAACTAATGATTGGATACCTGAAGGGGCAAATATGGTTCGGTATACGCCCTTGGTAGCTAACAGTAATAATGCAGTTATCGTGATGATTAGTAGAAATATTGAGAACATAACGATCGCCTTAGCCTCGAGTTTAAACAACTCAAAAGTCTATAAAGTTACCGCCCATATGTGGAATTAGAGCGGCACTTATGACCCATATATGGACTATCTGCTGCGAGCCGAAATCAATTTTAGCCCATATAGTGACTCATCTGTCTGAACACAAGCTTAGTATAAACTCTTTTCTAAGAGATTTGGTGAACTCTGCTGTGTATTGCCTAGCTTTAGTAAGGCCATTCTTGGCTATGGTTTTTCTGTATGTATCAGATACCTTAAGGACTCTAAGCCCCTGAATAATTGCATTTACGTCCCTGGGATTAACAAGATAGGCATCCTCCCCATGATTGAAAAACGACCTTACTCCAGGTAAATCACTGCTTATGACTGCAGCTCCTTGAGAAGCGGCGTCAACACTTGCTCTATTTAGATCCAATGACTGGGTAAGATTCACAACAACGTCGCTTTTTCGAAACACTCTTAATAACTCAGCATAACTAACGCTCCCTTTCAACTGGATTATGTTGGTTAAGTTATTTTGCTCTATGAATTTGCGAAGAGACTTTTCAGCTGGCCCTTCACCATAAATTATGGTTTGGATATCCGAAAATTCGGCCGCAAGCCGACAGACGGCCTGGACCAGCTGAAAATGCCCTTTCTCCGGAGCAATTCTGTCTGCGCAAACAACCACAAATGCATTATCACTAAGTTTTTCTTTCCAAAGTTGTTCGAATTCGGCCTCGGTCACAACTTCGTTTTCTGAATAAAGTGACAGTGGCACGATAAGGATCTTCTCAGGAAGAGGATCGCGAATGCCAATCTCATAGAGCACGCCTTTACCAATCGCTATTACCGCGAGCGACTGGGATACGGCTAATTTTCTCATCCCTCTGAGGATTGCTAATACAACTCTCCAGAGTATATTTGGGAGCTTAATGCTTGACTGGAAGGGTATAATCTCTACTGGACCGTCTATTGTAAGGACAGTCCTCTTCTCTCCTAATAATCTGCTAAAGAAAAATGCTAAAAGGCTCTCTATTGAGGTACTAGAATACTCGTATATTGTGAAGTCTTTTTTGAGATATGGTTTAAGCGCTCTTAACAAGTGCATTATATTACGACATAGGGAGCGTTTGGGGAAAGTATGAAAATATATATTTGTAGGTATTTCCAAAAAGTTAGTAGCAAGCCTACTAATGGGTTTATAGCGACAGACAACATGAACCTCTTTCCAGAGGCCTACTTGTGCTAGGACATCTCTAGCCCATGTTTCTAACCAGTAAAGTCGTCCGTTATATTGATAAAGAGTACCACCAATGAGAAAATATGTCCAATTGTTCTTTTCCATTTTTACTCCTTAGAACTCCAGTCTTACCCCTTATGCCGTCAAATATGCCACGTATACGCCACAGGGCGCGTTCCAGCTTCCTATCCAAATATAGAACGTCATTCCCGGCGGCCTTTAACTGATCAATGAAAACAGTAATTATTGAAGCAAAGGACACATCCTTATAGCGTCTCATTTCTTTCCAAACAATAAAGGAGTTTCGGGCCTCATAATACACTTTCCAAGCAGGTACTATCAGCTTTTGACGTTGTATCCCAAATATTGTTCTGCACACTGCTCGCCGAGGCAAGGGATGCCTGACTTTGCTTGTAGTTGCAACTATGATTTTATAGCCCGCCTTTCGCACTCTATGACAGAATTCGACATCATCATTCCATATAAAGAGATCTGCTCTGGGAAAACCAACAACGGGCACAATACTGCTTGCGATTAAGAGACTAGTAAACGGTGTCCCCGCAACCTCTAAATATATTTTATCTTGAGCAAGCTCTGGACGAAGATCGATACGTTTAGCTCCCTGAAATGTCCACCCCAATAAGGGCGTCCCTCCCTCGTATTCTATTACACTACCAACTATGCCGATGTGATCGAGTCCTTTAGCAGCCTCCAACATTCTTTCTAATGTATCTTGATATGGCAAGCAATCATCATCTAATAGCCAAATCCACGTCGGCTTTCTGGCATATGCAATTTTTAAACCCACTGAAAATCCCCCTGCTCCACCAACATTCTCTTGTAATTTTATATATGTAATTTCAGGGAATTTAGATTTTATTAACTCGCTGGTTCCATCAGAGCTAGCATTGTCCACCACAATTATCTCTTCTATCGGCCTCGTCTGAGATAGTATTGCCTGTAAACATCGCTGAAGTAAATTTTTGCGATTATACGTAACGACAACTGCCACAACAGAATCCAATTTTCCCAAGGATGCCATGTTTCACCTCCAACTATATCCAAAAATCCTTCCCACCATAAGCCCATCTCTTATCGAATCCGCAATCCCTTGGAACACCCACCGCGCATACCGACCCACAGGATAAATGTCATGCTCCTCCAGGACTTTGAGTGCCTTCTCACGCCATCTGGAACCAGGCCGCGACCAGGTGTAGGCTACCTCAATCCAGGTGGCATCCGCAACCTCCACCTCGCCAATCCAGCCCCAATTCTGAAGCTCCGCAATGGCAGTTTGACGATATTCATCCACCTCGGTATCGTTCGGTCGCTGGCCGCCCGGGTAAGCGCGCTCCACATAGATACTGACCCGGTCGATACGCTCCCGCGCGTTCCTGGGCAAGAAGGACACATCCACATTGCTATAGAAGCCCACCCGGTGGAAGCCCGCCTTGCTCCTGGGAACATAGACCCAGTGCTCGTTCGGACACTTTGGGCCTCGCTTCGCTCCGATGTTCAGCACCAGCACGGAAGTGTATGGATCCGCCGGCTCACCCACCTCAAGACCTGTCATTTCCAGCACCTGGTTTAAAGGCAGAGTTGAAATGAGAGTTTCATATCTTACGCCGGTCCCATCTTCAAAGAAGAGTTCATGGTTTCTCACATCAATCTTCACCACCCGTTTGCCATACTGGATCCGGCATCGCTCGGCCATCCGTTGGGCCAGGACGTTCAGGCCTTCTTCTGGATAAACGAACGTCGCGTTGTAACCCACCAGCGGGACGTCGTCAAACGCCCCCTGGATAACCAGGGAGAGGTCCACCGGCGTTTTATAGGCATCCTGGGGTGCAATCTGCCGAAAGAGGCCCGCCGTGTATAGTTCATGGAACGGCTCGAAAAAGAGTTCGCACAGGGTAGGGCCGAAATTGGCGCGGAGCCAGTCGGCCATTGTGACCACTTCCTTTCTGGTCTGCTGCGCATCAATGATCTCTTGGAGTACCTGCGCCGCTACCTTTTGGCCCAGATAGCGCAGGTGGTTCTGAAGCGGATAGGGCACGAGCAACTCTTGTTCCGGGAAATACACCGCCGAGCGGCGGATGTACGATTTGACCGGCGTTAGTGAACGGATGAAACGCAGCACCAGCGGATCCCCGCCGAAAATCCAGTGGCCGCCGCCGATCTCAAATCGGTATACCTCACCATCCTCGGGTGTCTGAGACAAACGCTCTCCAGAACCGGGGCGCATATAGTAAGAAGAGCAAATACCCCCCAGGCTCCGGGTAGCCTCGTATACAGGCAAACCTGAAGCGTACCCTGCTGCCAACCCGGTCATACCGGCACCTAAAACTATGAGGCTCATATTCTTGACCTTCTGTTCAGGGCTATCAAATTAGTGTTGATAAAATAGAGATAGGCAAACATTGTGACGGTAACAAACGATTCACTGATCAAAACAGCAACAGCCATGCCCAGCGCTTTCCATGGTGGGGCGAGAGCCACCGCTAAAACGACATTTAAAAGGCCGGCACCGAAAAGAGTAAGTGTGAAGGCCTTATCCCTGCCCAGAGGAAGCATCATCTGAATGCCCATAACGTTACTCAATGCAATTAAGAAAATAATAGGAGCCAACATACGCATTACAGCAATAGAGGGTGCAAACCCCGATCCAAGTAGCAAGGCCGAAATAAATGGAGCGCCCCCTAGAACTCCAACCATCAGCAAAAACCCTATCCCCCCCATCAGAGCAAGCATCCGACGGCCCCAAGCCAAGGTCAAATCCCGAGACTCCGCTGCCATCTTGCTGAACCTGGGATAGGCTGCCTGCGCGATCGGATCAAGCAATCCTAATATGCTCTTCACAATCTTCTCCGCAGCGCTGTAGTAGCCCACAACTGTGTTGTTGGTCAACATCCCAAGGATAAAAGCATTTCCGGCTGTATAAAGACTTACCGAAGCCCTTGACAGAAAAAGCACCCATCCCTCCTTCAAGGTTTCCCAAACCCCAGACCATGTGACTATATCAAACCGCAGACGAAACATCCGGAAAGCCACAATCATGCCGGTCATTCCGGACAGGACCGCCCCGAAACTCATGAGGCCGGCATAGAGCAGATAATGCTCCGGTTTTCGGATGAGAGTGAATACGCCTATCAGCACCCCCAGTTTCATCCCCAGGTTAATGAGAGAGATAGCCACCATGCGCTCCATCCCCTGGAACAGCCAGGTTGGAAAGAACACATTGCCCCAAACAAGACCATAAAGGATCAGGAGCAAAAATAATTCTTCGCTCAACCTCGGGACTACTCCTGCCAGGGCCAGAAGAACCCCAAAGCCTGTGAGCGCCAGAAGCCCCTTGGCCGCCCAGACACAAAGCGCTGTAGCATTCACCACTTGCGGGTCATTCCGGTGGACTGAAATCTTTCTCGTGGCCGACCAATTGAAACCGTATTCCACAAAGACCATAAAATAGTTAATCAGCCCCTGCCCGAACGCTACTGCACCGTATCCGGCGGGTCCCAATACCCGAACCAGATAGGGAATCATGATCAGCGGCACAATGTAGTTAGCAAACTGAATCAAATACAGCGAGGCCGCGTTACGGGCTACTGTGCTACGAAGCCCAATCTGGCCCCATTGTTTAAGTTGTAAAGAATCCATCGCTTGTTGAATACTCACGCAATCACCCTTTCGGTAAACAAAGGCAAACAACAAATATGATAAAACCTCCAGTCGATTACTCGGATGCCCCTCACATTACTTTCCCTCCGACGCCTGAACCTTCGCCTCTACCCAGTCATCCCCCAGCTTCCGCTCCAGGGCCGGGCGGTAGGCCGCCAGGGCGCCCTCTCGGTTCCGGGTTTGGCCAGCCAGTTCTTCAAGTGGACTACTCGGCTGCAAGGCTGGCCCTTCTTGAGGCCCATACCCTGCCCCAACCAGGATACGGCTTCTCCTCCCCTGTCCCAGTGGAACGAATCGTTAAACAAGGAAAGTCCTCGTCTTTCTAAAGGAAGCTTGAAGAGGTTGAACACAAGGCCCAGCATCTCCGGGGTAATTCCTCCAAAGAAGGCCTCTTCTTCTTCCTCGCCCGAAATCACCGGGATGTGGCCTTCGCACCGGAGGATGGATGATGTAGCACTCGGAAACGTTTCGGCTCGTGGCCCGGCCATCGGCCAAGATCAAGGTCTGCTCACGTTTGGGGAAAAGGCCGTTCCTCTTCCAGATAGGTTCGGGCGCAAGGGAGTAAATAACGCCCCTCTCAACGAGCAACCGCGCGTGTCTTGCACTGTGTGGCCCAAGCCAAGCCTTCAATATGAGTATGAGTTACGCCCACCTCAACCTCTGTTGCAATGGCCTTTTGGGGTTACCAATGCCCCCCTTTTGTTAACTTCCTTTCAGGTGAAGAGCCCGTCACTTCTGCATCTTTGTACAGCGGATTATAGCAGCCTCATGGCTACCGTCAAGTTGACCGGAAACGGGGATGTGTCCCAGGACTGGAGGGGCCGACTCCAATCTTTCCCATATCCGTTGGCTGATGGTCTGCCAAAGTTTTAGGGTTCAGTCCTGGCGGGGTTGCAAATGGTGGCAACTCCCCCAGTATTTTGATTCTTTGGCGGCACATCCCCAAGAGCCTCTGTCGGAGGGCTGAGCCTCTGGATCTCCGGAGCCCCTCCGAGGGATTTACGGGGGTTACCCCCGTCAGCTGAGGCTTCGCGAGGGTTGTGGGTCCTCCGGCGATTTGGCTAAATCAGGGCTGGCAGAGATTGGCCTTTGGCCAAAGGCCCAAAAAGCCTGATCGAAGAATATCTCCCACAAAGTTGAAACGGATCCGGAAAAGGGCGGGTACCGCACGCCCCGAGGGACTGCTTCGGCTTCAGCTGAGTAAACATCCAACTAGGCAACGCGGCCGTCCGCCTACCCCTCGGTGATCGTGCCATACCTGGGCATGCCTCCGGCCTTACCCCTCGGACGCGCGGAGCGCGCCCTCCCCAAAAAAAACGCCACCTCGCCACGCTTCCGACCTTTCCTCCAAAGGGCAAATGCCCCGGATTGCCCACCCGGCGGAGGGGCGAGCTCCGCACGCCCGCGGGCGACCCTTCCCTTCCACCGGGGGACCGCCCCATTAGGCCACGGGCCGTTGGTTTGCCCCTCCGTGATCATGTTATCCCTCGGCTCCAGTACGGCCTCCCCACGCGGACGCACAGAGTGCGCCCCTCCAAGAAAATCGTCCCTCGCGTGATCTCCGGGTTCTCCCCGTTAGCCCATCCGACCCTGGCTTGCCCACCCCCCGGAGGGGCGGGCTCCGCACGCCCCTAATGAGACCATTGGCCCCATCCGGCCATCTCCCCGGTAGGCCGCCGAGTCATCGTCAACGCATGGGGTGAAAATAAAAATGTCTCGGCGTACGTGCGGCCTTGCAACGCGGACGCGCAGAGCACATCCCTCCGAGAAAAACGCCTCTCGCGCCATCCCCGGGCCTTCCTCCGCAAGGCCATCTTGCCCTGGATGGCCCCCCCCGCGGAGGGGCGGGCTCCGCACGCCCGCGGGGATGGCTTGCGCTTGACCGGGGCATGCGCCCTCTTGGCCACGGTGCTATCGTTAACGCATGTATTCGAAATGTAAGGCCACGGCATTCGTGCGGCCGTACCACGCGGACGCGCGGAGCGCATCCCTCCGAAAAACCCTCCCCTCGGGAACCTCGGGTTGTACCCCGTAAGGCCCTCTCCGTCGGGTGCGCATCCCCCCGGAGGGGCGGCTCCGCACGCCCGCAAAGATGGCAATGCCTTCACCGAAAGATTACCCCCTTGGGCCGCCCGGCGTTCTATGCCCCGATGATTATGTTATCCCTCGGCTTGCGTCCGGGCCGTATTCGCGGACGCGCAGAGCGCGTCCCTCCGAGAAAATCGCCCCTCGCG
>Ga0078972_1014054_pt1 | contig 12884 bp, 13 predicted proteins | sample YelNatPaOPGAMG01_FD_67568 | JGI IMG/M metagenome (GOLD analysis project Ga0078972, IMG submission 67568) | Hot spring thermophilic microbial communities from Obsidian Pool, Yellowstone National Park, USA - OP-RAMG-01 (SPADES assembly) (version 2) | ecosystem: Environmental > Aquatic > Thermal...
GAATTCACTCTATCCGCCCATTTTCCCAACCGGGTTCTAACATGTCAACCGCTACGATTACGGTTTAAAACAGGTGAATTTAAATTTATTAGTTAACTTCCTCGGTTTCACCTGTTTTTAAGGTTTAGGATGGCCGACTGGAATTATGTATAGGGGCTTGTGGTTCGACGGTAGGTTTAGCAGGCTTTGAACAGCCTCGTCGTTAAAGGCTCCCACGGCCACGACGCCGAGTTTGAGGGCTGTGGCTTGAAGATATATGTTTTCAGCCACGTGACCCGCCTCCATGTGAACGTATCGTACTCCTCGATCCCCATACCTCGCCGTCGTCCTCTCATATACGGCGGCTATCACCAAGTTGACAGGCGCCTCGGCGACCCATCTCTGGTTTAACGCGGCGTTAGACAGTTTCCCCCTTATATCTCCTTGGAGGATGAGGGTTAAACAGTGTTGATGGGGATTGTAATGGTATACTCCCGGTTCTAACCCCTCCACTCCGTCTAGGCCTACTACAACGTAAACCTCTAATGGATAGGTGGCGCCTGCGCTGGGGGCGGCTCTCAGCCCTTGAGCAGGGTCGGTTACACCCTGCGCGGACCAAAGGAGTTGAGAGAGATGCTGAACCGTTAACGGTTCATCCCCGTAGTTTCTAATGGAACGCCTTCTAGATATGGCTTCCTCAACGGACATGGAGCCCACGGTTTCCGGAGGAGGAAGCCTAACACATCCGGATTCGATGACCTCGACGGGTGAAGCCGTACGCCTCAGACTTAAATATACGGTGAAGGTGATCGACACGGCTAAAACCGCTATTACAGCCATGGCTATAACACGTTTACCTTCCACGCGCATCCTTCACTCCTCAACAATAGTTTTTAACCAGCCTAAGATGAAGGTTCATCACCCATCCTTTTATCTGTTCCCACCGTTATTGCTCATTCAGCTCGTGATCTAAGTTGAGCGGTGTAAAGCCTGTTAGCCTCGGCATTGGATGCGTGAAAAGAGTTGTGCTGGTGAAGGTTGAGCCTGGAAATGACCTCCTCACCTGCCTCGCGGAAACCGCTTCAAAGCTGAGAATGCGGGCTGGCTTAATTATTTCAGGTGTTGGAAGCTTGAAGAAGGCTCGGTTAAGGAATTTGGAAAGGTTCCCTGATGAATACCCGTTAAGGGATGAGCATAGAGCGTTCACCACGGTTGAGGGCCCCTTAGAAATCCTTTCCCTAGAAGGAAACATCGTGGAAAGAAGCGATGGAGAACTTATCGTGCACGCCCACATAACCCTCTCCAAGGTTGAAGGTGGTGATCCTAAGGTTTTAGGCGGACACCTAGTCGAGGGGAATGAAACCTACGTCATGGTGGAGTTGGCTTTGGCGGAGCTGGCGGGCGTAAAGGCGGTCAGAGCCCTACATCCTGAAAGAAGGGGATGGGAGATTCAACTATACGGCGACGGGGAGGGGTGAACAGTGTTCAGAAAGGTGGCCTGCGTAGGCGGTGGGTTGATTGGCCAAGGATGGGCCATCACGTTTTTAATCAGAGGCCTCCACGTAAGCCTATACGACGCCGACAGCAAACGCTCAGCCGACTCTATGAATCAAATTGAGGCAAGGCTTAGATTTCTATCGGAGCGTGGATGGATACCTGTAAGGCGGGTGAGGGAGGCGCTTAAAAAAATAGTTGTTGAGGAAAGCTTAAAGGAGGCCGTTCAAGGCGCGGATTACGTGCAGGAATCCGTTTTCGAGGACCTACGGTTGAAGAGGAAAGTGTTTAGGGAAGTTGAGCGATACGCTTCAGGGGATGCGGTGCTGGCCAGCAGCTCCTCCAGCCTTACGGCAACCTCCATTCAAAAGGGCATGGCCCACCCTGAGCGATGCGTCGTCGCCCATCCATGGAACCCCCCATACCTTATCCCCCTGGTGGAGATTGTTCCAGGCAGGGAAACAAGCCGGGAAACCGTTGAAAGAACCCGCCGGTTCATGCGAAGCCTAGGCAAGGAGCCGATCATACTCCGCAAAGAGGCCCCGGGACATGTGGCGAACCGGTTGCAGGCCGCGTTGCTGAGGGAGGCGTTAAACATAGTGGATAAGGGCATTGCAAGCGTCTTGGACGTAGATAGAGCCGTCACCCATGGGCCGGGTTTAAGATGGGCTGTCGCAGGCCCCTTCCTAACCCTCCACTTAGCCGGAGGGGAAGGCGGCTTAAGAAGAGCCATAGAGCATTTAGGCCCATCCTACGAGCGGAGGTGGAGAACCCTAGCCCGATGGACCCATGTGCCTGAAAAAGCGGTGGAGAAAGCGGCGTCAAGCATAGAAAAACATGTGAAATCCACTTTCATGAAGGAAGCTGAGGAGCAGAGGGATCAAAGGCTGATAAGGCTTTTGAAAACCCTTCAGCCAAGCCAGAGCCGTTAATGAGGGATAACCTCCAAATAGTTAGTTAAGATAGATTTCCTCGCCGTAGAAAGCTACTGTTGGACTGGTTGACCTTTCCTCAAGGTTAAGATGCGAGAGGCGTCCACGGTGAGAGTGGAAGGGTAGCTGTTTATTCGATAATCGAGTATCCTTCACGCTGAACTCGCATAGGATTTATTCTTCCCTCACGGATCTAAGGTTGTAATTCCATCCCGTTGGAAGGTGTCTCAGTGTTTCCCGTTCACCTCTCGATCGCCCTGATGTTAGATCGTTTGAGATGAGTGAGGGATAGCCTGCATAGCGCGGGGCCTAGTGAGGAGCCGTAGGAGAGGTTGCAAGCTTTGTTTACCTCTGTTTAACCATGCCAGCGGGGAGGGAGTCGTTAGACTATTGTCCGTTAATCCCTCCATACGTACTTCTTTAAGGCAGAGGCCATTAGGACGTTTAAGCTGACCCCCCTTAAATCGCTGATTCTGGTTTAGGATGAGTGAAAAAATCATGTGAACAGTCCTCGGGGACTTCGATAAGACGGTAATCATGGTCTCACTACTTCGTGAAAGAGTCTATGCGTAACTACCGTTTCCGAGGAATTACAGGTTAGTGTCATGGGTTCACTGAATCGTTGAAGACTGGAGAAGCTGCGTCCTTGAAGGCTGTATGTGACTAGTATGCGCCAGTCCTGTATAAGGGTTATGTTCTCTTTGACACATTTTGAGGGTGACAGAAACCCTATGACCCATCTGGAACGCTTATTCTCTCGAGAAGGCGAGATGGAATGCAAGCCTTGGAGAGGGGTTTCAGCAACCATATGACCGTGCGGATTCCCCGTGGCATGGCGGATGCCATTGAGAAGTTCCTCCAAACCGAGGAGGCTGCCCACATGGGATTCGACAGCAAAGCAGACGTGGTCACAGCCGCTGTCCGCCACCTCCTAATGGAATTCGGATACTTTAAGATTCCGCTACAGCGGGCGAAGCCAGCTTAGAAGACGCACCATACGCTAGGAAACCGCGCACAGAAGGAGTAGCTGACCGGCTGAGGTTTATTCGATTTCGAGCTAAACGGTGAGAAGCTTCGATTTGAGTGGATCTTCTCCGCATAGTGGCGAAGATCACAGCCCATTGCATGAGCATCCACATGTTTATCGAGGAAGATGAAAAGTTACGTGAAAGCCCCTGTAAACGATAGGAAAGGCGGAAGAAAACGAATCCCAGTAACATACACACCAGCATACACTACACCTACATACTGCTTCAGATGCGCTTTGAAGAGAGTATTAACGTAGTATGTGTAGATATAGTTGAGTTTGGGTAGGGTTAACTTTACATCGCTGGCTTGTTTATAGCAATCCTTTTGAATTCTTTGTTCGTATGGTTTAAAATGTTGATTATCGATATGGAGTTGGGTTAAAGGATTAATATTCAGGTCGTTTCCGGGCATGGATCGAGTCGTCCTTGAGTATGAGGGGGGTAGCATACTCGTTCGCGGCGGGGCGGGAACACCTTACGGTAGATGGGACCCAAGGGTTAACGCTTACAGGGCTATGGGACTCCATTACCGGGACATCTTAGAGTATCTTAGGGAAAGCGGATTAAGTTTTGATGATTTGGTCCTCGACCTGCCTCCGTGTCCTACGCTTTCCTGTAAAGTGGCCCTTAGACCTTACCAGAGGAGGAGTTTGGAGGCTTGGGTTAAAGCGGGTAGGAGGGGTGTAATCGTTCTACCCACCGGGGCGGGTAAAACGTTCATAGCCCTCGAGGCCATTAGGATGGTGGGTACGGCTACGTTGATCGTTGTTCCAACTTTAGACCTCTTGGAGCAGTGGCGGAGCCGGTTGGAGGGCAGCTTCAAGGTTGAGGTGGGCGTTTACGGTGGGGGGGAGGAAGCTTTAAAATGCTTAACGGTGGCCACTTATGATTCCGCTTACATGAAGGGGGAGATCCTCGGTAACAAATTCATGTTCATAGTCTTCGACGAGGTGCATCATTTACCCGCGCCAAGCTACAGCCAGATTGGGGAGATGTACGTCGCCCCTTACAGGCTGGGTTTAACAGCTACCCCTGAGAGGGAGGATGGATTGCACTGTGAGCTGCCCCGCCTCGTCGGAGACATCGTTTACAGGGTGGGGGTTGACGCCCTCGTCGGCACACATTTAGCCCCTTACAGGCATGAGAAGGTTTTCGTGGAGTTAACCCCTGAGGAGCAAAGGCTGTACGATGAGCAGCTCGAGGTGTTCAGAGGCTATTTGAGGAGGAGGGGGTTAACCCTCAGGTCGGTTGAGGATTTTCAAAGGTTCATCATGCGGTCCGGGGGGGATCCTGAGGCTAGGGAGGCCCTCCTCGCCAGGAATAGGGCGGTTAAGATCGCTTTAAACTCTGAGGCGAAGATAAACCTCCTCGAAGACCTCCTTGAAAAATATAGGGGGGAGAAGATTTTGATATTCACCTTGCACAACCAGCTCGTGTACAGGATCAGCAGAAGGTTCCTGGTTCCCGCGATAACCCATCAAACGGCGAAGGATGAGCGGAGAGAAATCCTTGAAAAGTTTCGGAGGGGAGCCTACAAGGTGATAGTGACCTCCCAGGTGTTGGATGAGGGAATCGACGTTCCAGACGCTTCAATCGGCGTCATCATCAGCGGGACGGGAAGCTCAAGGGAGTATATTCAACGCCTTGGGAGACTTCTCAGAAAAGTTGAGGGAAAAGAGGCGAAACTTGTGGAAATAGTTTCGAAGGGAACCGTTGAAACCCGGATCAGCTGGAGGAGACAGGATAAGCCCTTACCGGGTTAAACGGGTAAAGGATGGTTTAGTTTGCTGCCCGGCAATCTCCTCAAGGCTAAGATGAGGAAAGGCGTCATCACCCCTGTTTACGCCGAGTTGACGAAGGGGAACATAGAGGTTGCTGAGAGGCTCATCCAAGCGTATGAAAGCCACATAGGCGTTAAGAAAGGTGTCTTAAAGGATTACGTTTCGGAGCTGGAGGACCTGGGATACGATTACCGATATGTTAGAGGGCTGTCCATTCTGCTGGATAGGAGAAGCGTGTTCCGATCTAAGGTAGAGTATAACCCTGTGGAGGTGAGGCGTAGAGTATTCGAATCAACTGGTGAAGGGGGGGTTCCAACCAGCCTAGACGCGAGAAAAGCCATCTTGGAGAAGGCGGCGTTGAATCTTGGATTGCGAATCGAAGAAGTGGAAAGCCTCCTTTACGCGGATTTAGAAGACGAACTCCTCCTAGAGGACTTTAAACCCTTAGAGGCGGAGAGGCTGGTGAAATGGTATAATCTAGCGCTTACCCAAACCCTTCTCTTCTATTCAACCGAGGTTAAGTTCACAGCCCTGGGAAACTGGCAGCGGATTTTCCGTGAAGTGAAGAGGCTGGGGTTAATCTACGAGGCTTGGGAGGAGGGGAATCGATGCTGGGTTAAAGTGGACGGCCCATTATCCCTTTTCAAGCTTAACCGAAGATACGGCACCGCCCTAGCGAGGCTACTCCCCGTAGTGGTGAAAGGGGGAGGATGGATCTTAGAGGCTAAGATCCTTAGAAGCGGCTTTGAAGCCCGTAGGCTTTTGGACTTCAGGATCGAGGAGTTGAAGCATGGAAGGCTTCTGGAGGCTGAGGCTCAGCTAGATGAGGGGGAAGCCTACGACAGCGGGGTTGAAAGGGATTTCGCCCTCCGATTCGAATCGTTAAAAACCGGGTGGAGGATGAGGAGGGAGCCTGAACCCATACCTGTAGGGGGAGCCGTCATCATACCCGACTTCAGCTTCGAAAAAGGGGATGGCAAAATATATTTGGAGGTCGTGGGATTTTGGACGCCGGAATACTTGAAACGTAAAATCGAGAAACTTAAGATGCTGAAAGGACTCGACATGATTCTAGCCGTCGACGAGGAATTGGCATGTCATAGAACGGATAGGTTGAGAAACTCCTTCGACGTAATCTATTTTAAGGGTAAGGTACCGTTAAAGCCGATACTCGCGCATTTAAAAAGGGTTGAGGAGAAGCTTAAAAGCAGAGAGATAAGGGAAATCTCTGAGGAAGCTGTGCTGGAGAACCTGAATAAACCAGTAATAGGCTTAGATGAGTTGGCTGAAAAAATAGGCGTAATGGAGGAAGCCTTGAAGGAATTCTTAGAGAACAGGGGGATACCAGGGTACATGGCTTTACCAGGATTACTCATCCGAGAGGAAACATTGGAGGAAATAGCCCTCACGCTTAAACAAAGGCTGACAAATGGAATGCTCAGCTTAAACGAAGCCTCTAAAATCATTGAAACGTTAGGAGGGGTGAAGCCGATCGTAATATTGGAAGCCCTAGGATACAAGGTTAAATGGCGTGGAATAGATCCCAGCGCCGCTGAAGTGAAAGCGAAATAGGCAATAGGCTAAATGAGAAATTTGATGTGGCGCGCGTAAAGGATAGGGGAAACGCGTCTAACAACATTTTAACGGAGATCCGCCTCCGTTAACGTTGATTAACGGAGGTGGCGACGCTTTTTTACGGGGGGAGAAGGATCAGTTTTTCCGGCGGCAATATTTTGTTTATTTGGTTGGCTATGAGCATGTGGAAGCCCCCCTTAAGCAGTTTTATCGGTGAGAGGCTTTTTTCCAGCTCGTTGTTCGATGAGAGCCTTTTCACCTGTTTTTCCGCGTTTTCCTCCAATTTTTCAACGAGCCCTTTCATCAGGTTCCCGTATATTTTAGCAGGTTCTAGCCCTGTTTCTTCAGATTTCACTATGGCTTTCACCGCTAGGCGTCCGCTGAGGGCTGCGTTATCCATTCCCACGCCTCGATACAGGTCAACGAGACCCGCGGCGTCCCCGGCCAGCAGAACTCTTCCCTCCCCTAGGTTTACTGTGCTTTTCAAAGTTGAAGAGAAGCCTTCTCTTCTAACAATTTCACCGCGAAGACCATATTTCTCCTTAACATAATTGAAGAACCTGTTCGCGTAGTCTAAGGGGTTTTCGTTCGCCCCGGTGCCTATCACCCACCTGTCATCTTTCAAGTAGACCCAAGCAAACATGAGGGGACAAAACTCTTTCTTATAAAACATGTAAAGCGTGTTCGGGTCTAGGTTGGCTTCTCCGACAAAATAGTAGTTTACAGTAGCCCCTGAAGCTTTTCCATCGAAGTCCTGCGGTCGCATAATTCTCCTAACCCTTGAAAGCATTCCATCCGCGCCGATAAGATAGCGGGCCTTAACCTCCCTCCGCACATTACCCGCAGCCAATTTAACGGTAAATCCGTCCCCGCCCTCTACAAAGTTGATTAGTGAAGTGTTGTCGTAGAACTCTGCCCCAGCATCCGCCGCCAGCGAGTTAAGCCAACTATCGAAGGTGGATCTCCAAAAGTTCAGCATCCTCATTTTTCCCTTCAAAACCTTACCTTTCGGGGTAATCATCTCAACCTTAAAAAGCTCGTTTCCGCAAAGTTTTCCTCGCGGTATTTTTTCACCTATAAGCTTCTCAAAATACTGGAACTGAATTCCAGAGCATGGTTTGTCCCTAGGAGTTTTACACCTCTCAAGCAGCAACGTTTTAAAACCATTCTTCACGGCGAACCTTGCGGCGACGGAGCCCCCTACCCCACCGCCCACTACGACTACATCATACCCTTCCATAACGGCTACCCCAGCCTACATCCTATTCCATTTTTTTAAACCTACAGCCACCATAGTTCCCGTTAACGTTTCGATGACAAAGCTGGAAAACAGCTCTGGAAAGGTTTAAACCTTTCTCACATCATAAAGGGGGTGGATAAGCCTTCACCATTATTAGTTTAACGTTAACGTGCCTTTCGTATTCTACTTTTAACTACCTGCCTGGATCAAAAAACTTTTATTATCCATGAATTCCCTCTTCTATTTAACTTCTTCTCATTTTCCATTTCAATAAATTTTTTCTTTAACTCGGACCAGAAACCATCGTCGACTAAGGCTACTCCATTCTTTAAAGCGTTAAGTATTAATGGATTAAAATCGTTAAACATCTTTATGATCTCCTCCTCTGTGTAGACGAGGGGTTCAACCCATCCATTGGAGTATTCAGAATACTCATAAATTCTTTCATCAATCCTCTTCGATTCTTCAGACACTATTATTAATAAATCTACATCGCTTGAATAACTGTAGTCCCCCCTCGCCATAGATCCATGCAAAACTATGCATTTTACCTTATCCTTCTTCTCAGAGGACAAAAGCTTTTCAACATAGGATTCAAGGGGTCGACGACTAGGCAAACCCTGTAACCTTCTTCGCAAAATTAAACACCTCTTCCGCATCCTTTAAGGCTTGAACAGCGTCCTCCTTATCGTACATGTGTACGGGGGCTCCGCTTGGAAAAGCGTTAGGGTACCTAGTAGGGATGTAAAACCTATTAAGCCTTTTGCACGCAGATTTTACGCTATCCGGGACTTTAATTTTCTCAGAGACGGTCGAAGCTAACGGTAAAAGATTGCGCCCTATGCTTGGGATAACCAGACTTTCAAGTATCGCCTTCAAAGACTTCTCCGCGGATTGTTGTGAAGCGAAGCAACTCCAAGCATAATTTCCAGTATCGCATAAGTCCCTTGCCGCCTTTAAATCGCCCTCAGCTTGATCGAGCCAATCCCTCGTCCTTCTCATGGCCGCTTGCAATCCTTAACTGAAAATCCCCAGAATAATCGTTAAGCTAAGCTTAACATTTAAGCATTCGCCTTAAACAATCGACAACCTACTAAAGCGTTCACTGAAAGGCTTGCTGAGCATTGAAGCCATCTTAACCCTTAACCCATCCAACGTACAGTTAAGTTTGGACCCGTGAAGACTTTCACAAGGCTTGTGAAGGGAAAGCGCCTCAACAGGTAGGGCCAAAACTCTTCTCCACCCCGGCCTTCTGACCCAACCTCCTTAGCATTTTACGGAGGTAGCCGCAGCTTACGCAATCGCCTTTTGAGTTTCTGCTTAAAGATGCCAATAACGGCGCGTCTGCATCCTCTTTCTTCGGACGCTTTTAGAGCCATTCGAGCAGAAGCATATGTGATGCAACTAGAGGTATGCGTTTCAACCCAGTTTTGCCGTTAACCGTGATTATGCAGCACTCATCCCTAAACTCCACGCTTCCAACCTTCATAGTTAAAAGCTCCCCAGGCCTAAGCGCAGCCTCGAAGAGCGCTGACACCATAAGCTTTGTCCCTTTCGTTTTCAGCCTCTTTGATCATCGTCTTAACATCTTTAACTGTCAGAAGCGATTCTGGTGTGACCCTGCTGTCCTTTTCGTCTGCCTTCACCTTGATCCATAATGCTTCAGGCGGAATCGGAGCCTTCCTGTGGCAGCTTCCACATTTCGCGTACAGCAGAATCTTCTTAACCGTAAGCTTCAGCCCATGCTTAATCCACGACTTGTAAGCTTGAGCGTTAATCCAGCCAACAACCCCTCAACATCCGCCCTGCTCGCATCCACGGGATCAAATGGAACATTCCTAAACAACGTGCTTAACTGCGTTGCGTACTTCAGAACCCTTGAAGGTGAAAAGGTCTAACGCCTGAAGGTGGTCGAGGAACCTTAGCAACAGCCTCTCCATGCTCGAGCTTGGAAAGCCTGCGCTTCGTAGCGTTAAGCCTCTTAACGCATTTATGTACGTCTTTCGTTTCAAAAGTACTGAATTCTGAGATCTTAAAAACCCCGTCTATGGAAAGGGCTTTAGAACTGGGGGTTATAGAGCCTCGGGCGGGATTTGAACCCGCGGCTTGCAGCTTTCTCAAACTCCTTTTAGAGCTGTACGAGGCTGCCGCTCTGCCAGCTGAGCCACCGAGGCTGAGAAAGTTTCATGGAAACTGGGGTTTAAGGATTTTTCTTTTTAAACGTTTGGGCTCAGCCTTATTTGAACGTTTGTTTAAACCTGTAGCTGGGTATTGTGATGGTGAGTGAGAGGGAGGTCATCCAGATCATCCAGGGGTATTTAAAGGAGTCTCCTCGGTCGGCGACGCCCTTTGGCGACGATGTGGCCACGTTGAGGATTAAAGGCCGTTTGCTTGCTGTGCTTAAAGTTGACATGTTCGTCAGGGAAACCGACGCTGTTCCTGGGATGAGTTTATCGCAGATGGCTCGGAAAGCGGTTGTTTCCACCGTGTCCGACTTCGCGTCCAAGGGTGTACAGCCTTTAGCCCTCATGTCCTCCATGGCTTTACCGCCAGGCATGTCGAAGAGCGACGTCGCTGAGTTAGCGTCCGGGTTAAGCTCAGCCGCGGAGGAATATGAAACATACGTGGTGGGAGGTGATACGAATCAAGCCTCAGACCTGATCGTCGACATAGCTGGATTCGGACTCGCCGAGGAGCCCATCATGTCGAGGGGCGGCGCGAGGCCGGGAGACATCTTAGCCACCACTGGAACATTTGGGGAAACAGCCGCCTCCTTTAAGATGTTTTTCGAGAAGATGACTCCACCCGACGACTTGAAGACCCGCCTCCTGAAATCGGTTTACGAGCCTAAAGCCCACTTAAAACAGGGCGTAGCCCTCAAAGAGTCCAGGTGCGTCACCGCCTCCATCGACTCCAGCGACGGGCTGGCATGGTCGATCCATGAGCTTTCCAAGGCGAGTGGAGTGGGGTTTCAGTTAACATCCATCCCTATAAGCGAAAACGCGTTAAGCTTCGCCGAAATGTTTCACTTAGATCCATGTCAACTAGCCCTCTACGGCGGGGAGGAATACAACCTCGTTGTGGCTGTTAAAAGGAAGCTGTGGAAGGAAGCGGTGAAAGCCGTGGAGAACGTAAAGGGACGATTATATAAGATGGGCGAGGTCGTTGAAACCCCGGGAATCTACCTATCAACGAACAGGGAAAAACGGAGGATCCAGCCCATCGGATGGGAACACCTCAAGGAACGGCGGCCCCGAACCCATAAAAATTAATCCACCATGCTTACGCGAAAGTCTTCCCGCCTAGACAAGCTCTAAGGGAAAGCCTAGGCGTATATGTAAGTTACCGCCTTCAACCCGGCTAAGACGGCGGATTCCACCTCCTCGAATTCCTCCGAAAAATTGGAACATACCCCCCCACTAGTATGGGGGGCTCCCTCAACCCCTAAACAGAAATCCCAGGCTTTAAACCTAACGCGAACCCCTAATACGCTGTAAAAGGCCTAAAACAAGTGAAAAGGCTTTAAACGCATGCCCTTAACGTTTGTCAGCCTTCGATGACCAGCTCCCGGCCTTCCACCAGCATGGACGCTATCTTCTTCCGAGCGCTGTCAATGCAACGCCAGACCGTGCCCCTGGAAACCTCCATTCGACGAGCGGCTTCTTCCTGAGTAAGCCCCTCGTAATCTATCAGCCTCACAGCTTCAAACTCATCGACATCTAAGACTATGGGGTTCCTCATCGTCGATGGCTCCGTCTCCACGGTTGGAATGAAGGCTCTGACAGCCGGCTTCATCCCTATCAGTCGAGGCTTCATGGGCCGGCCGGGGCCAGCGACCCTACCCCACCTATACCTAAACCTGAACATCGCCATCTCTTCCTATACGCAAACCTAATTGAAGGAAGATAAAACTCTCTAAATAAGGCATGCGCTTTTATTTATTTTATTCTTATTATCCCCGCACAGTTAAGCTTTACAAGGAATTTTCATGGAGTCGCTTTTCCGCTTTCGACCATCCCCCCTCATAGAGCCCACCTCAAAACCAAAACAGGTTTAATTCATGAATAACCATTCTCCAACCCTACATTAACCTCAACCTTCCCGCAGAATCCCCCTCTAAAGGACAGGCCTCCCTCAGTCCGTGGATGCTTAAGCTAACGACCACTAATGGCCCACCATCTTGGACTAGGGCTTAGAGAAGACGTAACGCATGACGCCTTTCACAAACACGCTTCAGCCCTCTTAAGACCCTCCCTTAAAATTCACGCCAAGCTTAACCGGGCGCTTCAAACAGTTATGGATTTTTACAATCAAAGCCAAGCCTACTTATAACCTAGTCTAGGCGTAACAGTTCATCTCCAATTAGAACATTCACCGGAAACCTACCAACCTAATCTACAACGGCAATATTAATCAGTTAGGTTAAGTTTTTTAAGAATACTTTTAAGGAGGAAAATGTAAATGTTTACGGTGATGTTTATGGCTAAAAAAACTACAATCCTTCTGAGAGAAGATGTTTATCAGTTTCTTAAACAAAGAGTGGGAGCTAAAAACATTTCAAACGAAATAAACAAAATACTAGTTGACTACTTTGTAAAAAAGGAAAGCATGTTTGGAGTTATGAGAAAAATAGACGTTAAGGATTTAAGAGACCATCGGGAGCGGCTATGAAGTACTTAATAGATTCATACGCGTGGATGGAGTACTTCATGGGAACAAAAGCTGGTGAAAAAGTTAAGCCAGTAATAGAGGGAACTGAGGAAAAAATAACTCCAACCATCTGCCTTGCAGAAATTTACGCGAAAACCTTCAAAATAGAAGGTGAAGAAATGGCTGAAAAACAGAGAACGTTCAT